>ERZ773027.722-NODE-722-length-19800-cov-30.411649_pt1 | contig 19800 bp, 12 predicted proteins | sample MGYA00511032_ERZ773027 | MGnify/ENA primary metagenome ERZ773027 (study PRJEB29015, sample SAMEA2738138) | human oral metagenome | biome: human oral; feature: human-associated habitat; material: saliva | place: China | collected 2190 ... | reverse complement strand
GGGAACGCACCGATAGCGTTCAGGGTGGTGACGACGGGTGCGCCGATGAGCTTAGCCAGCTTGTGGAACTCTTCGGAGGCACCTGCACGAACCAGGCCACCGCCGACGTAGAAGACGGGGCGCTTGGATTCGGTGATGAACTTGGCTGCTTCGTGAATCTGCTTGGAGTGGCCGCGGGTGACGGGGGTGTAGCCGCGCAGTTCAAATTCGGGGATGCCGCGGTATTCCATCATGCCGACCTGCGCGTCCTTGGTGACGTCCACGAGCACGGGGCCGGGGCGGCCGGTGGATGCGATGTGGAATGCTGCTGCGAGCGCGCGGGGGATGTCCTGCGGGTCGGTGATCATGAAGGAGTGCTTGGAGATGGGCATTGCCATGCCGACGATGTCAGCTTCCTGGAATGCGTCGGTGCCGAGCAGTGCGGTGGATACCTGGCCGGTGATTGCGACGAGGGGGACGGAGTCCATGTTTGCGTCGGCGATTGCGGTCAGCAGGTTGGTTGCGCCGGGGCCGGAGGTTGCGATGCACACGCCGGTCTTGCCGCTGGACACGGCATAGCCCTGAGCTGCGTGGCCTGCGCCCTGCTCGTGGCGGACCAGGATGTGGCGAACCTTCTTGGAGTCGTACAGGGGGTCATAGGTCGGCAGAATAGCTCCACCAGGCAGGCCGAATACGTCAGTCACACCCAGGTCTTCGAGGGTGCGGACGATTGCCTGAGAACCGGTCATGCGTTCTGCGGGAGCGTTTGCCGCGTCATCAGAAGTGGAAAATCCCATGGTCATGGAAATGCCTCGTGTCTTAATGGTTCTTCGTTGTACTCAATGTTCTGCGTGGGGTTTGTGTGGTCCTCACGCATCCTATGCCCGGGGGTGCCAAGCTATAAAAAATGCCCCTCGCTGTTGGTGGTAGCGGTAGGGGCGCTCAGTCGCAGTGAATAGACCCTGCCACTCGCCCTAGGCGACGTCGACAAGGTTTAGAATTCGCTGGAACATTGCTGTCTTCACCCTTCTATGGTGCGCTTCGAGAGAGGGTGAGTCAAATCTCTATGGGGTGTCGTGGTGGTTTTTGCACGGAAACCCCCAAGTCAACCTTCTTCTTTCATGATGTGGACACCTTGCGCGTGTGCGCGGATTCTAGCGCAGGTTTTTGAACAGGTGAGAAAAACTCGCATTTTTGGGCGTCATGGCGCGTAATATGTGCGAAATACTCGTGACCTTCGTTGGTTACCCCGGTAGACTGAAGCTATGACCGAACCGATCATCCCGGTCGCTGATGAGCTGACCGAAGCAAGTAAGTACGCAGAGGTTGTTGACCCCCGTAACTCTGTTGAGAGTAGCGAGTTTTTGACGGGTGAGGAACTCATTCGGGTTCTGCACCCGGTTTTTGACGACCAGATTATTAATTACGGTGCATACAATTTGGTGTATGCGACGGGTCGTGCTGTTTACCGTAATCCTGATTTGGCGTTGCATCAGTATCCTGATCAGGAGCATTTTATTGTTGGGTATCAGGATGCGCCTGATGAGGTGATTATTGCTCCGGTGAATTTGCCGGCGTTGACGCCTGCGGGTACGGCTACGACGATTGATAATACGAATGCGCTGCATGCGTATCGTGTGGGTGATGATGCGGTGACGCTTGAGTCGGTGAATGGTAGCTCGTTTTATTTGTCGTTTGAGGATAATGCTGAGGTGGCGACTCGTTTTGGCGTTGGCCTGCTGGAGCAGGGTAAGGACGTGGAGGATTTCCGTGAGTTTGTGACGCGGATTTGGCCGGTCCTGTAACGGAGACTTTTCGTGTTGGATGCCCGCTGCAACTCTTAGGGTTGCGGCGGGCTTTCCTGTGCCCACACCAATCCACCAAGCAACAGACCAAAAGGCGACAGCTCTCCCCCGCCCCACACGCAAAACACCAACCACCAAGCAACACACTAAACCGCGACAGCCCCCCCCCGCCCCAGTTCGCTAGGCACGGGGCGCACACACTAAACCACCGCGTATCTACCGCAACCCCGGCGGGACCGCAGCGTACCCCAAATACCGATACACGCAGAGGTGCATATATCCTCTGCCGCGACATCAGGGTGTCCGAGCTCTGCGAGGACGGGTCCCCTGCAGGAGCAAAGAGGATAATATGCACCTCAAGTCGAGAAAGTGCATTATTCAGGGAACGCAAAAAATCCCGCCGATTCCGAAGAATCAGCGGGATTTTCTTTCAAGTGCGCCCCCTGGGACTCGAACCCAGAACCCATTGATTAAGAGTCAATTGCTCTGCCAATTGAGCTAGAGGCGCTTGTTTGTTTTTCAAGGTTTCCCTTGCAACAGAAAAATACTATACGCGAGTTTTTGTGGTGTGCGCAAGTTGATTTAGAGTGAGCCTGGACACATTGTTTGGGTGGGGTGTGTGGGACACTAGTGTGTGTACTGTGTGGGGCTCGCCTGCCCCCGTTCCCTATTTTTGTGTTGAGGAGTTATTGATGAGCGTTCGTCTTGAGCCGGGCACCCCGGCGCCTGCTTTTACCCTTGCTGATTCGGCTGGTGTGGAGCATAGTCTGAGTGATTATGCGGGCAGTAAGGTGATTTTGTATTTTTACCCGAAGGCGTCGACTCCAGGTTGCACTAAGGAGGCGTGCGATTTCCGCGATAATTTGGCGTCGTTGAAGTCGTTGGGTTATGTGGTGTTGGGTGTTTCTCCGGATTCGCCGGCGGCTATTGCGCGTTTTGTGGAGAAGGAGTCGTTGACGTTCCCGTTGCTGTCTGATGCTGATCATGCGGTGGCTGAGTCGTATGGTGCGTGGGGTGAGAAGAAGAATTACGGCAGGGTGTATGAGGGTCTGATCCGTTCGACGTTTGTGATTGATGAGCAGGGTGTTGTTGCTTTGGCTCAGTACAATGTGCGTGCGACGGGTCATGTGGCGAAGCTGCGTCGTGATTTGGGTATTGATTCGAAGTAGGGTCTTGCTTTCTGTGTGTGTAGTGTGAGGGGCGGCGGCTCTGCACGAGGGTTGCTGTTTGGCGTGTTTGTAGGCTTTTTGCCCTATGGGCGCTTCTTTTAAGGCTTGGAGAACCTTGGTTCCTGGTGTACACTAATTTTTTGTTGCCTCAGACGCATGCATCTTCGGGTGTGGGGTGACACTGCGCGCGAGTGGTGAAATTGGCAGACACGCAGGATTTAGGTTCCTGTGCCTTATGGCGTGGGGGTTCAAGTCCCCCCTCGCGCACACACATTTACATTGGGCCCGCCGTCACGGTTTTCGTGGCGGCGGGTTTTCTTGTATGTGCCTTGCCGGGGTGGGTGTGTCTCGCCCGGTTGGGTGTTGAACCGTTATCCTGAGAGGTAAGCATCCGCGACGGAAGAGAGGACCCTCCCGTGCAGCATCAGCCTTATGCATCGTCTGCTGTTGGCAATTCTGATGCGCTGCTGCGAGCTACTGCCGGCTCGAGTGGCTTGAGTCGACGCGCCGTTTTGCGTTTTGGCGCGCTTTTGAGTGCTGGTTTGGCGCTTTCTGCGTGTTCTGGTCAGTCTTCTGCTGGTTCGTCTACTGGTTCTTCGGCGAGTGCGAGCGCGTCGTCTGCTGATGCGCGTCGTGTGTTTCGTTTTGCGCAGGGTGCGGCGCCGCTGGGTTTGGATCCGGCGTTGTTTCCTGTGGCGAGTACGTATCAAGTGACGGCGCAGGTTTTGCAGACGTTGTTGGTGGCGAATCATTACACGGGTGATCCTGAGGTTCAGGATTCTTTGTGTACTGAGTGGTCGGTTTCTGATGACCGTTTGGTGCATACGTTTGTGTTGCGTGAGGCGCATTTTAGTAATGGCGTTGCGTTGACTGCGGATGCTGTGGTGCAGAATTTCCAGAGGTGGCAGGCGTTGGCTACGGGTGAGGGTACTGCTGCCCATGCGGTGCCTGCTCAGCCGTTGTTTGCGTGGGGTTTTGGTGTGCCGAAGCCGGGTTCTATTGATCCTTCGGCGGTGGAGCCTGCGCCTGTTCAGGCGTCTCCATCTGGTATTGCTACTCCGGGTGCTTCTGCGAGTGCCTCCCCGAGCGCTTCTGGGACTGCTTCTGAGACGGCTACCCCGAGCGCCTCCCCGTCGGTTTCCACTTCTACGAGCGCTTCTGATGCCGCGCGTCCGGGCGATAAGAAGCCTGCGCAGGAGGCTTCTGCGCCGCATACGGTGCAGTCTTTTATGCCGTTGGTTTCGTCGGTGGTGGCGAAGGGCAACTCCGTGGTGGTGACACTGTCACGTCCTTCGTTGGCGTTCCCGCGTATTTTGACGCAGCAGGCGTTCGGCATTATTGAGCCTTCGCTTTTTGGTGCTGATCAGAAGCTGACGGGCAACCCGGTGGGTACGGGTGCGTTCCGTGTGGAGTCGTTCGAGGGCGGCACGGTGCGTCTGCTGAAGAACACCCATTTTGAGGGTCAGGCACCTGAGCTGGATGAGATTCAGATTTCGACCCTCACTTCATCGGATAAGCGTTATTTTGCGCTGATGGAGGGTCATATTGACGCCTGCGATCAGGTGAATTCGTCTGATCTGGGTCAGCTGGCGCGTGATGGTTATCAGACTCCTGGCCGTGACCCGTTCTCGCTGGTGTATTTGGGGTTGAATACGGCGCATCCGGTGTTGAAGAACATTTCGGTGCGTCGCGCTATTTCGCATGCGGTGGATCGTGGTGCACTACGTCAGTATTACCCGCAGGGCACCTCGGATGCGCAGACGTTGATTTCGCCGTCGTTCCGCATTAAGGCTGATGATGCGAAGAATTACACGGAGCGCAATCAGGATATGGCGCGCTCGCTATTGGCGGCGGCCGGGTACGACAATCAGGTGATTGAGTGCTACTACCCGGCTGATGTGTCTCTGCCGTGGATGGATACTCCGCAGAAGGTGTATTCGGAGATGGTGGCTTCGCTGATTGAGGTGGGTTTGAATATTAAGCCGGTGCCTCTGCCGTGGGCTGAGTATCTGCCGAAGAGCCGTGAGGTTTCTTCTGAGCGCGGTATTACGTTGGCCGGTTTCTACGGCATGTACCGTGATCCGTATGCGTTCTTTGGTCCGGTGTTGGCGCCGCTGATTGCTGAGCATCAGGTGCGTTCGTTGATTGCTGATGCGCCCTCGGATATGACGACGGGTTTGACGAAGAAGAGTTCTGATGTGCCGTCGTCGCGTGGTGCGGATTCGAATGTGCGGATTTCTGCGTCTCCGAGCCCGCAGCCGAGTTATTCGCCGGATTCATTGTCTCCGGAGGAGGAGGCTTCGGCTTCTGCTTCGCCGAGCCCTTCGGTAACTCCTTCGCCGTTGCCTACTGCTGCGGCGGTGGCGCCGTCGCCTCGTTTTACTGAGGTGATGGAGGCGATTCGTACCGCGGATTCTGCCGTTTCGATGGATTCGCAGCGTGAGTTGTATGCGAAGGTTGTGTCTCAGTTGGGTCAGTTTATGCCGGCGGTTCCGTTGTTGAATGTGACGTCTAAGGTGGCGGTGAGCCGTGAGGTTCAGGGTTATCAGACGGAGCAGAACGCGATTGAGCTGTTCGGTAAGCTGCGTAAGTTGTAGACAGTTCAGGTTTGAGTATTGCGTTGCATGTGTGCTTGGCGTGCCTTAGAGGGTTTTTACCTTCCAGGGAAGCCACTATGTGAACTGCAACACTCTCCTGTTATTTGCTGATTCTAGCTATGCCTCCCCCGCCAAAAGGAGTAGGCTAGATGATGTACCCCACAGTCATTGTGCCCAAGGACGGGCACCCTCACCCCAAGGGAGAATTCAGTGGTAGCACGTACTGAACGAACCGACGTCGTCCTGGTCGGCGGCGGCATCATGAGCGCCACCCTCGGCGTGTTCCTCAAGGAGCTCGAACCGACCTGGAATATTATCCTGCTCGAACGCCTCGACAAGGTTGCTCAGGAATCCTCCAACCCCTGGAATAACGCAGGTACCGGCCACTCGGCACTGTGCGAGCTCAACTACGCCCCCGCTGGTCCCGACGGCACTGTCTCCGCCGCCAAGGCGCTGAACATTAACGAGCAGTTCCAGGTTTCGCGCCAGTTCTGGGCATCCCTGGTTGAGAAGAATATTCTGACTGACACCAGCTTCATCAACCCGGTACCCCACATGTCTCTGGTCTTCGGTGAGGACCACTCCAAGTACCTGGCTGCACGCTACGATTCCTTCCGCAAGGAGAAGCTCTTCGAGCGCATGGAATTCTCCACCGATCGCGAGAAGATTGCCGAGTGGGCACCGCTGACCGTCAACGGCCGCAAGGGCAACGAGCCGATCGCCGCGACCTGGTCCCCCGAAGGTACCGACGTTGACTTCGGCGCCCTCACCCAGCAGATGATTGACCACCTGCAGACCAAGGGCGTTGAGGTTCGCTACGGCTACCAGGTCACCAACCTGAACCGCGAATCCAACGGCTCCTGGACCGTTGACGCCATCAACCGCATCAACAAGGAAGAGCCGCTGACCATCAACGCGAAGTTCGTCTTCCTCGGTGCCGGTGGTGGCGCCCTGCACCTGCTGCAGAAGTCCGGTATTGAAGAGGGTAAGGGCTACGGCGGTTTCCCCGTCTCCGGCCTGTTCCTGCGCAACACCCACGAGGCCACCGCAAACCAGCACAACGCTAAGGTGTACGGTCAGGCTTCGGTGGGCGCACCTCCCATGTCTGTTCCCCACCTGGACACCCGCTACGTGGACGGCAAGCGCGCCCTCATGTTCGGCCCCTACGCTGGTTTCAAGACGAACTTCTTGAAGCAGGGTTCCCTGCTGGACCTGCCGCTGTCCCTGCGCCCGCACAACATCTACCCGATGACCCGTGCAGGTCTGGATAACTTCTCCCTGGTCAAGTACCTGCTCTCCGAGCTGGTCAAGGACAAGAACGCACGCCTCGAATCGCTGTACCAGTACTACCCCGAGGCTAACGGCGGCGAGTGGGAGCTCATCGAGGCCGGCCAGCGCGTCCAGATTATGAAGAAGGACGCGAAGAAGGGCGGCATCCTGCAGTTCGGTACCGAAGTTGTTTCTGCAGCTGACGGTTCCATTGCGGCTCTGCTGGGTGCATCCCCCGGTGCTTCTACCGCGGCTCCGATTATGCTGAACCTGCTCAAGCAGTGCTTCCCCGCCAAGATGGCTGGCTGGGAGCCTCGCCTGAAGGAGCTCATCCCCGGTTACGGTGTGAAGCTCAACGATAACCACGACCTGGCTGATGAGGTTATGGCTCACACCGCTAAGGTTCTGGGTATTCACAACTAGTTTTCAGCTAGTCGATAACAGTATCCGACAAGGCTTTTTGAAGCTTTTTGGGGCGGCGACCCTCTCTAACTGACCAACAGGTCAAGTATCTGCACTCGCAGAAAAATGCGGGAGGGTTAGAAAACCCTATAATGTCACCGCAGGGGCGGGAAGGACAGCTCATTGTTCTCCTCGCCCCTTCTGTGCGCCCACACGCTGAAGCTCATAGGCGCACCACTGTGTACACCCCACTCATTCAAGGAGCCCCATTGGCTGCACACACCGGCTCTTCCACGGACACCTCCTCAACCCAGGTACCCGCCGGAGCTCGACGCGGACTCTTCTCCCGTAAGAAGAAGCCCGCGGCCCCCAAGTACGCAAGCGTGAAACTGCGCGACTTCCCCAAGGGCAGCATTCTCTACATTCTGCGCCGTGCCATCTACAAATTCGGCGCAAACGGCGGCACCGATATGGCGGCAGCACTCACCTACTTCACCGTGCTGTCCATCTTCCCCGCCCTGCTGGCGATCGTCTCCCTACTGGGCGTATTCGGTCACGGTGAGGAAAGCGCCGCCGTCATCCTCGCCTTCCTCAAGGACAACGCGCCCGCCCAGATGTACGCCATTATGGAAGACCCCATCAAGCAGATTACCGGCGACCATGGCGCAGGCCTGGTGCTGTTGACCGGTATCCTCAGTGCGATCTGGTCCGCCTCCGGGTACACCGGATCCTTCGGCCGAGCTCTCAACACGGTCTACAACGTGCGTGAAGGCCGCCCCGGCTGGATTCTCAAGCCGCTGAACGTCTTCGTCACCACCGTGATTATCATCCTCGTGGTACTCATGATGCTCATGATGCTGCTGGGTGTAACCGTCCTGGACATGGTCGGTCGGTATGTACCCGAAACCGTGGATATGGAACTCATCAAGCTCATCTGGCTTAACGGCCGCTGGGTCCTCATCCTGTTCATGGCAATCGCCCTGATCACTCTGCTCTACGCCGCCACCCCGAACGTGCGCCGCTTCAAACAGTGGAAGCTCTCCCCCGGTGCGGCGCTGGCGCTCTTCGGCATGAGCCTGGGCGGTTTCGGCTTCACCCTCTACGCCAACAACTTCAGCAAGTACAACGCCACCTACGGCCTCATTGGTGGTGTGATTGTGATGCTGCTGTTCATCTGGATCATGAACAATATGCTCCTCTTCGGCGCGCACCTGGACGCAGAAATCATGCTCATGCGCCAGGTACTCGCCGGCGAAGACGACCACGGACACCTGAAGGTTCAGCCGCGCAGCACCACCGCATCCCGTGCGATGAAAGAACAGAGCGAACGCCTCATGTCCGCCGGACGCGAATTGCAGCAGCAGGCGGCAGGCCAGGGCATGCTCCCCAAGCCGAAGGGCCCCTCCATTGCGGCTCGCGTGCAGAAGGCGGTGGACACCAACACCACCATGATTCGCACGTTCATTGCCGACGGTAAGGAACGCCTCGACAACACCAAGACGCAGCAGGCGAAAGCTACCAAATCTGAGGCGAAGGTTGACTCTCAGCAGGAGGCGCTCTTCGACCCGGGCACCGATAAGGGTGCGGCACAGAAGAACTAAGCGGCAGCTCAGCTGAGCGCGTATCGCCTCAACCTTTCAAGGGCGTGGGACAGAAATCCCGCGCTGGTCACTAAGATAGACATATGACCAGTGCAGATTTCTCTCCCGCGCCCTTTGCTGTACCCAACGCCGCTGCGTCCAGTGTTGATGCACCCAGTGTTGAAGCGCCCAATGCCGCCGCGCCCGCCGTTGCTCTCCCTGACCTCGAGTACACCCTCTACCAGCCGCAGCAGCTCAAAAGCCGTATCCCCGCCCTCATGATTCACGGCTTCGCCACCCGCGGTGACCAGCTCTACGGGGGCACCGGCTGGATTCGCCAATATCTGCGCGCCGGATACCCTGTACTAGCTGTCAATCTGCCCTACCACACGAACACATACCTCAAAGACCCACAGTTCACGGTTGACTGCAAACTGCCTGCCCATACGCAGGTTATGAGCAGTGAAATCCCGTTCGATTCGGTGCCCTCTGTCAATACGACGGGTCAGCGCCTCACCCCCATTCACCTGCTCACCAACGCACTTGCCCAGCTGCTGCGAGCCGTCGCCACGGAGAACAACCTCGACGTGGAGCTACAGCCGCGCGCACACGTTATCGGTTTCTCCTTCGGTGCCCGCGTCGGATGGGAACTCGCCCTCACCCACCCGGAGGCGGTCGCATCCCTCACCTTGGGCGGACTGCCCCTGCACGACCACCTCATCACCCTGCGCGCCATGCTCGAAGCGCACGAGGGAACCAGCGTCACGGCGGATAGTGAAACCCCGGCGGCGGACTCCACCGACGAGGCGATTGCCTCCTTCACCTCAATCATTGACAACTCCCCCATTCAGCCCGACGCGCTGCTGAAGTTCGTGCGGATTCCCTTCGGCCCGTTCTTCGACGTGCCCGCCCTGCGCGCCGGATCCCCGGATTTGCCGGCGGGCCACCCGGGCGCGCATCCGCGCGTACCCGTTGCGGTGGTACTTGGTGACGCGGACACCATCGCCGCCGACGGTGCGGAACTCTACGACATGGTGCGCGACAACAACCCGCTCAACCGTTTCATCTCCCTGCCCGGACGCGACCACGTCAACGCCCTGACCTCGGGTGCGTTCCGACGCGGCGCGCTCGCCTTCGCCGCTGAGGTGGAGGCGGCAGAGGTAGAAACGGCAGAGTAAGCAGCCGCAGGCTACGGCGTCCAGGTTCCAGATTCCGGGCGAAGTAAGCGACAACGTCATAAAACGTCAAATTCGCGTGGTGGCTTCACTATCAGCTTTATCGTGCACTAGGTGCGCCAATGCTCGTAGAATGGGAACGTATCAAAAAACCTTTATCTGCGGTTGGACCTCAACCGCACCTCAACAAAGGAGCACCATGCACAAGGTTAAGGCTGTCGTAGCCCTCGCCCAGGACGCACCCGTCACCGTCACCACCATCAACGTACCCGACCCCGGCAAGGGCGAAGCACTCGTCAAGGTCCTCACCTGCGGTGTCTGCCAGACCGACCACCACTACGTCACCGGCGGCGTCGGTCAGGACTTCCCCTACCTGCTCGGTCACGAGTCCGCAGGTATCGTCGAGGCTGTCGGCGATGACGTCACCAACATCGCCCCCGGCGACCTGGTCATCCTCAACTGGCGTGCCGTCTGCGGCGAATGCCGCGCATGCCGCAAGGGCCAGCCGCAGTACTGCTTCGCAACCCACAACGCAACCCAGAAGATGACCCTCGAGGACGGCACCGAGCTCACCCCCGCGCTGGGTATCGGCTCCTTCGCGGAGAAGACCCTCGTCGCAGCAGGTCAGTGCACCAAGATCACCGCTGACATCAGCCCCGAACAGTACGCAGCAATCGGTCTGCTCGGCTGCGGCGTCACCGCAGGTCTGGGCGCTGTACTGAACACCGGTGAACTCAAGCGCGGCGAGTCCGTCGCTGTCATCGGTTGCGGCGGCGTCGGCACCGCAGCAATCGCAGGCGCACAGCTCGGTGGCGCAACCACCATCATCGCCGTCGACATCGACGAAGAGAAGCTGGCACGCGCACGCGAGCACGGCGCAACCCACACTGTGAACTCCTCCAAGGTCGACCCCGTCGAGGCAGTCAAGGAACTCACCGGCGGCTTCGGCGCAGACCTCGTCATCGACGCTGTCGGCATCGCCCCCACCTTCAAGCAGGCATTCGAGGCACGCGACCTGGCTGGCCGCGTCGTCCTCGTCGGCGTGCCCGCCCCCGGCACCACCTGGGACGTCCCGCTGGATGAGGTCTTCGGCCGCGGCGGCTCCATCAAGAGCGCATGGTACGGCGACACCCTGCCCTCCCGCGACTTCCCCGAATTCGTGGACCAGTACCTGCTCGGCCGCCTCGACCTGGACGGCTTCGTCTCCGAGCGCATCCGCCTCGAAGACGTCAACGAAGCATTCGAAACCATGAAGACCGGCCGCGTGCTGCGCTCGGTCGTGGAACTCTAGGAGCGTAGCGTGAGCGAACGTATTGAGCGAGTCGTCACCTCCGGCACCTTCTCGCTCGACGGCGGCTGCTGGGACGTCGACAACAACGTCTGGATTATCGGCAATGACTCCTCCGTGATCATCATTGACCCCGCCCACGACGTCGACAAGATCTCCCGCACCGTCGCAGGCCGCACCGTGGAGAAGATTCTGCTGACCCACGCCCACGACGACCACATCCGCAGCGCAAAGGAGGCGGCAGAACGCTTCGGCGCACCCGTCTACCTGAACCCCGCGGACCGTGTGCTCTGGGAAATGGTGTATCCCTCCTGGGACTTCGACCACGAACTCGCTGACGGCGACGTACTGCGCATCGGCGACACCGAGCTGCAGGTCCTCGCAACCCCCGGCCACTCCCCCGGCTCCGTGTGCTTCTACGCACCCACCCTCAGCTGGGAGAACAGCGAAGGCGTCGTCTTCTCCGGCGACACCCTCTTCAACGGCGGCCCCGGCGCAACCGGACGCTCCTACAGCGACTTCGACACCATCATCGAGTCGATCTCGACCCGCCTGCTGACCCTGCCCGAGTCCACCGCGGTCCTCACCGGCCACGGCGACAGCACCGGCATCGGCCTGGAAGCACCCGAGCTTCCGGCATGGATCAAGCGCGGTCACTAAACCGGTAGCCTCACGCTGAAGTTCTCACACTGAGGTTCTCACGCCGAGGCTCACCACAAACCGAGCACGGTACACAAAAGGCGGATGCCCCACCACCTGCAGAAGGTGGCGGGGCATCCGCCTTTTAAACATGCGCTAATTACGTTCCAGCTGATCCCAAGGAGCCAGCTGCTCCTCATGCTCCTCACGCCACAAATAGCCAAACAAATGACCCAACGCAAAATACAGAGTCGCAATAATCACCGGGACCATAAACGCATTACGGTAATACGGAGCATCGCCCATATAGCCGCCCCACATACTACCCATCGCCATGCCAACGCCCAGCATCGAACGGGTAAAGAAGCTCGCCTGAGCATCCGGAATATGCTTGAGCGAACGGTTCAGCCACAGCTCATGACCGCCAAACGCCACACCCAGCACCGCACCACACAGCACCAACGCATAGAAAATCGTGGACGTATCATCGCTCGCCGGCAAGTACAGCGCCGCCATAATCAGCAGAACGCCACTCGCCAGCCAGCCATGCCACGGGTTCACCGAACGGGCACCCAAAACCACGGGGAAAGACACAAGCACCATCGCGCCGGTACCGGTCGCAACCATCGCCATGAACAGGTTCATCGAACCGTGAATCAGCGAGAAGCCCAGCAGACCCGAACCGACCGCGCCCATACACGCACCCAGCAGCACCAGACCAAGAATCAACACCACCGTCTGCTTATTCGGACGGACCAGGTTCTTCGGCGGAGACATGCGAATACGCGAAATATCCGGCAGCCACATCGGCGCGGCCAGAACCACAATGAACAGCAGCGCATCCAGAATCATCGTGATCCAGAAGCCCGCATACTCATGATTCGGGGTGAGGTACGCATCGCCCAGCCACACCAGCAGAGCAGCCAGCGGGTGCATCGACAGATTCGCCGTTGTACCCCACGAAACAGCCGTCGACAAGCGAACATCACTGTACTTATAGTTGCGGCGATACAGCGACTCCAACGCGAACGGCGTCCACGGCGGAGTCGTAAAACCCATCGCCACGCAAGAGAGCGCATGGTACGTCGTACTCACGTTATTCGGGTCAACCGTCAAACGCCAACCGATGACCAGCATATTCAGCACCGCAGCAATATTCAGCACCGACGTAATCGCCAGCAACGCCCTCAAACCCAGGGCACGCACCAGCATCGGGCCGAGCATAATCTGCACCGAATACGCGCCAGCAAACGCCGCCACCGCATAGCCGCCGTCATGCACACTACCCAGGTGGCTCGCCAACAGAATATACAGCGCAAACGCCGAAGAAGCCGCCGGAATGTGGAACAGAATCGTCAACACATTACGGGCCAACCCCTCATCGCGGAGCACACCGCGCAGATGGTAACGCTGCTCCTTACCGTTACGCAGGAACAACGCCCAATGCTGACGCAAAATATCCGGCAGCGAGGCGTTCGTGTTCACCTCATCCGCAGCCGGCACCGGTCGCGGCGGCAACTCCTGCAACACGTGGTCGTTACTGCGCACCACATCCGTCAGGGACGTACCCGGAACCGTGGGAATACCCGTGCCCGAAGCACGCAACTTATCCGGCGAATCGGAGGCGGGCGCCACCTTCATGGTGCGCGGAGGAACCTCCGGCGCGGATGCGCTAGCGCGCGCATCAGCCGAAGGTTCCACACGATACGTTGAATTCGGTGCCCTGTCCTGAGGTGTCGAGGTCATCATCTCTTTCACGAATAAGCCGCCGGACATGCCATAACAGCAGCCCGGAAGCGAATTTATGCCTACTAGGAGTTTACCCTCACCGAGGAGCCGTTCTGACCCTTTTCGACCACAATCTGGGCGGGAATACGGTTCTTCATCTCCTCCACATGCGAAATCAGACCAATAGTGCGGCCACTATCACGCAGAGATTCGATCGTGCCCATCACCATGTCCAGGGTCTCAGCGTCCAACGTGCCGAAGCCCTCATCAATGAACAGGGTGTCCAGCTCGATACCGCCGTTATTCGCCTGCACAACCTCAGCCAAACCCAACGCCAACGACAGCGACGCCAAGAACGACTCACCACCGGACAGCGAGGACGCCTCACGCGGCTCACCCGTCCAGGTGTCGGTAATCTCCAGGTTCAGGCCGCCACCGGAACGACTACCCTTCGCACGGTGATCGCTGAACACCATACCGTAGCGGCCCTCACTCATACGATCCAGGTGCAGCGACGCCGAATGCAGAATCCGCTCAAACTCGGCACCCAGCACATAACTCACCAGGTCAACCTGATGCTCATAACCGCCCAGCGTGTCACCGCGAGCCGCCGCCGCCAGGTTCGCCAGCATCTGCGCGCGGTCATAACGCTGCGCCGTCTTCGCACGGAACGCCGCATACTCGCCGCGCAGAGCCTGCAAAGAACGCAGCACGCTCTCCCGCTCACCCTCACGAAGAGTCAAACGGTGCGCCGCCGCACGCAACTGCTCAACCTGCTCACGCACGCCCTGCAGATCATCCGGCGCCTGCTCGCCAGCGGCAACACGAGCCGCCACCGCAACAATCGCCTCACGGCCAAAGCCCTCAAGGAGGCGGGCATGTTCCAGCTCATACGCAGCAACAGCCTGCTCCAGGGCGTCGATGCGCTCAGGGGTGCGGACCGCCGCCTGCACCAGCTCAGCACTCTCAAACGCAGACTCGCCCAACAGGCGCTGCGCCTGCGCCGCCGCCAGAGCATGACGCTCACGCGCCTGCCCCAACAGCAACACCGCACGAGCAAGACGCTGATGCGCCGCACGGTAGCCCTCCACAGCCTCAACACGCTGCGCAAAACCCACCGCCGCACGAGCAGGCGCCAACTCAGCCGCAGCCGCCTCACAGCGCGCCGCAGCATCACGGTGACGAGTCTGAGCCTCAACCGCCGCGCTCTCGATGGTGCGTAGCGCCTCCTGAGCCTTCTGCTGCTCGGCACGCACCCGCTCAACCTTCACCAGCACGCCGTCACGCGCGGTCACGCGCGACTGAGCCTGCGCGAGGCGGGTCTGCGCCTGCTGCAGCTGGGCGGCAGTCTGCTCAACATCGCACTCGCCCTGAGCCACCAGGGTCTCGTACTGGGTGCGGGCGGCGGCAAGCGCCTCGGAGGCTTCCTGATGTGCCTTGGTCGCCCGATCCTTAGCCAGTTCGTGGGTACGCGCCTGCTTGTGTGCCTTGTCTTCACGCTCCTTGGCGGCGTCCAGGTCGGCGCGCTCAACCAACTGCTCGCCCTCGGCAATCTGCGCGGGGGCGGGGTGCTCGACCGAGCCGCAGACCGCGCAGGGTTCGCCGTCCTTGAGCTCACGCGCCAGCAGCGAGGACGCCTGGGCGAGGCGCAGCACCTGCAGGTTCTTGAACTCCTCCGTGGCGGCGAGCGCCTGCTGAGCCGAAGCCTGCCACTTTTCCTGCGCCTTCTGCTCGGCGGTGGCGGTGCGCTTGCTCTGCTTCTGGGCCGCAGCAACCGCGGCGGAGGCGGCATCCAGCTTCTGCTGCATCTGCTGGGCTGCATCGTGCTTCTGCTGCGCCTCGGTGACCAGGTGCGCGGCGAGGGTACGCTCCTCGTCGGCGGTGCTGTAGCCGGCGAGTTCTTCGGCGAGCTGCTCGGCTTGGGCGGTGAGGTCGCTCAGCCTCTTTTCGGCACGCGCCCTGTCCTGTTCGAGGGCGTTTGCCTGCTTCAGCAGGGCGGCTGCGGCGGCTTCCTCGTCGGTCAGCTGCGCGTCCTTCTTCTGCAGGGCGCGCAGGGTGTCAAGGAGCGCCTCGAGCTGGATTTCCTGCTCGGCGGGCTCGAGGGAAGGGAGAGCGGCGAAGGTGGTCTCCTCAGGGAAGGTGGTCTCCGGCGAAATGTTCTCATCGCGCAGTGCCGCAAGCAGAGCGTTGCCGTTCTCCTCCAGCGCGGATGCACAGGCCGCCTGCTCCTGCTGGCGGGCGGCGAGCGCCTGCGATTCGGCATGGACCTGCGCGTACTGTGCGTGCAGGGGCGCGGCGGCACGCGCCTGCGCCAGCTCTTCACGCTGCGCCTTGTGTTCGTCGGCGCGTTCGGTCAGGCGGGTGCGGCGCTCGCAGAGCTGCTCGTATTCGCGCCAGTCGGCCTGTAGCTGGGCGCGTTCGGCGAGTAGGCGGGTGTTCCGGTCGGCTTCGTCGGTGAGGCGCTGCTGCTCCTGCTTTTCGCGTGCGGAGGTTTCGCGGGCGCGTTCTACTCCGCCGGCGACCCATGCGTCGAGGGTTTCGGCGGTGACACTCTCAGCGGTGAGCTGTTCGGAAGTCTCCGCCTCCACAGGGTCTTCGGTAGCGGAGCCCTCCCCTGCAGCATCTTCAGCGTCCGGATCCGCAACATCCAGTAGCGCCTGCAGGGCGAGCATTTCTACGCGGGCACGTTCAAGGTAGCCGCGCTGGGTGTTTTCGTCCTGGGCGACTTCCTGCTGGGCGGTTTTCGCTTCTTCGGTGAGTGCGGCGAAGAGCTGTTCGTAGTGTTCGACGGGGAACATCTTTTTGAGCAGTTCTTTGCGTTCTTTGGGCTTGGACTTGAGGAATTGCGCGAACTGACCCTGCGGCAGGAGTACGACTTTGAGGAATTGTTCTTTGGTCAGGTGGGTGCGTTCGGCGATGGTGCGGTTGACTTCGGCGACGCTGCTGGAGATGGGGGTCCAGGCTTTTTCGTCGGCGGGGTCGGCGCCGGGTGCGAGTTCGGCGAGGGTTGCTTTGGCGCTTTCTTCGCGCATCTGGCCTTTGCGGGCGCCGCGGGTGATGGGCTTGTTGTAGGCGGGGGTGCGGTCGATGCGCAGGCGCTTGCCGTGGAGGGTCACGTCGAGTAGCACGCGCGGTTTGGTGCCGCTGTGTGCCGCGTAGGTGGAGTGCAGTTTGGCGGATTCGCGGTCGCTGCTGGTTTCGCCGTAGAGGGCGTAGCAGATGGCGTCGAGGATGGTGGTTTTGCCGGCGCCGGTGGGGCCGTTGAGCAGGAATACGCCGGCGCTGTTGAGGGTGTCGAAGTTGATTTCTTGGCGCTTGGGGTATGCCATGAAGGCTTCGAATTCGAGGGTGTGCAGGATCATGCGTTGTCCTTGTGGCTTTTGATGTGGTCGCTGAGGGTGGTGATGACGTCGCGTTCTTCGCTGGTGAGGGGGCGGTTGCGTACGTATTGGTGGAATTGGTCGAAGGTGTCGACGGGGTCGGCGTCGCGGGTGAGGGGCGCGGCGACGGGTTTTTCGGCGGCGGGTTGGGTGCTGCGGTAGCTGAAGTGGGAGATGGTTTCGTAGCGGCTGCGCAGGCGGTCGACGGCGCCGACGGGTAGGGTTTCGTCGGTGAGTTCGATGCGGCAGTAGTAGCCCTGCTCGTAGGGGCTGTTTTCGGGGCTGTTGAGCAGCTGGTCCATGGTGCCGCGCAGGGTTTTCATGTGTACGCGGGTTGCCCATTCGTGGCCGCTGATGGCGGGTTCTTCGCCGGGGGTGAGTTCGATGAGGTAGGCGCCGTTGCGGTTGTGTTCTTCGCTGAATGAGAAGCCGAGGGGCGAGCCGCTGTACCGGATGGTGGGGGTGACGGGGTACCGCTTGTGGATGTGGCCGAGGGCTACGTAGTCGAAGCCGTCGAAGAGGGAGGCGGGTACCCAGTCGATGCCGCCGACGCTGATGTCGCGTTCGGAGTCGCTGCGGGGTGTGGTGTCTGCGTTGCCGGTGGTGTCGCTGACGGTGGTGTCGCTGACGGTTGCGTGGCTCATGACGATGATGCGGTCGGCGCCTTCGCCGCGGGCGTGACGTTCTGCGGCGTCGGCGCGGATGGCGTCGGTGACGGCGCCGAGGACTGCCTGGTGGGTGGGGTCGACGCCGAGGGCGGTGGCGTGGAGGCGCGGCGCGAGGTAGGGGATGGCGTAGACGTGCACGCGCAAGGTGCCGTCGGTGAGTTCGACGGGGCGGGTGGCGTCTTCGAGGCTGGTGCGTAGGTGCACGCCGGAGGCTTCGAAGAACGCGGCGCCGTAGCTGAGGCGGCGGAAGGAGTCGTGGTTGCCGGAGCTGAGGATAACTTGCACGCCAGCGCGCATGAGGCGGGTGAGTGCCTGGTCGAGCAGGGTGGTGCTTTCGGCGGTGGGGATGGTGCTGTCGTAGACGTCGCCGCTGATGAGGAGAGTGTCGATACCTTCGGCGTGCACGTATTTGAGCAGTTCGTCGATGAACTGCTGATGTTCGCGGGTGAGGGGGCTGCGGTGGAAGGTGCGGCCGAGGTGCCAGTCGGAGGTGTGCAGGATCTTCATGGTTTCAGTATGGCACTGCGTCTTGTTTTGCGCCTCACAGTTCGTCATTCGCGGTTCGGACCCCACAGCGGCGCAGGCACCCGACCCGCGGCGTAGGTGCTCGTGCGGAGCGGGGGCTCCGTCCTCGGCGTCTACCTTCCGCGGCGCAGGCACCCGACCCGCGGCGTAGGTGCTCATGCGGAGCGGGGGCTCCGTCCTCAAGGCGCCCCAGCGCCGCAGAGGGGGCACTCCCCCGCGAGCATGAGCGAAAAGCCGCTTGTAACCCTACCCTCCGCATCCTGAACGCCCGTGGGATAATCGCCCTATGAGTTTTTCTTCTGTTGAGTTCACGCGTGCACCTGAGGTTTCGGCTGAGTTTGCGGGCAGGGTGCGCGGCTTGTTGTGTGCGTCTGTGTTGGGTGATGCGCTGGGTTATCCGTTGGAGCTTCTGTCGGCTGAGCAGATTGCGGAGTGCGACCCTAAGCCGTGGGATTCGGCGTTTGGTGAGTTGCTGGTCAGTGATGATACGCAGCTGACGTGTTTCACTCTGGACGCTTTGACGGAGGTTTTGGAGTGGAATAATGAGGGCGCGGCGGCGGATGAGTTGGCGTGTCTGTGGTTGGCGTATTTGCGGTGGTTCCGCGGTATTGGTGAGGTTCTGCCGGAGTCTGCGCCGTTTTCGTTGGATCGTGAGATTGATGGGTCTTCGGAGTTGACGGCTCGTCGTGGTCCGGGTGCGGCGACGTTGCGGGCGTTGGGTTCGGGTGAGATGCAGTTGGTGTCGAAGTCGTTGAATCCTGAGGCTTTGGGTAGTGGCGCGTTGGTGCGTTCGGCGGCGTTGGGTGTTTTGCCGGTGGCGCAGGAGCGTACGGTGGTTTTGTTGGCGGTGCGTGCGGCGGCGTTGACGCATGGGCATCCGGAGGCGTTGGCTTCGGCGGCGGCGTATGCGTTGCTGGTGCGTGATCTGTTGGCGTCCCCGTCGGGCACGTTTGGTGCGTTGTTGGAGGCGGCGCGTCGTGTGGTGTCGTGGTGTGGTTCGGTGGCGGCGGATGATTCGATTCCGGGTGATGCTTCGCGTACGGCGGCGGCGCTGAGTCGTGCCATCAAGCTGCTGGAGGGCGGTACGGTGCCGGTTCCGGTGGCTGTGGCGGAGCATTTTGGTACGGGTTGGACGGCGCCTGAGCTGTTGGGTGTGGCGCTCTGGTGCGCGGCGGATGCGGTGAAGAGCCTGCCTGCTGAGGCTGATGAGGCGACGGTGCGTGGCGCCTTGTTTGAGGGGTTGTGCCGTGCGGTGTCGGTGGATTCGGATTCGGATTCGGTGGGTGCGATGACGGCGGCGTTGTGGGCGGCGGCTGGTTTCCCGGTGGGTGGCGATGAGGCTGATGCTTGGTCGGAGGCGCTGGGTCGTGTGCGTGGTTTGGATCAGGTGGAGGCGGTGGCGGAACGCTATCTGCGCCAGCTGGGTCTGTAGCGGTACCCGGTGCAGCGGACATGCGTAGCGGGGGCTCCGTCCTCAAGGCGCTCAGCGCCGCAGAGGGGGCACTCCCCCGCGAGCATCGTCCGCGTGCCGCATATACAAACTGTTTATATACGCAGAAAAGGCTCTCCGGTATCTCGGAGAGCCTTTTCTGTATG
>ERZ773027.719-NODE-719-length-19868-cov-41.884419_pt1 | contig 19868 bp, 12 predicted proteins | sample MGYA00511032_ERZ773027 | MGnify/ENA primary metagenome ERZ773027 (study PRJEB29015, sample SAMEA2738138) | human oral metagenome | biome: human oral; feature: human-associated habitat; material: saliva | place: China | collected 2190 ... | reverse complement strand
CCTCGTGCGGGAAGAGGAACTCCTCATCGCGCAAGCCGGGATCGTGTTCCCAACCGCGATTAGCCAAGTAACGCACCACCGAGTTGACCACAGCCAAAGTCGGCACAGCGAACAGCGCACCCACCGCACCAAAAATCATGGAGCCACCAGCCACCGAGAAAATAACAGCCAGCGGGTGCAGGGAGACAGCCTTACCCATAATGAGCGGCTGCAGAATGTTGGATTCGAGCTGCTGAACCAGCAGAACAATACCGAGCATAATCAGCGCCTGCACCGGGCCCAGAGCAACCAGCGCCAGCAGCACAGCCACAGCACCGGAAATGAGAGCACCAATCACCGGAACGAAGGAGCCGAGGAAGACCAGCACACCCAGCGGGATAGCCAGCGGAACACCCAGAATTGCGGCACCAATACCGATGCCGATAGCGTCAATAGCCGCCACCAGAATCTGAACGCGCACGTACGCACCCAGGGACTTCCAACCCGCGCGACCCGCACCGTTGACTGCGGCACGCGCGTCCTTCGGGAAGAGGCGAGTGACGAACAGCCAGATACGCTCACCCTCCATCAGGAAGAAGACCAGGGTAAACAGGGTCAGCAGGGTGCCGGTTGCAACCTCAGCCGCAGTCGAACCCACCTGAGACACACCGTGCAGCACGGAGCTGGGGTTATTGGTTACAGCGCTCTCCATCTGTTCCAGCAGCTGGTTCAGCTGGTCTGCACCGAACTCGTAGCCGAGGTTCTTCAGCCAACCAATCAGCTGCTGGTAGCCCTGCATCGCCTTATCCGCCATGGACACAAAACCGCGCAGAATCTGCTGACCGGTCAGCGAAATAATACCGGCGAGCACCAGAATCATACCGATTTCGGCAATAGCCGCCGCGCCACCGGCACGAACGCCCTTCTTACGCAGAAGCATCACGGCGGGGCTCAGCAGAGCCGCCAGCAGCAGAGCCACCAGAAGAGAAATAACCAGCAGGGAGACGTGCCCCAGGCCCTTCCAAAGGATCCAACCGGCACCGGCAATCATAATGATGCGCCACGCCCATGCACCGGCAACTTCCATAGCAAAAGGCACTCGGTAGCCGCGATCCTCCTCGGCTACATGTTCTTCTGCAACAGGTGTAATTTTCACGGTGTCTCCAACTCGTTATCGGTGTCGCGCCCGCGCGGGGCAGCTTCGGCTGCCCCAGCGGAGGCGGTATGTGGTGATGTTGTTGCGCCCCTCCCCTGCGCCTCGATACATCGGGGAAGTAAAGCGGCAAAGGCGGCGGCACCATCACGGTACCGCCGCCTCATAACGAGCTTTAGTCGTTGCTAAAGATGCTTGCCAGGTACATGAGAACACGCAGGATCTCAACGTACAGCCAGACCAGAGAAGCGGTCAGGCCGAAAGCAAGGCGCCAGGACTCACGCTCGGGCAGGCCAGCCTCCACAGCCTCGGAGGTGGTGGTGAAGTCCAGCAGCAGCGAGTAGGTTGCCAGCGCAACAGCGAACAGGCCAACAACCAGGCCCAGCGGAATACCACCGATAGAGAAGCTGTTCAGCGAGGAACCGAAGATACCCGCGCCCAGGATCGAGATGAGGCCGTACACCAGGTAACCAATAGCGCCAATCATGAAGATCTTGTTGAGCTTGGGGGTTGCACGCAACTTACCGTTCGCGAACAGAGCCAGGGTAGTACCTGCAACCGCGAGGGTTGCCAGAACAGCCTGAATTGCCACGCCGGGGTAGCGCATGTCCACAACAGCGGACAGGCCACCGAGCAGCAGACCTTCCATGAGCGCGTAGGTCATGACCAGGACCGGGGAAACCTTCTTCTTGAAGGAGTTCACCAGACCCAGGACCAGACCGCCCACCATGCCCAGGAACAGCAGCACCGGCATGTACCATGCAACAGCGGCACCGACAGCGACCAGGCCCAGGTTGATGCCGGTCTTAACCATGACATCGTTCATGGTCAGACGCTCACCGGCGGGGATGGGCTCCGAGTAGGTGGGGGCTGCTACGCCGTAGTCAGCCTCACCGTACGGCTGGCCGTACTGTGCCTGCTGACCGTACTGGGGCTGGCCGTAGGTGTTCTGACCGTAGCCCTGCTGGTCATACTGCTGCTGACCGTACTGGCCGTACGATTGCTGACCATACTGACCGTAGGTCTGCTGCTGGCCGTACTGTGCCTGCTGGTTGGTCTGCTGAGGCTGTGCACCAAAGCGACCGAAACGAGAGTCACCCTGCGTGACATTCTTCGCCATTGAATTCAGAAGCGGGTTTCCCGCCATCATGCTCTCCTTAAACGGGGACAAAACTAATTCTGTTAATTCTATCGGATAGATTCTGCGCTCACGGGCGCTGTTCGTTATCAGCAAGCGCTTCTATCAACCTTACCAGAATATTTCAGGGCGGTGTTTACCTGAGGTTCACCCAGGCCCGCACCACCACGCACGCAAACGCTTCTGCGCGCCCCTTTGTGAAGCCTCTATTGCGAAGCTTCCAAACGATCCAGGAGTTGCTCCAGATACTCCAGTACTGCCTGCTCCTCGTTCGAGCCAATCACCTCATCAGCAGCATTTCGCACAACCTCCGGGGCGTTAGACATGGCAACACCCCAGCCCGCGTAGCGGAGCATCTCCATGTCGTTCTCACCGTCACCGAAGGCAAGAATACCCGCCGGATCAGCGTCCAGACGCTCGCATAGGTCCTTCAGACCGGTCGCCTTGTTAACACCGGTACGCACCAGGTCAATGGCACCGAAGCCGCTCACCATCGGGGTAACGGTCTGCGGAAGAGCCTCACGCAGGTAGACGCTCAGCTGCTGCGTCTGCTTCGGCGGGGTCAGCAGCGGGAACTTGATGGGTGCGCCCTCAAAATCTTCAATAGAGTCAACCATGACCGATCCGGGGAAGAAGAACGCCGCAAAATCCTCCAGGGTGAGGGTTTCGGGGAGCTCCTGGCCGGTATCTTCAAAATAGCCGCGAATCATGTGCACAATCTGATCGCAACGGTCCTTAGGCAGGTAGATACCTTCGGTGGTGCAAACCAGCAGGCCGATCTGATCCAACCCCTGAACTACTTCAATGATGCGCGGCACGTCCTCTTTTTCAAAAGGATGCACGGCAAGCTGGCCGTTCTCATCAGCAAGGTATGCACCGTTTTCAGCAATATAGGTAAGACCTCGCCCCTCAAAGCCGCGCATATAGTCCCGCAGCTTGGCATAGGTGTTTCCACTCGCCACGACAAAGTGAATGCCCTGCGCCTGCAGGCGCGATAGGATGCGCGAGAAACGTTCGGTGTCGAAAGTTTTGGAGTCGGTGAGGAAGGTGCCGTCCATATCGACGGCAATGATGGAGGGTTTAGTCTGCATACTATGCCTTTCTGACTCTGCTACCCCGTTCAGTGCTACCCCATTCAGGCGGGGTGCGTCTGCGGCTGTGTCTCTCTATAGGGTCTCACGTTTTTAAGCTCAGCAAGACGGTATACGGGCGTTTTTGAGCGTGGAGCGCCACGGGTGCCATCGCCTCCTTCGAGCAGATGGGCATCCTCATGGCAACCGAACTGGTCGGGGGCATCGCCTTTTAACCCCCACAAAACCCCAGACATGTAAACCTTCAGACACGCAAGCGGCGGCTCCTCCCCCACGGGAAGAGCCGCCGCCTATCTACACCGCGCATCTACGCGCGTCTATGCTGTGCCCCCACTGGGACTCGAACCCAGAACACAAGGATTTTAAGTCCTCTGTCTCTGCCAATTGGACTATGAGGGCGTATCCCGAACAGTCCGGGACACAAATATTTATTATTCCACGAAAACGCACTCGAATCTAAGCAGAAACACATTTCAAACAGTTCCCGGCGCCCCGCTGTAGCAAGCACCACGCGAAGCACCGGTGGGCGGCTAAGCTAGACAGCTCGCAAACACCCAGGCACAAAAACCCAGGCGCAAAAAACCCAGGCGCAAAATAGGCGGTGCAGAAGACCAAAGTCTTCCACACCGCCCATTGCTTTATCTCAAATGCGCTATTCCAGGGGCATACCCCTAAGTCAGGCTATTTTAGAGCTTTGCCTTCTGGCGTGCCGGTGCAGTACCGGTTGCTTCCTGGAATGCCAGGCGCGGGGAGCGCTGGTGGCGAATCGAGGAGGTATCGCGACCGAAGATCTGGTTCAGAGCCCAGGTGGTCATAACGCGAACGGTACGCTCGGTGGTGGGGATTGCAGAGCCGTGGTAGCCGCGGTGCATAATCCATGCCAGCGGGCCGCCAATGGTCTTGCCCTTGAAGTTTGCAACGCCCTTCCACAGGCCCAGACCTGCCACAACACCAATGGTCTCGTGGTAGTAATCGGTCAGGGGCTCGCCGCGGCGAGCAGCCAGCAGGTTCTTAGCCAGAACAACAGCCTGTCGGGAAGCGTGCTGAGCGTTGGGAACGCAGAAGCCGCCCACACCGCCACCGGAGAGGTCCGGAACAGCTGCGTTGTCGCCAGCAGCCCAAGCGCCCTCAACCACGCCGTCGTCGCCGGTGACGCGCAGGTCTGCACCCACGCGAACGCGGCCACGCTCGTCGATCGGGAAGTCGGTGTTCTTCAGCATCGGGGATGCTGCCACACCTGCGGTCCAGATCAGGGTGTCGGTCTTGATCTCGCCCGCGGGGGACTTGTCAGCCATGTTAATCAGCTGCAGGTTGCCGTCGGTTGCGTCAGCCAGGGAGGTGTTGAGCAGAACCTCGATGCCGCGTGCACGCAGCTCTGCGACAACCTTCTCGGCGCGGTCTGCGGGGACCTCGGGCATGATGCGCGGTGCAGCCTCAATCAGCACGAAGTGCAGATCGGAGACAGACAGGCGCTCGTTACGCTCAACAGCCACTCGAGCCATATCCTCGAGCTCGGAGATGGTCTCAACGCCAGCGAAGCCACCACCAACAACGACGAAGGTCAGGGCACGACGGCGTGCTTCAGCGTCGGACAGCATGGATGCGACCTCGATGCGGTCCAGAACCCAGTTACGAACGGAGACTGCCTCTTCAATGGTCTTCAGACCGATAGCAACCTCTGCCAGACCCGGAATCGGGAATGCGCGGGTCACAGCGCCTGCACCGAGAACAATCTCGTCGTACTTCAGCTCGAAGGGCTCACCGTTGTCGGTGGGCTCAACAACAGCGGTGCGGTTTGCGTGGTCGATGGAGACAACGCGGCCGGGAATCAGCTCGGTGTCGCGCAGGTGCTGGCGCAGCGGCACAGTTGCGTTACGGCCTTCCATGGAACCTGCTGCAACCTCGGGGAGGAAGGGCTGGTAAGTCATGTAGGGGTTCGGCTCAACGATGGTGACGACGCCACCGGTCTCCTTGATAGCCTTCTGAATCTTCTTAGCAACGGTGAAGCCGACGTAGCCGCCACCGACGATCAGGACGCGAGGACGGTCCTGTGCCACCTTAGTGAATGCCATTTTGTTACTTCCTAGTCTTTAGGTACCGAGGTTCGGTAGCCCCGGTAGGTTGATATGTGCAACTTTCGGCTCGTTCCGAAAGCTCCCCTGACGAACAAAGCGGCCCGCTCTGGAAGTCCTTGCGCAACGCGAAGTGGCTAGCAGCACGAGCCTGTCTATCACATACCTGTTGTCTTTTATTTTACGCCTTTGTTTAGGTAATTTCGCACTTATGATCCCTTTGAGCTGACCCTAAGTTAAAAGTTTTGAAGATATGAACAGGGTTCATCTCGTGACGCGGGTTACAGTCAAAATTACCCTTTCCGTTTTTTGCGCGGTATGTTCGATATTTTCGTTTATTGGGGCGTTCCTCCGTCGAGAGCCAGCCCCAAACAACAAAGCCCGGGACTAACTCAAAAGTCAGCCCCGGGCGAACAGAAAAACGTCATCAAACAGCGTTAACGAGAGGTCCGGCGAGTTCCCCCGCGAGAACCCCGCTGAGAACCCGGATGATGCGCCGCCGCACGAGCCATCCGCGCAGCCTCACCCGCACTCACATGCAGCCTGTGCAAACGATGCACCGAACCAGCCGTAATAATCGTCAGCCACAACGTCAGCGCCGCCAAAATCACCGGCGGCAACCAGCCACGATCCTCCGGAGGGCGACGCGCATCCGGCGCAGCCGCCTTCACGATGCTCTCACCCTCCTCATGAACCGGCGCAGCATCACTCGGAGTCGGCTCACTCACCTGCTGCTTACGGTGCACCGCAATCCACTCAGAAATCGAACCCAACGGATTAGCCGTCACCGCAGGCGACGCCAAAGCCATCGCATCCTGCGGATTGAAAATACCGTAGCCATACAAAGGGTCACGGCCCGTCGCACCAGCATCATCAGCCGAAGCAATCAAACGCTGAGCCAGCTGAGCCGCCGACTCCTTCGGATACTTCTGCTTCAACAACGCCGCAACACCCGTCACCAACGGGGCAGCAGCCGAAGAACCCGACCACAGCATGTAACCATTACCCGGAGCAGCCGCAATCATATCCGTACTCGGAGCAACCACAGCAATCGAAATGCCCTGAGTCGACGACCCCTCAGAGACCTGCTTATTCCGGTCAATACCACCAACCGTCAACACACCAGGAATCGTCGCCGGAGCACCAACCTGCGTCAAGCCGCTACCGCGGTTACCCGCAGCCGCAACAATCAGCACACCCTTCTGCTCAGCGTAGGCAAACGCCTCATCCCAACTCTGCGGCCAGCTCGTCTTATTCGAGCCAATCGACATGTTAATAATCTGGGCCCCGTGGTCTACCGCATAACGCACCGCCGCCGGAATCTGCTCATCAATGCTCTTACCGCCGGTCGTACCCATATTCAGCGAAATCGGCAGAATCTTCGCCTCGGGAGCCACACCAATCACACCGGTCGGCTTACCCGGCTGACCCGCAATCGCAGAATAACCCTGCGTATCGTGGCCGTGACCGGCAATCAGAGAAGCAACCTCCGTGCCGTGCATCGGCTCAGCGCCCAGGCCCTTCCAGCCGTCCTCGCTACCCACGCCTGAGGCGTCATAACCGCGCAGGACGTTACCCTCAAGATCCGGGTGGGTGCCGTCCACGCCCGTATCAATCACAGCAACCGTCACACCCTTACCCGTAGCCTGCGACCACAGGGAGGTAATACCGTACTCCTTCAGCCAGTACTCACGCTGACGGACATCGTCACCATTCGTGGTTGACGCACCCTGACTCGGAGTCGCAGAAGTCTTCGGCACCGCAGTACCCGACGGCGCAGGAGTCGCCGTCACCTCCCTCTTAGGGCTCGGCGACGCAGAAGCAGAAGGGGCCGGGTCCGTCGCCCAAGCGGCAGGCGCCCGCGGGGTCCACAACGGCAGAAGAGTCAACGCGGCGCTGGCGCCCAAAGCAGCAGCCCTACGGATGCGGCGAGTAGCACCTCGGTCAGAACCAACCGAGGCGCTCACACCACATACACGAGACGCACAGGCGAAAGACGGCACAAAAGACCAGCCGGTCAGGGGCATACCTCGCCGACGCTCAGAATGGAACATTAAAACTCCTCAAGCTGAGCCGCACCGTGAACCACCATCGGTTCACGGCGCGAGCGCTCACGCCTACAGCTGGGACAGAGCGATACCGTCCAAAATGTCGTGCTCGCTGACGGTCACCGAATCCACGGCACCATCAGTCATCTCATTCAGACGGGTCAGGATGCGGGCGTAAATCGTCGCGCCGGCACCAATCACATCCACCCGGCCGGGGTGCATGTAACCGAGCTCCTCACGCTCAGTGCGGTTCAGCGAAGCCAACCAGCGGGCGGTCTTCTGAACGGTCTCCACCGAGAAGCTCTGAGCGTTAATAGCCTCAGAATCGTAGCGGTCCAGACCCAGCGCAGCGGCAGCCACAGTGGTCGCGGTACCAGCCACAGCCACCACGCGGCGCGCATCCTGCAGGGGCACCGTCTTACGCGCCACCTCGAGAGCCTCGTCAGTATCAGCCTCAACGCGAGCAATCTGCGACTCGGTCGCCGGGGCGCTGAGCATGTGACGCTCAGTCAGGCGCACACAACCAATATTGACACTACGGGAAGCCTTCACACCCGACTCGTCACCGAGCACGAACTCAGTCGAACCGCCACCCAGGTCGAACACCAGGGTGTCGCCATCGCCGTAACCGACAGCGCGCACCGCACCGGCGAAGGACAGCGCAGCTTCCTCATCGCCGCTAATAACCTCGGGCTCAATACCCAAAATCTCGCGGATACCGTCCACGAACACCTGGCGGTTACCCGCATCACGAGTCGCACTGGTCGCCACGAAACGCACCGAATCAGCGCCGTGCTCCTTCAGCAACTGCGCATACTCACGCGCCGCAGCAAAAGTACGGTCCAGCGCCTCCTGCGCCAGCCAACCGGTCGCGTCCACGCCCTGACCCAGACGCACAATGCGCATCTCACGCACAACGTCCTTCAGGACGGTCTTCTCAACCCCGTCCACCACCTCAGTAGTGGAATCAGCAATCAGCAGGCGAATAGAGTTCGTACCGCAGTCAATCGCACCAACGCGCACGGTGGGTTCCTTTCAGGTCTTCAATACCAATCAGCGCCAAAGGCACCGCGAGCGCCGCAGGCGAAAAATTTTCGCTTTTCGGCGCTCTTTCTTCTATCTATTATGCGCCCGCACCGTCCCTCAAGACGATGCGGGCGCACCAGAATCATTATTTAGGCTTCTTCACGCCACGCGGGGTCGCAGGAGCAGACCTCGGGGGTCCACCATTCGGCGATGGCGTCCAGGCCGCGGTCACCCATCGGGTTCACGCCGCGACCCACCGACAGGGTGTGGCCGATAACGGCGTGCAGGCACTTCACGCGGGTCGGCATACCGCCAGCAGAAATACCGTCAATCTCCGGGACCTCCTCGGTGCCGCTGATCAGGCGGATGCGCTCACGCTCAGCCAGGTAGTTCTCGTGTGCGGCAGCGTACTGTGCCGCCAGGTCGGCGTCCTCAGCGAGCGAGTCGGTCATCTCGTACATCAGGCCGCCCGCCTCCAGACGGGAAGCCGCAGCGGTAATCACCGGATGCGCCAGGTAGAACACGGTCGGGAAGGGGGTGCCGTTGCTCAGGCGCGGTGCGGTAGCAGCCACGAGCGGGTTACCGCACACGCAGCGTGCCGGAATCTCGATCACGTCGCGGACCTTACGGCCCAGCTGCGCGGAGAGAACACGGATGTCCTGCTCGGTGGGGGTCAGGGTTTCAACAGTTACGCCGAAGCCGCCGGGAGTGCGTGCCTTCAGCTCTTCAATGGTATTTTCGGTGCTCATAATCCTAAGTTTCTGGAGCGAGGGGTCGCCTCGTCCGCTTATGCCGGGTGCTTGCCGGGTACTTGCCAGGGCAGAGTTCCTGCCGGTGGCTGGGGCTAGTTCTTTTCGAGAGAATCCCAGATTTTCGTGGTCCAGGCGTCCTCGGGGGCGTTCTTCGCATTCGCAGAAGTACCGTCAGCCTTCGTGGAGTCCTCGGTAATGCCGGTGACCACGTAGGGGGTGTCGCCGGGGTTCACATAGTAGAGGCGGCTACGTGCCTGCTGGCGAACATAGTTGTCGTCGTTCCACCAGGTCTGCTCCGCCTTCAGCTGGGCGTTCTCCTGCTGCAGCTGGGAAATGTGCGTGTTGATCCGCTTGATTTCCCGGTCCTGGTCAAAGTAGGTGACCACCGGGTATGCGGTACCGAGCGCAATCACGCCCACCACAACAGCGGTCAGGAAGCTACGACCGGAGAACATATGAGCCGCCACGGGGGCATCGTATCCGCCCTCTTCACGGCCCTGCTGGGCTGCGGCGCGGCGGCGGGCACGCTCCTCACGGCGAGCCTGCGCCTGACGTTCACGCTCAGGGTGACGCTCGCTCAAACCCACGCCAAAGAAAAGAGCACTTGCCCTCTTCAATAGGGAGGTGCGAGCTTCCTTCGCGGCGCCACGCGGCGCATTGGAGGAGGCAGTGCCCTGAACGGGTTCGGTGGAACTCTTAGAGTGCGACCGGGTCTGCTGGTTTGCTCGCTGGCTCATTGCTCTATCCCTCGTTCCATTCTGTACCGCTAAGCGCTTCCTTCATATTCTACCGGGTTTGTTGGGGTTATCCGGCGCTATGTTGTGGCCGCTACATGCGGCATCGTATGGGCTGCACCTCGTGCGTTGCCGCCACAACTAGCCTCAACACAGAGCAGGAGGCGGTGCCACTCCCCTACGGGGTAGCACCGCCTCCTTGACGTCTAACCGCTCACGCGGTCGAATGCTTCAGTAACTTATGCCTTGAAGCGGGGGAATGCGGACTTGCCAGCGTAAACAGCTGCCTCGCCCAGCTCTTCCTCAATGCGCAGCAGCTGGTTGTACTTAGCAACGCGCTCGGAACGTGCGGGAGCACCGGTCTTGATCTGGCCAGCGTTGGTTGCAACAGCCAGGTCGGCGATGGTGACGTCCTCGGTCTCACCGGAACGGTGAGAAACCATGCAACGGTACTCGTGGCGCTGTGCCAGCTCCATTGCGTCGAGGGTCTCGGTCAACGAACCGATCTGGTTCACCTTCACGAGCAGAGCGTTTGCTGCGCCGTTCTCGATACCGCGAGCCAGGCGCTCGGGGTTGGTCACGAACAGGTCGTCACCGACGATCTGGACCTTGTCACCAATCTGCTCGGTCAGGGTCTTGTAGCCCTCCCAGTCGTTCTCATCCAGGGGATCCTCGATGGAAACCAGGGGGTACTTTGCAACGAGGTCAGCGTAGTATGCGCTCATCTCAGCTGCGGACTTCTTCTGGCCCTCGAACTCGTATGCGCCGTCGTTGTAGAACTCGGAGGATGCAACGTCCAGTGCCAGTGCAACCTGCTCGCCCGGCTTGTAGCCAGCCTTCTCGATTGCCTCAACGATCAGGTCCAGTGCAGCTGCGTTGGACTCCAGGTTGGGTGCGAAGCCACCCTCGTCGCCCAGGCCGGTTGCCAGGCCGCGGTCGTGCAGCACGGACTTCAGGGAGTGGTAAACCTCAACACCTGCGCGCAGAGCGTCAGAGTAGTTGTCGAAGCCGATGGGAGCAATCATGAACTCCTGAATATCAACGTTGGAGTCTGCGTGAGAACCACCGTTGAGGATGTTCATCATGGGGACGGGCAGAACGTGAGCGTTCGGGCCGCCGAGGTACTTGTACAGGGGTAGGTCAGCGGACTCAGCAGCAGCCTTAGCAACAGCCAGGGAGACACCCAGGATTGCGTTTGCGCCCAGCTTGCCCTTGTTGTTGGTGCCGTCCAGAGCAATCATGGCTGCGTCAACAGCGCGCTGGTCGGAAGCCTCAATGCCGATGACCTCTTCAGCGATTTCTTCGATAACAGACTTCACTGCACCCAGAACGCCCTTGCCCAGGTATACGGACTTGTCGCCGTCGCGGCGCTCAACAGCTTCCCACTCACCGGTGGATGCGCCCGAGGGCACAGCTGCGCGTGCGAAAGCACCGTCTTCGAGCAGAACCTCAACCTCAACGGTCGGGTTGCCACGGGAATCCAGGATCTGGCGTGCGTGAACTGCGGTAATAACAGCCATGAATTGTTCTCCTTATGAGATGTCAAGGATGTGAACGGCTCACCCGGTAGTGGACAAGTCGCGTCCCCTAAATTCTAGCAAAACTCCCACACAAACACACTAGTTGCCACCGCTTTTTTATCGCCTTATTGAAGGTCTCAATAACCCTTAGTCAGGCGCTACAAAGCGGAGCAAGACCCACACTCCCCCACATTGTGAGGGTGTGGGTACCCGCCCAAAGCACAACATGAGCCCAAACGCCGGGGTATACGCCACGAGCATCCTCACGGCCATCCAACACGACCCCAAACAAACGGAAGGCGCTTTGAAACCTCTTATTCCCTCAGAGACTAGGTTTCAAAGCGCCTCACAGAAGAACTCAACCAGCGTGTCTAATAGCTCGGCTCATCATGCGTGTGCTGAGCAATATAGCGGCGAGTGTACGAACGCAGGGCGCGCTCAGCATCCAGGCCGTTACGCTGTGCACGGCTCACCAATGCAAAGAGCAGCTCGCCGAACTCCTCCTCAGTGTGCATATAGCGCAGGTCGTCCTCCATGCTCGTAGGCTCCGGCGGCAAGATAATACCCGCCTTACGTGCCTTCACAGCAGTCTTCTCAGCCATAGCGAGCGCCGGCAGATGCGGCGGAATACCGTCCAGTGCGCCGCGGTCGCTCTTCTCCTTCTTCTTCAACGCATCCCACGCCGCCTGTTGCTCAGCCGCGGTGCGGGGCGCCTCCGAAGAGCCCTCAGACTCAGCCGCAAACACATCGGGGTGGCGCGAACGAAGCTTCTGCACCAGACCCTCAACCACCTGAACAATGTCGAAGCCCTGCGGGCTTGCCGCAGCAATATCAGAGTGGAACACCACCTGCAGCAGCACGTCGCCCAGTTCCTCACGCAGCAGCGGCATATTCGGCTCGCCGCCGGTTTCTACCGCCTCAACAACCTCGTAGGCTTCCTCCACCAGATAGCGGATCAGGGAGGCGTGAGTCTGTTCAGCATCCCACGGGCAACCACCCGGTGCACGTAGCAGCGCCATGGTTTCTACCAGGGCGCCGAAGGCCTCAGCCGCACGGGCGGCGGTGTCCTGAACGTTCTGCGCCGCAGAAGCCTCAGGAGTATTAGGGGTATCAGTCATAACAATCTTCCTCATCGAAAAAATGACAAACATAGCACGCCGCGCCGACCCCCACACGGGGAGCCGGCGCGGCGCACCTTACAAGGGTTTAGAGGTTCCAGTGCGAAAGCGCGCTCGTCATATGAGCCGGGATCTTCGAACCCAGACGCGGGAACATGCGCAGCTCCTCAACGTAACGCTCAGCGTCCAGCGGACGCGGGTAGGTGACAAACGCCTGCTCATTCGCATAATCGAATGCCGCCTGAACCGGTACGCCCGGGGTGAAGGTCAGGCTCATAGCCAGCGGCGAGCCCTCGCCCTCGCTGTACGAGTCGGTCTTCAGAGCCGGAATGTCCAGCAGGGTTTCGGGGATCAGCTCGAAGGTGCGGACCTGTTCCCAGAAGCCGTTGCGGCGCACGTGGGTCAGGGCGTCGTAGTAGGAGCCGAGGGCGCGTACACGAATCAGCACGGTGGTGGCGTCCTTTGCGGTGCCGTTCTCGCCGAAGAGGTGCTCGACGACCGGCGCCAGACGCTGAGCGACCTGAGCCTCGGTCAGAACCAGGTTGCCGGTTGCCAGCTGGGTCTCCGAGGGAACCAGCGGGCTCTGCACCGCCGCGGAGGGGGTGTCCGGCTCAGCCACGATGGTGGGCAGCTGGTTGAGCTCGCTCAGCGCGGACGCCGAGATGCTGGAGGAAAGGCCCGCGGGTGCGGTCTCCGGCAAAGCAGCGGGTGCCGTCTCTACTGCGGGAGCCTCAGCAATCTTGGCTGCGGGGGTCACCTCAACCGTCTTGAGCTCGGCGGCCTTCTCAGCGGGCTCTTCCTGAGCGCCGGTAGCCTTCGCAGCGGACGCCTTTGCCTCAGATGCCTTTGCCTCGGTAGCCTTCGCAGCGGCGCCGGCGGTGCCCACTGCGGCAGCTGCGGCAAGAGCACCAGCCAGGCCGGGAGCCACAGATGCACTCTCAGCGGCAGGCTCAACGTCTTCGAGGGCAGGTTCCTCAGCGTGCGCTTCAGTGGAAGCAGCAGAGGCCTCGGGCTCGGGCAGCAGTTCAGAATCCTCCAGGAACGCGGGCAGGGCGGGCTCTTCGGTCTGCTCTGCGGCCGGCTCTTCTGCAGCATCTTCAACGGGCTGGGTACGATCCAGGGTGAAGGACTCTGCAACCACGGGGGCGGTTGCCTTCTGGTCCTCGACGGCCGGAACGTCCTCAGCGGGTGCTTCCTCAGTGTCCAGCTTCTTCTGAGCGTTGGCAACGATGGCAGCCAGGGCGGCTTCCATATCTTCGCCAGATTCATCAGAGGCCTGGGCAGGGGTCTCGGAAGCCTCAGATGCTTCAGCGGTGAGCTCTTCAGCCTGCTCAGTTTCGGGCTCTACGGTAGCTACACCGAAGACAGGGTCATTCTCGTAGTCGTGCTCGAACTCAGCTTCAACCGGCGCGAACTCATTCTGAGCAGGCTCGTCAGAAGCTTCAACAGCCTCTTCGACGTCTTCCTTCTCCTGCGCGGCAGCAGCAGAACCAGCCACAGCGGTACCGGCAGCGGCAAGACCCGTAGCGGCCAGCAGACCCGAAGAGGTACCCTCTTCAGCGCTCTCAACTACAGGCTCTTCAGCGGCTTCGGCAGTAGCCGCAGCCTCGTTCGCAGCCTGCTTCTCGGCGAGTTCCGCCTCAAGCTCATGCTCAATAGCTTCACGTTCAGCCTCAACCGAGTCAACGCTCTGAACAGCGGCTTCCTGAGGCTCATCCTGCAAGGTAGCCTCAGCTGCCTCAGCGGTCGCAACGGGCTTAGCCTCGACAGTGGAGCCTCCCAGCAGGAAGCTCTCACCGGTAGTCTGACCGTCCACAGCTCCCAGGTAGGATGCGTGAACCTCCAGGCCGTCGCCCAGACGTGGCTTCAGGGAGACAGCCGCACGGTTCCAGGTCGCACCGGCCTGCTGAGCCTCGGTGTACAGTGCCGCAACGGGCGCGAACCAGTCAACACCGGGCACAACAATGCCGGTTTCAACCTCACGGCCGCGGTGCAGCAGACGGTAGTGCATATCCTCATCAACCTGGCGCAGTTCCAGGCTCATGGTGCCCGAGCCGCGGGTGCGCATGAGCTCCGCCAGGCTGTAGAGAGCGCGCTCCTCGGGGAGAACGGGCAGGGTTGCCGCGCCCTCAACGGGCTCGCTCAGGATGATGGATTCGGCGACCAGTTCAGCTTCGTCTTCGCTGAGCTTCTGCTCCGATTCCTTCAGCTCAGCAACCGGTGCCTCAGCAGATTCTTCACAAGCAGCAGATTCGTGCTTCTCTGCTTCCTTCTTATCGATGCCCTCTGCGGTCAGAGCGATGCCCTGAGAGGTGCCCTTTTCGGTCTTCTCCTCAGCCTTTTCAGCCTTCGCGGCAGAGGCAACGGCAGCTGCAGCAGCTACGGGGGCGGCAACAGCGGCAAGCGCAGGAGCTACAGAGGCGCTCTTGGCGGGCTCGTCTTCCTCAGAAGTAGCACCTTCAGCCACGAGGTTCTCAACTTCAGAGTCCTCAACCTCGGTAGCGGTTGCTCCCGGTGCGGGGGTCTCCTCTTCGGCTTCTACCGCTACGCTTTCTTCGAAAGAGCTTTCTTCCGTAGCAGGCTCTTCCGCGGCGGAGGCATCGAAGATCAGCTCGGCGGTGTTCTCCTCTTCAGCGTCGAAGTCCTCAGCCTCGAGCGACTCAGAGACGGACACTTCGTGCTTCTCCTCAACGGACACAGCAGAGAGCAGCTCGGTCTCGTCAAAGACCGCGCTTTCTTCCTCAGTAAGTTCAGATGCCAGCAGTTCGGGCGCCTCAACGACAGCCTCAATCGGCTCTTCCTCAACAGCGGCAACAGGCTCTACAGCTTCTTCTGCGCCTGCGGTAAGGTCAACGGTCTCTTCGGTTTCAATGTCTTCAGTAGCCTCTGCAACAGTTGCGGATACCTCAGGTACTTCAGTGTCCTCAACAGATTCAGTAGCCTCAGTAGGCTCAAGTGCTTCAGCGGAGTCTGCTTCCTCAGCAACTGCCTCATCAGCTACAGCTTCAGCGATGGCCTCACCGGAAGTAACCTCACCGGAAGCAACCTCGCCGAAAGTCTCCTCTTCGCTGTCGAGGGTGATGCCCAGTCGAGCAGCGTAGGCGGCAGCCAAATCATCCAAACCGGCGTTCTGAGCCTCGGTGACAGCGGCGCCGGTACCGGCAGCCTTCATGTCTTCCACAGTCAGGGAGTCCTCAGCATCTGCGGATTCAGCCTCAGATACAGAATGAGCGTTCTCGGAGTTGTTCTCGGTAGCTTCTACAACAGCGTCGACAGCCTCATGCTCTTTGCCGCCCTCTGCCTCGTCTGCAGTCTCCTCAACAGCCTCAGCGACCTCAGCATTCTCAGCAGCAGTATCTTCGGTATTCTGGGCGCGCAGAGCACGCAGGTGCTCCTCAAACTGGGAACGTGCATCCTCTGCAGCGTCCTTCGGCTCCTCAACATCAGCCGGGGCTTCCTCAACCTCGACAGATGCACCCACGGCTTCAGCTTCTTCGTCATCGCGCAGGAACGCGGGGGTAGCGGGCTTGGGCGCCTCAGCAACCGGGGCGGCATCTTCTTCAACGTCCTGGCCCTCAGCTACCTGTTCAACCTCAACAGGTTCCTCAGATCCCTGGGGGAAAGCACCAAGCGCAGCCAGCAGGCTACGACGCTCCTGCTCCTCAGCCTGTTCCTCGGTCAGCTCATCAGCAGCGGAAGATTCTTCAACCTTCTCATCGCCGTGCAGGAGGGCACGCTTGAGATCCTCAACAGCGCGGTGCTCTTCGTTCTGCTCTTCGTCGTGGTTCTGGTGGCGTGCGCTTTCAGACTTCACGAAGCGGCGCAGGGAATCCTCCCACTGCTGCTGTTCCATAATCTTTTCGCTCAGTCGTGCGCTCTTGGGGGCGTCTTCGCCTACCTGTTCCTTCTGGACCTTAGCAGTTTCGGCGCTCTGTTCTTCGCGCGACTGTTCATCCAACTTCTTCTTGCCGATTCCAAAGAAGCTCATTGGGTGTCCTCCTCCGGCGTGCGCCGTGTGATGATGCGCCATCTCCTTTATCCCCCGCAGGTGTGTGGGCACGGGGTCGGGAACATAACGCAAATGTCCTCATAATCCTTTTAATTCTATCGCGTGCATAGAGTTTCACCCCGCTACTCGGTGAGAGGTAACGGGGTGAAACTTGTACAGTTTTCAAGGCTTAACGCGGCTATAGCGCCGCGCTTTCAAGACTGCAGAATAAGCTTTCGAAAAGCTCTTTAGCGTGCCTCATCGCGGATGGGGTTCGCCGCCTTCGCTGCCTTCGCCAGCTCAAAACGGACAGCGCGCAGTGCGGTTGCCGCCATGACGCGAATACCAATACCAATCGCCTGCTCGCTCGGGGCGTAATCACCCTGATGCAGATCGTAGGTAGGATCGCCGGGGGCGCGGGTACCCAGACGGAACATGGAGCCAGGAACTTCCTGCAGCATCCACGCGAAGTCTTCGCCGCCCATGGACTGCTCAACCAGCACGATAGAGTCCTCACCCAGCTCGGCGCGCGCTGCGTTCTCAAGCATGGTGGTTTCCAGGTCGGTGTTGACGACCGGTGGCACACCGCGGATGTGCTCCACGCGCGCGTTCACGCCGAAAGGTACAGCAACCTGCTCGATGACTTCATCCAGCATGTTGCCTGCCTGACGCCAAACCTCAACGTCCAGGCAACGCATGGTGCCCGCCAGGTAGCCCTCGGCGGGGATAGCGTTGGGAGCAACACCAGCACTGACCTGGCCCCAGGCGACCAGCACGCCCGAACGCACGTCGGTACGGCGGGTCAGCACGGCGGGAACCTGCACAGCAATCTGGCTCATGGCGTAGATGAGGTCCTCGGTCAGGTGCGGGCGGGAAGTGTGGCCGCCGTGGCCGCTCAGGTGAATCTTGATGGTGTCAGATGCGCTGGTAATCGCACCGATGCGGGTACCGATCTGACCCAGGTCCACCTTCGGGTCGCAGTGCAGGGCAAAAGCACGCGGAATGTCCTTGAGCAGACCCTGAGCGATCATCTGTACGGCGCCGCCGGGAAGCTGCTCCTCAGCGGGCTGGAAGAGAATACGGACGCTACGACCCAGCGGGGTTTTCTCGTTCAGTTCGTGCAGCGCCAGCGCCACACCGAGCATGACGGTCTGGTGAATATCGTGACCGCAGGCGTGCATCACGCCGGGTACGGTGGAGGCGTAGGGCAGGTCGGTCTGCTCAACAATGGGCAGAGCATCAATATCGGCACGCAGAGCCACGGCGAAGGGGCCGCTTCCAATATCGACGTAGCAGCCGGTGCCTTCGCAGGCGACGGGGTTCATGCCGGCTTCTCGCAGTCGGTTCATGAGACGCTCAGTGGTTGCGATCTCGCGGAAGGAAAGTTCCGGGTTGGCGTGCACTTCGCGGCGGAACTGCACGAGGGTACCCATCATGCGCTCCACCCAGTCGTCGAAGACGGGGGTGGACAAATCGTAGCGAGAATTAGCGAAAACCATACACAGTAGAATAACGCCGCACACCGAGGTTTACCTACCTACTCCCCCTTTCTGACGGCCCTCGAGAATATCTATGACTTTATGACAGATTGTGAAGAGTACTCCCGCCGCAGAAGCCCCGTTCAATGCGCTGCCCCATGATTTGAAGCCGGTCCTTTTTCTGTTAAAACGATTCAAGCCGCCACCCGGTGTGGGTGACGGCTTGAATCGTCAATGCTGTATCAGCTGATACCGCGTGCTCCGATTAGAGCGAGCGGCTCAGGATTGCCTGCTTCACCTCGGCGATAGCCTTGGTGATCTGGATGCCACGGGGGCAAGCCTCGGTGCAGTTGAAGGTGGTACGGCAACGCCATACGCCTTCCTTGTCGTTGAGGATCTCCAGACGCAGGTCGCCTGCATCATCGCGCGAGTCGAAGATGAAGCGGTGTGCGTTCACAATAGCGGAGGGGCCGAAGTACTGACCGTCGGTCCAGAAGACCGGGCAGGACGAGGTACATGCTGCACAGAGGATGCACTTGGTGGTGTCATCGAAACGTGCACGGTCCTCGATGGTCTGCAGGCGCTCACGCTCAGGCTCGTTCGAGTCGTTGATGAAGAACGGCATGATTTCGCGGTATGCCTGGAAGAAGGGCTCCATGTCAACGATGAGGTCCTTTTCGCAGGGCAGACCCTTGATGGGCTCAACGGTAATCGGCTTGGACAGGTCAAGGTCCTTCAGCAGGGTCTTGCAAGCCAGGCGGTTACGGCCGTTGATGCGCATTGCGTCCGAGCCACAGATGCCGTGTGCACAGGAGCGGCGGAAGGAAACGGAACCGTCTACTTCCCACTTGATCTTGTGCAGAGCATCCAGCACGCGGTCGGTGCGGTACATGGTCAGCGGGAATTCATCCCAGTACGCCTCGGAGGAAACTTCCGGGTTGTAGCGACGAATCTTGATGACCACATCGTAGGTGGGGATGGAGTCGGAGTCGCCGCCGGTCATACCCTCAAACAGCTTGACGGATTCCGGTTCGGGGAGTTCGTTTTCAGCCATTTTAGTACTTACGCTCCTTCGGCTCGTAGCGGGTGTAGACAACGGGCTTGGTTTCGAATCGCAGGCCCTTCACACCCTCAAACTCAGATTCGGGGTCGAGGTAGACCATCGAGTGCTCCATGAAGTTGACATCGTCACGCTTGGGGAAGTCCTCGCGGTAGTGACCACCACGGGATTCCTTACGGTGCAGTGCACCAACGGACATGACCTTTGCCAGCTCAATCAGGAAGCCGAGCTCAACAGCCTCAAGCAGGTCGAGGTTGAAGCGCTTGCCCTTGTCCTGGATGGAGATGTTCTTGTAACGCTCTTCCAGCTCAGCGATGGTTGCCAGTGCTGCACGGATGGTTTCGTCGGTACGGAACACCTGCATGTCAGCTTCCATAGCCTTCTGCAGGTCTGCGCGGATAGCGCCGACCTTCTCGGTGCCCTTGCCCTCGAGGATGCCGTTGAGCATGTTGAGAACGCGATCTGCTGCGTCGTCCGGAACCGGTACGAACTCAGCGGTTGCTGCATACTCTGCTGCCTTGCGGCCTGCACGCTTACCGAACACGTTGATGTCCAGCAGGGAGTTGGTGCCCAGACGGTTTGCACCGTGGACGGACACGCAAGCAACCTCACCGGCTGCGTAGAGGCCGGGGATGGTCTCCTTGCTGTTGTGGTAGACCTCGGTCTCGTTGTTGGTGGGGATACCGCCCATTGCGTAGTGCGCGGTGGGGA
>ERZ773027.715-NODE-715-length-19928-cov-6.624969_pt1 | contig 19928 bp, 14 predicted proteins | sample MGYA00511032_ERZ773027 | MGnify/ENA primary metagenome ERZ773027 (study PRJEB29015, sample SAMEA2738138) | human oral metagenome | biome: human oral; feature: human-associated habitat; material: saliva | place: China | collected 2190 ... | reverse complement strand
TATAACCACCTTGAGCCTTGGTTTGGGGGTCTGCAGAGTAGCGCATAGCCATATCAGCAAAAGCAGCGCCACCATTGATAGCACCAACGATGCTGTCTGCCTTAGGAGCATTCAGAGAGTCGAGTACAATGATACGAGCCTGAACACCGGCAGGAGCCGACTTCTTTGCCATCACCTTTACGAGTGAATAGCTATCGTTTTCTATAGTAGGAGTATTAACAGCACCCACTTCGGCAGACTCAATAAAATCTACAAGAGAAGAGGGCATTTGGATATCACGAAGCTCTTTCCCGGACATGTAGTACTCAGGAGCGAAAGCCTCAGAGTGACTGCGAGCAACCATGCTAGCATCACTTGCACCAAGGAGGCTTGCACGAGTCTTATTCATAGAGGCTAGAGCATCCGAGTAGTCTTTGGCACTGGGGCGAATGGCTACATTGATGTACTCAACACGGGTGAAGGGATACTTCTGGATGAACATGCGAGGATGCTTATTGTAGTACTCACGCACCTCTTCGTCGGTGGCACGTACCGTAGTGTCGGTGAGGATGGTACTAGGAGTACGCACTACAGCCACATCACGAGAGGGCACATCCGAGAGGAATTGAGCATCCACCTTGTTGATGGCATAGCTACGAGTCATGATCGCATTGAACTTGGAGCCCAAACGCTCATTGCGTAGCGAGCGAAGGAGTGCATCCCAACTATTCTTGATCATTCGCATTTGCCCTTGTTGCTCCGCAGGGAGTTGGGCAATCTGACTGTCTGTAATTTGCTCAAGGAATGTCTGCACAGCATTGCGATCGCTGGGGTTAATACCCAACTGCGAAATGAACTGCTGCGCTTGGTAGGCAGGAGAAACTCCGTCACCCAATACAAGGGCGATCAACTCTTCGGGAGTAACCTTTAGACCTAGGGCACCAGCCTCTTTCTCTAGGGCAATGCTCTGGATGTACTCTTCGGCAAGCTGATTATTGAGTTGCATGCGCTGTTCATCCGTAAGATGATTGCCACTAGCTTCAGCAGCCTCTTGCAGCTCTTGCAACCGTTGGTGATAGTCTTCTGCCTTGATTTTCTCGCCGTCAATCTTGAGGGCATAGTTGTTACTCATCTGGAAGAGGGTTCCGCCGGAACGCAATCCGTCTCCAACAATAAACGCAAGGAGGGCAACCCCGATAACGACAATCAGGAGCCCGGCTCGGTTACGAATCTTCTGTAATGTAGCCATATATGTACTATATCTTTTATTCTTCGTTAATTGCTACCTATTCAAAGCGCAAAGGTAAGAAACAAATGCGAACCTAGGTATTCCCAACTCGGTTTTTAGGGTAAAATTTATAGGGGAAGCAGGTGATTTAATTTCAAATATAGGTCTAAACTTCTTCTAAAATCAGTCTAATTACTAGGAGTGAAGCAGGCTAAAAGTGGCAACAAATTGGGTATCAGCATCTATCGGGTGGAGCAGAAGGATCCCTCTAAGCAGCTTTGCGTCAGCATTAAAGCGAGGGGGATTCGCAATTTCCGTAGCTTGAGACCATACGAGAGCATCCCCTTTTTTAGCAAACGAAGCTATTTGATAACGATAACGAGCCTCAGGCATTCCCAGACGCTCATAGAGCCGGTGTGCCAATAGCCCCATGGTAGAACGTACATTGACCTCAACGGCCGGATGCAACAAGACCTCGCCACGCACCCCTCGATAGGTGAGCATATCCACCCCCACAGCTCCTCGATAATGGGGGGCAACTCTCCTCTGCAAAAAATCTCGATGTATCGCTATCACCTCCTCGAGTAGCCTCTCTCCCACTACAGAAGCCAACTTCTGCCAAAGAATCCGAGGATGACACACCTCATTATATAGGTATCGACATTTTTCCGTAACAAAGTGCGACAAGCCAATAAAATCCACTTGCCCCTCTTCGTCTATTTGGTACTCGGCAGCCCAATCTTCCAGTTTATCAAGGAGCGGCTCTAAACTGATTACTCCATTTTTTTGTCTCTGAGCCATGAGGGAACGACGGCTCTCTTGGGACAAGGGTAAGACGTAGGGCAGCACCCCTCGCCCCGAAGAAGAAAAAGGGAGCTTTGCCAAAATAGCCCCAGGAGCCAATGCAAGACAAGCCTCCTCCAGCTCCTCGTCGGTATAACAAAATCGGGGTATAATTTTAGGGGGGACAGGCAACTCTTGTAATAACTCCGCCGATAGGCTCCGATCGTATAGCTCAGCAGGATAAAGACGAGAGAAGGCATCTGGGATATCCAGCAGAGGGAAGCCCGAGCGAAATTGCGAAAAGAGAGGACGAAGGGTAGGCTCCGGGCCCCAAAGGGAGAGGCGCAAAGGGTGATGAATCGCTCTCCCCAATTCTACCTCTTCTGCCCCAAAAACGTGAGCAAGGGGGAAGGGAAATTCTTTTGAAAATCGAGGGGCATTACAAGGCAACCAAACCCAATCCTGCTCAGGGGTAGGAGCAATCCATGCAGGCAGATAGGCAAGGTCACGCCTCATCTGCCGAACGATGCGAGGGGGCGTATAGCTCACACTCCTCTGATGCGCTAGGGCAACTTCATTACCGCAATTAAAGTAAAAAAGTTGTCCGCAAGGAGGTGTCTTAGGGGTTGCCGTTTGGGGGATTAGCTCAGCCATTACCCCTCTAGTAAGATGGAATAAGCCCTCTATTTGCGCCCATAATCTGCCGGTATCTCTCCCCAAACCTCCGTCTTCCACTTAAGTAGCGGCACACGCACTTCGGGGGGATTTTGGGCGAGCCAGACTTCGGCCCTCCGTATCAGATCGAGGGCAAAGGCGCTCTTCTCGCTCGGTTTGAGAGTGGTCTTGCATTTCCCAGTCCGCACCCAAGCCATAGCCGTACGGCTATCACTATAAATAGGTGTACGTACACCTTGCCGATGGCAGAGTGCCATAGCGTGTACAATGGCTAGAAACTCGGCAATATTATTCGTTCCGAAAAATTGCTGAGAAGCAAAGATTACTTCATGCGAATCCGCATTTACGCCTCTATATTCGCACATGCCCGGATTTCCGGACGAGGCGCCATCCACAGCAATGCTCGGGAATATAGGATAATCAGCCCCCGACCTACCGCCCTTTGCTGCCGCACCCAAGGAAGAGGGTAATGGGGAGCCGGAATAGGCGCGCTGAGCCTCCAACTCCGTGGAGAAAGACTTGTACTTTGCCCCGGCGAAGCCCTCAACCTGCTCTTTACACTCCCTCCAAGAGGCGTAGACACCGGGGGTCTTACCGACCCATACGACGTAGAACTTTTTTGCCATCCCCCTCTAGAGGTTGCCAAAAATATCCCCATAGACGCTCGTATCGTGGATGTACTCGAAGTCCGCTTTGCTCTGGGCTTCACTCTCATCCATCTCCTGCAATTGAGCCTTATAGGGCGTGGTCTCTTCTCCACGACCGGTCTGGTCAAGAAGTTGTATCAGATAGGTTAGGATATTCTTTCCCACAATACCATCCTCTACATAGCCTTGTAGCAGTTGGATCGCTTGGGGGAGATTGCCCGACAGCTCCTCAATATGCCCCAGACCGCAACATGCATCTTCATTGAAAGGATCCTTATCAAGTGCTGCACGATAGGCCGTTTGTGCCGCCGGGTAGTCCCCTTTGGCGAGGGCAATATCAGCTTCATAGAGATGGAAACGCTCCTCGTCCGGGAAAGTTTGGAGGGCTTCTTGGAGGAACTTCTTCGCCTCATCCCATTGCTCAAGAGCCACTAAAGCCTTGATTTTATAGAGCGAAGAGGTGGGCTCTTCATCGTGTAAATCGATGGCTTTTGTCGCTTCGTCCACCGCATTTTTCCACTCCTTCTGAGCTATATAATTGGCGGCCAAAAGACGATGCAAGAGGGCTTGATCTTTCTCCTCCTCAGTGAGGGCAAGAGCCGTTTTGAGGTCTTCTATAGCCTTGTCGTATTGCCCCTCTTCGTACTCGGCTTTCGCTCTATAAATACGTGTTGCAAGGTGGGTTGGCACCTCTTCTACGAGTAGATCGAGATGCTTGAGAGCTTGGCTTGTAGCCCCTATCTTCATCAACGTCTCGGCAAGATAGTAGCGAGTCTCGAACTCAGGTCGAAGCTCTAAAGCCTTGCCAAATGCCTTAATAGCAAAGGAATATTCCCCTATTTTACTGGCACGAAGGGCATCAAACTTGAGTACATCTGCGTCTCGCTCTGCCTGCGGAGAGGTATTCTCTACCGAGGTTGCGGGCGATTCTTCTTTGGGAGTTGCCCCCGAAGAGGGTTTGCCAAAAAGGCTCTTGAATAGTTTCATATACTTGGAGAGATGGTACAAAAAGAGGAGAAATCAAAGCCTCTGCAAAGCTATTGCTCGGGACTTTAATTGCTCCTCTACTCTTATTTATTAGACGGATTATTCAGGCTCACGCATATTGGTGAAGACGTTTTGCACGTCTTCGTCTTCTTCGATCTTCTCGATGAGTTTGTTTACCTTCTCTGCTTCTTCCGCAGTTACATCTCGGTAATCGTTAGGGATACGAACGAAGTCTACAGAAGAGATTTCAAACCCGGCTCCTTCTAGATAACTCTGTAGTGCCGCATTTTGTGCAAACTCACCATAAACAATGAGTTCGCCATCTTCCTCCTCTATTTCGTCCTCTACGCCAAAGTCGATAAGCTCAAGGGCTAGCTCTTCTAGGTCTACCCCCTCTTTTGCCACAAGGTGGAAGACGCACTTATGGTCGAAGAGAAACTCTAGGCTCCCCGTGGTACCCAAGCTACCGCCATGCTTATTGAAGTAGCTACGAATGTTGGCAACCGTACGAGTAGTATTATCTGTAGCCGTCTCTACAAAGATGGCAATACCGCTGGGGCCATAGCCTTCGTAGTTTACTTCTTTATAGTCCGTAAAGTCTTTGTCGGTCGCCTTTTTAATGGCACGTTCGACATTATCTTTGGGCATATTTTCCTTCTTCGCCGTCTGCATCAAAACGCGTAGGCGCGGATTGGTATCTGGGTCGGCTCCCCCGCTCTTCACAGCCATGGTGATCTCTTTTCCCAACTTGGTGAAAACGCGAGCCATATTGCCCCAACGCTTCATTTTGCGTGCTTTACGATATTCAAACGCTCTTCCCATATAGTATGATTCGTGCTATTATTATTTCTTTCTTTGTCTCTATTCTTTTTGTGCTTAGCGTAGCTCGGCTCCCAACTCTTTCTCAAGAAGGGTGCGGACACGCTGCATCGTTTTTTCGATTTGCTTATCGGTGAGTGTAGCCGTGGCATCCTGCAAATAAAAACTCACGGCATAGCTCTTCTTTCCTTCGGGGAGATTCTTGCCCGTATACACATCGAAAAGCTCTACCTTCTTCAGTAGCTTCTGCTCTGCCTTACGAGCCACTTCTTCCACTTGTGCAAAGGTAACTTCTTGCCCCAATAGGAGTGCAAAGTCTCTCTTTACAATGGGATACTTGACAATCTCTTGCGCTAGGAGGGCTTTTTCTCTCCCTGCTTCCATCAAAAACTCTCGGTCGAACTCTGCATAGTAGACCGGCATCGAGATGTCGAAACGGCGGAGCAATTCGGGCTTAATTTCTCCCATCCACACAATCGTATGCTTCTTCTTTCCCGGCATCTGATAGGCCAAGAAATCGGAGAAGATATCGTTGCTTCCCATCTCTAGGTGTAGGGAGGAGAGGGGGATATTAAGGCGACAAAGGATGTTTTCTACATCGGCTTTGAGGCGGTACACATCGATAGGTTGCTCTTTGGGCGCAAGCCAGTTGGTACCACCATACGTACCCGAGAGCCAAAGGCCAAACATGGCACGCTCGGAATAGGCTCGGAGTACATCACGAGAGGCCTCATCCCCGAGAGACTCTTGCGGCATAGCCTTATGACGATAGCAATTGCCCCACTCAAAGAAGGCGCAACTCTGCTGCTTATTATTAAAATTGCGAGCAATAGCTTCCAAACCGCCAAAGAGAAGTGTCTCACGCAATACGCCTAGTTCTTGACTAAGCGGATTGAGAAGATGCACAAGCTGCTCGGCAGGATAGGTCTCCAACCCTGCGTAATACTTCTCTGCCGTAAGGGAGTTGGAGAGGATCTCTTGGTACCCGGCCCCTACCAGCTGCTCACTCAAGAGAAGCTCAGTATGGTAGTCTTTGTCTACCTTGCTTCGGGTGGAGAGATTAGCTCGAATATAGCCCTTGAGTGGCACTTCGTTGTAGCCATAGATACGGAGCACCTCCTCTATCACATCCGCCTCACGACGTACATCGATGCGGTAAACCGGCAGATTGAGGAGCCAGCCATCGGGCCATTCCTCTTGTACTGTTATATCTAGAGATTGCAAGATGCGTAGTACCTCATCATCCGGTATCTCAGCCCCGATGGTTTGGCTAAGGCGTGCTCTCCGTAGCGTACATACAGGATGCTCTACCGGCATTTGTCGGAAATCGATAACCTCGCCAACCACTTTCCCGCCGGCTAGCTCTTGCAGAAGAGCTACAGCTCGGCGCAAAGCATACGAAGTAGCTGCAGGGTCTAACCCACGCTCGAAGCGGAACGAACTATCCGTATTGAGGGCGTGTGCACGTGCCGCCTTACGCACACTGGTGCTATTGAAATTGGCACTCTCTATAAAGATGCGCGTGGTAGTGTCTGAGACTCCGCTCTCGGCTCCGCCAAAAATCCCTGCCATGCAGAGGGGGTTGTGCCGGGCATCACAAATCATGATCTCACGGCCATTCAGTTTGCGTTCTACGCCATCGAGGGTGGTAAATGGGGTACCCTCGGGGAGTTTTTCTATATGAATTTCCCCTCCTGCAACCTTATCTGCATCAAAGAAATGGAGCGGTTGCCCTACTTCGTGAAGGACAAAATTGGAAATATCCACCAAGAGACTAATCGGGCGAACACCGATAGCCGTAAGACGCTCGCGCAACCACTTAGGACTCTCTCCATTGGTCAAGCCCTCCATCGTTACACCTTGGTAGCGGGGGCACTCCTCGGGAGCCACATCCACAGCAACTGCAATAGGCTTACCATCTTGTTGGCTGCTAAGCACACGATCAGCCTCGGGCAGCTTAGCCTTTTGGGGGCTACCATGCCGTGTAAGGTAGGCAGCAAGATCTCTCGCCACCCCAAAGTGCGAAGTGGCATCTATCCGGTTGGGCGTAATATCCACCTCAAGGCAATAATCACTCTCTAGGCCAAAATACTTAGCTGCCGGAGTACCGACAACGGCCGTTTCGGGCAATACCATAATACCGCTAGAGTCCGCACCAACCCCGATTTCCACTTCGGAACAAATCATCCCAAAGCTCTCTTCGCCGCGCAGTTTCGACTTCTTGATAACGAAACTCTCCTCTCCACTATAGAGAGTGGTACCTATAGTTGCTACAATTACATGCTGACCCGAAGCTACATTGGGCGCCCCACAGACAATTTTGAGAGGCTCTTCGCCCCCTACATCTACGGTTGTACAATGCAAATGATCGGAGTTGGGATGCATTTCGCAGGTCTCTACCCGTCCTACGACAAGCCCCTCTAAGCCTCCCTTAATGCTATCTACTTTTTCTACACTCCCGGTCTCGAGACCAATGGAAGTGAGAGCATCGGCTACATCCTCGGGCGACATAGTAGCCACCTGAGGGAGGTAATCGCAAAGCCACTTATAGGAGATATTCATATATCTATTACGTATAAATGCCACCACGTTGGATAGGCGGCAAACTATGATTTACACACTAGAGCACCACCAACCTAGAGGGGGAAAACCTACCAAGAAGAGGTGCTTTGCTCTGCAAAAGTACGGCTTTTCGCTGTAATGCTATCGTCTAAGGGCAAATACTTCTCTTGGCAGAGAAAAGAAATGCTTAGAGGGGAGCTTTGATGCCAATTGAGTACCTTTGAGAGCGATATGGCAGCAACACATTCAAACAACTCCATACTACGCGAGAGCATCCGCTTGGTAGGCTCGGGGGCCGCAGGTCAGGTGGTTGCCCTTTTGTTGCTCGCCGTAATCGGTCGCCAGTATGATCAAGAGACAATGGGCGTTTTGGGGAGTTTCCTATCTTGGGGAGGCCTTCTCGCCATTGCATCCGGAGCCCGCTACGAACAGGGCATCGTAGTAGCCAGTGCCGAAGACGAGGCTCACACGCTCTACCACCTTGCCCTGCGCATTTCTCTGATTTTCACCCTAATACTCCTCCCCATAGCCCTTGTAATTGGCTATACTAACCCCTCTCTTACCCCTCTCGGGAGCAGTATCTACGCCCTTCCATTCTTCGTCTTACTCTCCACTTGGTACAACGCATCCGCCCTATGGGAGCTACGGCACAAGAGGTACAAGATACTCGCCAAAATGCAGTTCATTAAGGGTGTGGGGAACAATCTCCTAAAGGCAGTATTCGGATTCGTAGCAGCCACGATTGGCTCTCTTATCACAGCTCAAATACTCTCCCTTGTCGCCACCTTCCCCCTTTTCTTCAGGTCACTAAAAAGGGGATCTAAAGCTCCTAAAACCACCTCCCTCGGGTCGGTTGCCAAGAAATATAGAGGATTCCCACGCTATGGTATTGTGCAAGCACTCATCGATAATCTACTCGGGAGCCTCCTCGTGCTGATGCTCCCTCTCCGCTACGGATTGGCAGAGGTAGGGTACCTTACTATGGCCATCATGCTGGCAAGACGACCCCTACAACTCGTGGCAGAGAATCTATCGAATGTCTACTTCCAACGCCTTAGCGAATGCGTATCCCAACGCCTACCCATCAGGCAGCTGGCATATAAGCTGCTACGCAATACCCTAATCATAAGCATTCCCACAGCACTACTCCTAGCCCAAGTGGCACCCTACTTGGTCAGCCTGGTTGTAGGAGACAAGTGGCTCCCCTCAGCCCATATTGTAGTATGGATGCTCCCCATGTGCATCCCCAACTTCCTCAACTCAATACTCAACACACTACCCGACATTTTTGCACACCAACGGCAGAATATGTGGGCGCAAGTGGTCATGCTCGTACTCGACGTAGCAGTAATTGCTCTCGGATTTACGCTCTTCGACTTCGATCGCTTTATCCCATTCTTCTACCTCTTTATAGCTCTAGAGCAAGTGGGCTATCTGCTTTTCTTACTCCGATTTGTTTGGCATTATGAACGAACCCTTGGCAACACCACAGCAGGCAACTAGCGTAGCTCGGGGGGAGGCTTTCCGCACGACGGACGGCGCATTCCTCTCCTCCGAAGGCATCATACAGCACTTCTCCACGGCACGGAGTGAGCAAGACTACCTCCAAAGAGCCGCCGAGCTCAATGGTTCGTGGCACTATATATCCAATACCCACCCCACCCCCTCACATGATATTTTTGCTTTTGTAGATCATCGCTCTACCCTCTCCCTTTACCATCGGATTGAGGGGAACGAAATTCGCTTTAGCGATAATGGGTTCGACCTAATCCACCCCGACGAAACACAAATAGAGACGCCGCCCACTACCCTTCTCTTCTTCTCGCAATGGGGATTCACGCCCGAAGAGAGCACACTGCACCCCGATATTAAAAGAATCCCCGTGGGATGCGGCATACACTTCTCCCCCTCAACCCGAGAGGTGACAACCCTACGCTACGACACTTCGCTCTACGAAGGCTCCCGACTTGAGGGGATTGAGTACGAAGAAGCCAAGCGACTCTTCCGTGAGCGACTCTCGTGTGCTATGGATCGCATGGCTCAGCGGCTAGAGAGTCATCCCGTAGTGCTCCCCTTAACGGCCGGTCGCGACTCACGGCTCATTGCCCTTGCCCTCAAAGAACGGGATATTACCTCCGTATCCACTTGCACCTATGGAGCTAGCGAAGGGATACACGAAGTACAGCGAGCCCGCACGATTGCTCAAAAACTGGGCTTCCCACACCATTTCATTTCTACCCTACCCACAGGCTACGACAAGCGAGGCTATACCCAAGATGCCGAGGCCATCAAGTATCTAAAGTACATAAGTGGACTTGGCTCGGGCTACTTCTTTGCAGAGTACACAACAGCGCAACAAATGGCGCAACGCTACCCGGGAGCCGTAGTTCTACCCGGGCATAATGGAGATATTATAGGGGGGGATAATCTGCATTTACGGTTCGTAGAGGGAGCTACTCGCCTAGAGACTAATGCCTATCTAATGTGCTTTCACGAGAATGGGAATCGCCGGCTTGAGCGTAACGAGGTCGCCCAATTAGCCGACCTACATCAAACGCTCCTCGCAAGTTACCCCCAAGACAAAACCGCGATCGAACTCTTTGAGACCTTCCGCAACCGAGAGCTGATGCCCAAGTACTATATCAATTCATCTCGAGGCTGGCGTTACTTTGGGCTATCTGTTTGGATGCCTTTCCTTGACAAAGATCTGTGCCAATTCATGCACAGTATACCCGCACCCTACCGCATCGGCAAACGACTCTACGAAGAGGTATCTACGGAGCTATTCCGCAAGGCAGCTATCTCGTTTGCCAATGATTTCTCGGCATACCAACAATGGCAAAAACCGGCATTCAGAGTAAAACAACTGCTCCGTCCCTTCTTCGTTTATCAACACTCTCGTAGGCGTCGCCCCCTCTTCCCCAAGGGAGACCTCATGGGATTCCGACAACTGATGGCAGGGGATCTTCTCAAAGAGGTGCAGCGCAAAGTACCATGGCACCCCACTACCATCAATGGACTCTCCTTTGCTTGGTGGTTGCAGTACAATAATTGCCTTCCCAAAGACTGACCGCTAATTTCCCTTCCGACATAGGCTGAAAAAAGAAAATTTCTAGGGCAGAAGTGTACTCCATTTTTGCCTGAATTTTTTTTGTTTTTGGGCAGAAAAGGAGTCGGGTTTTGGCTGCTTTTCTGAGAGGGGGCACTCCGCCACTCATCCGAGTACGGCAAACTCCCCTCGCACGAAGCATCCCTCACAGAGGACCTCCCCCACGAGACAGAAAACGCCAAATCGGGCAAGATGGCTGCGCCTTGCCCCATCCTAACCCCTAAAAAATCAGAGAGAAGGAGAGAGGTAGCCCCCCTATAAATCAAACAATCCATCACGATAGGCCTATTTCCCTTGAGAGAGGAATAGGCAAAATATATTGTGTATACAACATTTTATTGTACCTTTGCAGGGCTTAAGGTGCAAGGAGCACCCACATCCGTCTTAGGATGTTTGGCAAATGGTCCTATAGCTCAGTTGGTTAGAGCACCTGACTCATAATCAGGGAGTCCTTGGTTCAAGCCCAAGTGGGACCACAAGAGAGGAAGATAAATTCTCCCCTTTACGAGCAAGATCTCTTGCTCGTTCTCTATTTAGAGGCAGCGGCTTCTTAGAGAGAAGATACTTTACCATAAGTCTCAGGGCATTAGGGCTCCATAGCTCTACTCTAGAGACAAGACGCACGGGGCTGACTGGCTTTGACAGCGTGACGAAGGGGTAAGTAAGCATGTAGTGAGTTGTTGTTCCCTCACTTTAATATCAGACTTCAAAATTTTTAGTTGGCGAAAATAATTACGCTCTCGCTGCCTAACCGAAGAATAGTAAGTTAGCTTCATCCTTGAGCCGATAGGCTCGGACGAGACGTCACCCGAAACTCTTGCTCCGAAGTTACTCGAGTTAGGTGATGCACAAATATCGGGGCTTGGGGCTGCTAGGTCTATGGGGCAGCATTCCAATATTTCATAGGCTAAGGGATGGTTGTTGGTTGCTCTGTCCGCGCAACGATCCCCGACAATTCCAATCAGAGATAAACATGTAGAAAGCGTATTCATTCCACGTTTGGACGAGGGTTCAATCCCCTCCAGCTCCACTTTAATTACCCATCCCTCTAGGAATCCAAGGGAAAAGACATTGGTTTGTAAGTTGAAAACTCCTTTATATCGTGAAGGAGTTTTTCGCTTATATAGTGGCCCCTCCAGTGGCATTGCTCCAAGGTCAAAGGGCTACACTGAGAGACAGAATCCATAATCTAATTATAAAAAGAAAACAATGTTAGGTGCAATTATTGGGGATATTGTTGGCTCCCGCTTTGAGTTCGACAACATCTATAAGACAGACTTCGAGTTGTTTACATCGGAATGCGCATTCACAGACGACTCCATTTGCACGATTGCCGTTGCGGATGCTATTATCAGAAATAAGGAAATAGGGAAGGTTTTGCACGAATGGTGCAGGCGTTACCCCTATCCAAAGGGTGGTTACGGAGGCTCCTTTGCCCGTTGGGTATATTCAAATAGCCCCCAACCCTATGGTAGCTTTGGTAATGGTTCTGCCATGCGCGTATCACCTTGTGGATGGCTTCCAACAAGGGAAGATGTTCTGACAAAGGCAAAAATATCTGCCGAGTGTACACACAACCACCCCGAAGGTATCAAGGGGGCTCAATGTGTGGCGGACTGCATCTACCTTGTGCGAAACCAAAAAGACAAAGCACAACTCAGAGAGATGGCACAAGAGCAGTACGGCTACAACCTCAACCTAACATGCGATGGAATCAGACAAACTAGCACATTCGACGAGACGTGCCAAGTAACGGTGCCTCAAGCCATCGTTTGCTTTCTCGAAAGCATGGACTTCGAAAGTGCCATCCGACTTGCCGTCTCAATCGGCGGAGATAGTGACACAATTGCCGCCATTACAGGGAGCATTGCAGAAGCCTATTACGGTATTCCTCAGCCTATAAAAGAGAAGGCGTGGGACTATCTCCCCAAAGAGATGCAAGATGTAATAACTCAATTCAAACAGAAGTATGGATAAGAAGCAAGCCCTCTCAATGATGAACAATGGATTGCTTTTTGGATATGGAACGTGAAGCCAATAACAGTGCATACGACTGAACTTCACATCGAAAGCATTAAACAAACATGGACTATTCAAAATTAAAAAATAAAACAATCTTCGACTTCTGCGAAGATGCTCGGATTCTTCGTTTCATAACGAAACAAGCGAACCCCAACAGAGCGGAATACAAAAAAACGCACAACCAAGATGATTGTGTATATGATTTGCAGATGCTTGCATTCTTAACTAATGATGATGATCTTGGCTCTGCCTTGTTTGATATATCATCAACAATAATTGAGTGGGATAGCGATTGTTTCGAATTTAGAGATTTGCAGATTCCAGTATCAAGTGCAACGGTGTGACAGAAATAGAGAGAAAGCTCTGGAGAGACCCCTATTTTATACTCTATTTCAAGCCTTTAGTTGGGATATTCCCTCCTACTCACTCCTATATTCCTAGCAATTCGAGAGTCTGAAGGTTGTATTTTCTTGGTAGAAAGCATTGCCATTTTACAAGAATGTATTACCTTTGCAAGCGATTCGGGGATAAGGAATTTCCTTTACTTGAATGGAGAGATGGCAGAGTGGTCGATTGCGGCGGTCTTGAAAACCGTTGAGCTGAGAGGCTCCGGGGGTTCGAATCCCTCTCTCTCCGCTGGAAGGTTTCAGAAGGTCTTCACAAGGGTCTTCAATTTAGCCTTCAAAAAGCAGATAATCGTTGTAAAACCTTGATTTTACAACGATTTTTCTTTGTATATAGCCCTTGTAACAGTTGAATTACAAGGAGAAACATTTGTACAGCCACAATTATTGGTTTCTTTCTTCTTATCAAACCAACCAGAATTTCCTCCCAATACGAGGGCACTCTCGTCTTTTGTAATTTGATCGTTTTCAAGAGAAACGACAAACTCTTCAATTCTTTTTCTCTTCATAGAATTTTAATTACTAAATAGTGAAACATCTTGTATTACTTGCGATTGAGTATGCGTGAGGAATCTGTGCTATGCCGTTCTATGCGCTGATTAAGTGATGACTTTCCAAAGTAATAAGTGAAAGAAACAGAAAGACCAAGATCTTCTCCCCATGACTTATTCCAACTTTGGAAGTGTGGTGTTTGAGTTTCGGTTATACCCCATTCATGAAAATGATTACCCATAGAGTGCCTCCATGCTTTGTATCCCCATAGGGAAAGCATAGTATTGCTTCCTAGTGATTTACGCATTCTGAAATTACACTGCATCATACCTACATGGGTCTCGTATCCCCATCGAGATGGTGCCGAGTAGCTTACGTCAAAATCTGCCGTCCAGTGGTGTCGTTCTGATAGAGTGAAAGCGTTACTGATACTACCGGAGGCAAACCAGGATGTCCTCAATGGAAATGTCGCTAAATCGGGCACTGATATTTTAGGCTTGAGTGTTGCCCTACTAATACTTGCATTTCCATTGAGAAACCACCAAGATGTCACATTGAGACCGTACCCGAATGAGATCCCCCACGAATGAGTATCTCCATAGTTCAACTCTTTTTGTGCGATTACATTCTTGTCCTCAACAATAGGAATAGCTAGAGTGGTGTCGTGACTTTTTGAATAGAATAGCTTGGTATATAGATTCTTGTAACGAACATTCACTGCTTGATGTGAAGACCGAGTAGGACGAAGTGTAGGATCCCCTTGAGAGTATGTTGTAATAGAATGCCACTGTTTGAATGGAGAGTAGGATGCAAAGTTGTGGTAATAATTAGATGTAGAGAAACTATAAGTAATCGAAAACTTTTCTCCACTCCACGCTATGTCCAAGTAGGGTAATAAATACCAACGACGACTATAACTACTCAGCGGATCCTGATTAAATGCTCCTTCGGTCTTGTAGTACTGAGCATAAAGTCCCCCATAGCAGGTTATTGAATAGGGGAAAGCATAGCTGACCAAAGCGTAGGAAAGGAGGGTGGTCTCGTTGTATTTAAGGTCTTGATTGTTGAATAGATACCCTATGGGCATTCGTACTATGTCGTATATTTCCTTATAAAAGGCTTTGCGATACTCTACTTGTGATCCAGCATATAGATTAAACTTAGAGGAGAGCGGAATCCGTGCTTTTATCTTGGCTTCATAACTATCAGTTTTCATAGGAAATTGAGCTTGATAATCCAAGTAGAGCGGAGTTTCTTGTAGATCACTGCGTCTATACTTGTGTAACGCTTGATGCTGGAATTTGCTCCATAGTCCTGCCAATTCCATCGAAAGTCTAATTCCATTGGAGAACTGTCCCTGATAGTATAATGCACTAGCCCAATAACTGTCTGTGTATTTACTTGACATTGCTCCTGAAAAGACTGAGTCTGGCATCATCGTACGATAACGAGTGGTGGTTATTTGTTCTGGGGTTCCTCTATAGTTGTACCAATCAACCGAAGCTCCAATCAAATGATTGCTTACAAGTTCATATTCAGTAGTCAAGTTAAGGTCGAACTGCTTACGTCGAGTATTCTGCTCCCGTTCTCGATCTATGTGTTGCAGCGTATTAAAGTAGTGCGTACTCTCCTCTCCTCGTTCGTAGTCCCTTAGATTACGGGCACTGAGATACATTTGCGTATGCCATTGGGGAGTTTGATACAGAAGCGTGGTACTTCCCGTCTGCTTCCAATAATGTGTTTTTATTATTTCCCCACGCAATGAACCTTGGAATCCCACATTATCATCATTAACGACAAGATCAATTACAGCACAATCATCATCTACACCATATTCTAATGGAGGTTGGTGCAGAACTTTCAATGAGGATAATTGACTGGCCGTAAGAGATCTTAAATAGCTAAATAAAGCAGCAGGAGAGAGACGAGAACGACGCCCATTGATATAGAAAACAACATTTTTTTTGTCCGCTACACGTAGGCTTTCTAAGCCAGAGGTTGCCACCAAAGGGATATAGGAGAGAAGGTCTGCAATAGAACGATTACCGGTAATTGTCTTATTTCGAATTTTGCATTCAATTCCTCCAATAATGGGCTTGGTTTGTATTGCTCGCGCCACAACGACCACCTCGTCTAAAGTTTCTGTTTCCTCCTCTAGTACGACTTGTTGGGGAATGTCTGAGATGTCACTACACATCAAATGCAAGGGCTTAAATCCCAGACTCGAATAGGAAATAATGCATGGTGGCTTGGGACAAGGTAAAGAGTAGCACCCTAAAGAATCTGTAATGGCTACTGCAATGAGCGTCGAATCGGGAAACTGACGCACGCAAACACTTGTAGCCTCTACGGGTTCTCCACTAAAAGATGAAACGCACCCCTTCAACTGTGATTGTGACCATCCTATGAGCGTAGAACTCAAAAGAACAATAAAAATCCCCAGTACACGAGACACGAACTCTCCTTCTTTGATAAATAAACTCTTCAACAGTTGCATATACAACCTCCTATCCTGCTTTGAATTTGAAATGGGAAATGCAAAGCCTCTCACCACTTAGTCAATTTGTTTTATTCCCCTCACCAATATTCCTTATATCCTAGAAAATAGCAAACCACCCTTCCCTACGGTCAAACGTACGAATAAAAACTTTAACTAGCAAATCTTGGACAGAATTTCTTTTTTGCAGATTCCAGTATCAAGTGCAACGGTGTGACAAAAGTAATGCAAGAGTAAAATATTTATGTATATTTGCAACGAGGAGTTTTGAATTGACAGACGACAGGCACTATAGTAATAGTAAAGCATATAGATCTATTGAGTGTTTCATCTCAAAACCATAGTTATAGAAAGGAGGACACGTTGATTATGGATTCTATTTTTTCACTCTTAAAAACACAATGGTTATGAAAAAGAATTACATTTTTTTGACTTTCGTCTTTATCTTTGCCTGTGTTTTGAATATGCAGGCACAGAGTTTTGAAACGGATATCACGAAGGTTTTGTCTCAGGATGAAACTGTCTTATCATTCAACAAAAATGAGGCAAGGAACATTTCCGGCATCCTCACAAGTGGAAATATAAAGTTTACCTCTTCCAATGGATATGTTAGGATATTGGTGGCAGATCAGTACGGGTATGAGAAACTCGTCTATGAATCGTTTCCCCTCCTTGCCTTCAAAGAAGGTAAGGACAGTTTTGAACTTATGGGGTTTGAAACAGGGAAAATAAAGGATTTTGTTCCTGAGAAAGTCCATATTCTCATTTCTGATGCTATAGTGGAGCATCTTAAAATCACCGTTTCAGGCATCTCGGTCCCTCAACAGGCACCTGCTGCATCCCTTCAGGCTCGTACAAGGACTGTTCCCTTGCCACCTACTTTCATTGATGAAGATACCCGAATTAGATATTTCATACATCGGCTCAATTTGAAGCTAGAGGCATCTGGTGCACTGTGGAGGGCAGGCGACACGCCGTTCGGGCGGCTTTCATACGAAGAGAAGAAAGCGATGTATGGAGGAGTGGTTCCCAATTTCAAGGGGGCGGAATACTATATCGGCGGTATCCTTGATATTGATGCTCCGAATGTCAACTCTAAAAAATCCTCTTATGTTCCTGATTTCGACTGGAGGACACGGCACAGTGCTACCGTCAAGGGCTCTCCCTATTTCCAGAATGAGATTACAGGATGGATTACTCCGGTAAAAGATCAAAAGAGCTGTGGTTCATGCTGGGCTTTCTCTGCCATAGGGGCTATGGAAGCCGTTGCAAAACTCCACAAGAATACGACCTGCAATTTTGACCTCTCCGAACAAGAGTTAGTGTCTTGTTCTAACGCGGGAAGTTGTAATGGAGGATGGGCGGCTTCTGCGTTGGACTACATTAGTCGCAAAAGAATCCAAGATGAGATGTCGTTCCCGTACAAAGCGCAGGATCGTCCCTGTTCCGAAAAGGGCAAGCCTCTGTATACGATACAAAATGCGGGAAAAGAATTATTCAACCCTATCAAAGGCAATGAATTCGCCTCAATTGAAAAATTGAAATCCATGCTGATTAAGAGTCCACTTGCCGGGCGCATCAGTTCTTGGTCTCATGCCATGACTTTGGTAGGTTACAAGACGATAAAGGCGGGAGACGTTGTTTATGAGCACTATAACACACGGATTGTGGTTAAACCCGGCGACCCTCACATAGGTCAGACAGTTTGGATTTTCAAAAACAGTTGGGGAGAGAACTGGGGAGACCATGGGTTCTTGTATGCGTTTGTGAATATCAACAATATGGTTTCTTCTGCGGCTCCCACACTTCCCTTTGAGTACAAGTACAATTACAATTACGATTGGTCCAGCAAGTATCCTCCTATCTATAGTCAGTTGATTTCGGCAATTTCCGAACCAGCATCGGCCTATGATAAGGATAACGACGGATACTATTGGTGGGGAATCGGACCGCGCCCCAAAACCCTCCCCGCAAGTGCTAAATTGGAGGAGGACAGCGACGACAGTGATGCTTCCATTGGTCCAATGGGTCAGTATGGCTTCCCCACTCTTTTGAAAGATTACGACCTATACATCAAGGACAATACTGAAGATATGGGTTTTGAGCCTAATACGACCATTAAGAATGAAAATTTTTGGAGCGCGCCCCAGGTTTGGGTCAGACATCAAAAAGATGGCATAGAAGAACATCAAAATCCTTTGCCGGCTACAGATAATTATATTTATGTAAGGGTTTGGAATAGGGGGCAGAAAAAATCTCCAGAATCAAGAGTGTCCGCTTTTTGGGCAAAAGCAGGGACGAACCTACAATGGCCTGAGGCTTGGACTGGTCAAATGACGGTAGAGAATATTCCTGTAGGAGGTACCGTTCCCAACCTAGGCATTGTGCCTCCGTTGGAACCAGGACAGTCTGCAAAAGTTGTTATTAAATGGCCTACGCCAAATCCAGAAGACTTCTCAATCATAACTAATGAGGCCGTTGGAGGAAGGAACCTTTGGCATTTCTGCCTATTGCTGATGATTTCTGACAGGAATGACAGTCTCACGTATCCCAAACTCCCTGATATTTACAGACATGTTACATACAATAATAATGTAGTACAAAAGAATGTGACGATAGTGAATATTGGTACTACTTCTTCCTATGAAGGAGCTGTTTCCGTCATAAATCATCTTAAGACCAAGGAGGCTTACAGTCTTGATGTGATAGAGTTGCCGAATGCAATTAATGGAAGTTCAAACACCCTCTTTGATAATGCAAGGGTGCAGCTTCGTATGGCTCCTAAAATCCTCGCTGCTTGGAACGAAGGAGGAAATAAGGGTGTAAAAATAAAATCCACAGGCAATCCTTACATACAGGAGCTTATCTCATCGAACGGCTCCCTGGACAGTATTAAACTTGCACCCAGGGATATTGATCTCGTCAAGCTGAGTGTAAACTTCAAGACGGTTCTTCCTCCCGGAAGCAATCCTGAAAAGTATACCATACTCCTACGCCAGAAAGATGAAAAAGGAAAAGTCATTGGAGGAGAGACTTTCGAGATCATCCGCGAGCCGAGACCGGTAATACATCCGCAAATAATCAAGAATGAGAATGAAGGAAAGGTAACACTTTCTGTAACGGGAGTGGACGAAGATGCCATCTACCAATGGTTTGATTCCAATGGGAAAATGATTACCGAAGGGGCGGAAATGACCTGCACTCCCACTCGAGATGAAACCTATAGGGTTGAAGTGACGGCAAAGAAAGATGGCTATCTCACTTCCGATGAACTTCTCGTGAAAGCTGGGGAAGGAAAGATGAAGATTTCTCCTGTTCCCGTCAAATCGGAATTGACCGTTTCGTATAATCTTCCGAATGGACAATACGAACTGTGCATTACCGGAGTCCAAAATTGGTTAAATTACGGGAAGTACAGCATTGACAGTACGAAGAAAGAAATGCGAATCAATGTTTCCCACCTGCCACAGGGTATCTATGTTGCCACAATTACCGAACGGAACGGACAGACGAAGGAGTCTGTAAAGTTTGTTAAGGAATAAATTCAATCGGAGGAGAGAAAGTGCCATACAGCACTTCTCTCCTCTTTTACATTAATTATAAATTTGATGAATGATGACTTCAAAACTTTACTCAATATTATTGTTGCTGATATGCACAATAACGGCTCAAGCGCAGGAATATCATGTAGAAACCCCGGGAACGTTACAGGAGGTCATTGGAC
>ERZ773027.712-NODE-712-length-20041-cov-4.685580_pt1 | contig 20041 bp, 20 predicted proteins | sample MGYA00511032_ERZ773027 | MGnify/ENA primary metagenome ERZ773027 (study PRJEB29015, sample SAMEA2738138) | human oral metagenome | biome: human oral; feature: human-associated habitat; material: saliva | place: China | collected 2190 ... | reverse complement strand
AAATTAAAAAAATTTTTAATTTTAATAAATAAAATCTACATTTTAATCAAACTCCTCTAAATTTTACAAAAAAATACTGATGTTAAAACATCAGTATTATAAATTATTTTTAAACAGCAGCTACTGCTTCAATTTCAATTAAAGCATCTTTTGGTAATTTAGCAACTTGAACTAAAGCTCTAGCTGGTTTATGATCACCAAAGAATTCTGCATAAACTCCATTGATTGCTTCAAAATCATTCATGTCTTTTACAAAAACATTAACTTTAACAATACTTTCTAAACATCCACCACCTGCTTTAATGATTTCTAAAACATTAGTTAAACTTGCAAGTGTTGCAGCTTTTATTTCAGTTTGTAATTCTCCATTAGTAATTGGTAATTGTCCAGAAACAAAAATTAAGTTACCAACTTTTCCAGCTTGTGAATAAGGTCCAATTGCTGCTGGAGCCTTATCAGTTTTTAAAAATTCTACGCTCATTTTACTACCTCCTAAATCTATGCCCACAATCTTTCAAGATTGTAATAGCTTCTATAATCTTCTGTCATAATATGGACAATAACTTCTCCACAGTCTAACAAAATCCAATTTCCATCTTTATATCCTTCTGTACTTAAACAGTCCATATTATTATTTTTTAATTGGAATTCAACTTCATCACAAATAGCTTGATTATGATTAGTTACACTTCCAGTTGCAATAACAAAATATTCAGCAATTGAAGATTTTCCTCTTAAATCAATGCTTACAATATTTTCTGCTATTTTATCATCTAATGCTTTCAAGATAATATCAAGTTTTTCCATTAAATCACCTCATATTTACTAAATAATCCATTGCTCTAATAGATAGCGGATGTATTCTTTCTGATTTTTTCTCTAAATAATCAAAACTATCATTTAAAAATTTAATAATAGCCTCATCAATATTATAATCTGCAAGTTTTCTTAATTCCTCAACAGTATCATACTTTCTATTAGGCTCAATTTTATCTGATATAAATAAAATCTTTTCAATCATAGACATATTTTCTTTAGCTGTTGTATGATAACGAACACCTGAAAGTATTTCGTCATCAACTATACCATAGATATTTTTACAAACAACAGAACCTATTGGACCATGTTGAATTTTTGGATTATTTTTTTCTTCAGTATCAAATATTATATCAGAATTCACCTTATTATTCAACATATAGTATTCTTCCAAATTTTTAGCACAATCATGAACAAGCCCAGATAAATATGCTTTACTCTCATCTGCATTATATATTTTCGCAAGTCTCTTACAATAATCAGCAACTCTTAAAGAATGTTCATATCTATTTTCTGAAAGCTTTTCTTTTAAATCTTTTTTTATTTTTTCAATATCAAAATAATTAAGTTCCTCGTAAATATATCTACTCACTTTTTCAGGAACAAGATATCTTATAGATTTTTTTTCATACATTCTATTTCTAATATCAGTTGATGATATTGATATTACAGAGTTATTAATAATATTTACATCATATTTTTCTATAATTTCTCTATTTTTCTCAAAAATATAATTGTAATCATATTTCCTTAAAAAAACAATTATTGAAGTAATTTCTAAAAATTTTTCATATTCTTTCCAAGACTTAATATTTAAAAATTCATCATCTCCCATAATAAAATAATATTTATCTTCAGTATTATAAAAATTATCTCTAATTGTATTATAAGAAAAATGAATTTTTGTAGAGTCTTCCTCAACGAAAGAAATATCAAATTTATCATTATCTTCAATTGCTAATTTTAACATAGCAACTCTTATATCAAAAGGATATTTATCATTTGCTTTATGAGGAGGATTTGAGTTTGGTAGAAACAGTATTTTATCAAGTCCCATTTCTATCAAACAATCCTGTGCAATTTGCAAATGTCCATTATGAATAGGTGAAAAACTTCCACCTAATATTCCTATTCTTTTCATTATTATGGTAACTCTATTCTATTTTCATCTTTTCGTTTTCTTCTATAAATAACAAATTTATTTCCGATATGTTGAACAAATTCTGCTCTTGTTTTTTGTAAAACAAGTTCTACTAGCTCTTTATTATCATCTAAATTGTTATTTAATATCTTAATTTTTATTAGTTCTCTCTTTTCTAAAGCTAAATCTAATTGTCTTATAGTCTCATCATTAACTCCATATTTACCTATATTCATAACAGGCTCCATAGAATGAGCTAAAGACTTTAAATATGCTCTTTGCTTTGGATTTATCATATATTCTCCTTACTATTCAAAAAATTCGAATTCCATTTCTCCTATAACAATAGTTTGGCCTTCTTCTACACCTTTTTGTTTTAACTCTTCGATAACACCTTTATCAGTTAATACCTTTTGGAAATATTTTAATGAATCATAATCTTCAAAATTAGTTATATAAACTAAGTATTCAATAAGAGGTCCTTCAACATAGAATGTACCATCTTCACTGTAGATTTCATAAGCTTCTTTTTCAAGTTCTTCTACATATTCATATTCTTCATCAAAAGTTTCATAATCTATTTCAATTTTTGATAATTCTTCAAAAATTTTGTATTTTAATTCTCTTACTCCCATTTGAGTAACAGCAGAAATTTCTAATACAGTTCTATCTTTAAAATATTCTTTTACTCTATTTAGGTTGTCATATGAAGTAAGTAAATCTATTTTATTAGCAACAATAATTTCTCTTTTATTTTTTATATTTTCATTATAAAGTTCTAACTCTTTATAAATCGTATTGTAATCTTCAATAGGATCTCTACCTTCAATACCTGAAACATCTAACACATGAACTAAAAGTCTTGTTCTTTCAACATGCTTTAAAAATTCAAAACCAAGTCCAATTCCTTCACTAGCACCTTCAATAAGCCCAGGAATATCTGCGATTACAAATGATTTATTCTCTTCAACTCTACAAACTCCTAAATTTGGTTCTAAAGTTGTAAAATGATAATTTGCAATCTTAGGCTTTGCATCACTTAAAACAGAAAGCAAAGAAGATTTACCAACATTTGGAAGTCCTACAAGTCCTACATCAGCAATTAATTTTAATTCTAATTTTATTGTTCTTTCTTCTCCATTTGTTCCAGGTTGTGCAAAACGAGGTGCTTGTCTTGTACTTGTAGCAAATCTAGCATTTCCCTTTCCACCTCTTCCACCTTTTGCAACAATAAATTTATCATCTTTAACTTTAAAATCATGAATAACTCTATTTGTTTCAAAATCTTTTATTAAAGTACCAACTGGAACCTTTACAATTAGGTCTTCACCTTTTCTTCCATATTGTTTTTTAGTTCTTCCATTTTCTCCATTTTGCGCGAAATAGTGTTTCTTATATCTAAAGTCCATAAGAGTTCTTACTCCTTCATCGGATATAAAAATTACACTTCCACCATCTCCACCGTCTCCGCCGTATGGGCCACCATCTGGTTCATATTTTTCTCTTCTAAAAGAAACACAACCATCTCCACCTTTTCCGGCTCTTAACTCGATTTTTGCAATATCTATAAACATATTTACCTCTTTTTCTTTCATACATTATAAAAAAGATTGAGAACTCAATCTTTTTATATATTATAGCTCATAATTATTTTTTGTAATTATTAAAAATATCATTATAAGCCTTAATTCTATTTTCTTTATCCGCAAAAACATCTGAACCTGAAACTATCAAATCCGCTCCAGCTTCTACAACATCTTTAACGTTAGTAGTTTTAACACCGCCATCAACTTCTACTATAACATTTAAATTTCTTTCTTTTATCTTTTCTTTTAAGTTTTTAATTTTATCTAAAGCTGAAGGTATAAAACTTTGACCACCAAAACCTGGATTTACACTCATGACTAAAACTAAATCTAAATCCTCTAATACATAATCTAAAACATCAATATTAGTTGCGGGGTTTAAAGAAACTCCAGCCTTCATACCTAAAGATTTTATATAAGAAATAGTTCTATGAAGATGTTTACATGCTTCATAATGAACAGTTAAAATATCAGCTCCAGCATCTTTAAAACTTTGAACATATCTATCAGGATCTTCTATCATTAAATGCACATCAAAAACCATATTTGTTAAAGGTCTCAATTGTTTAATTATCATTGGACCAAATGAAATATTTGGAACAAACATCCCATCCATTACATCTAAATGTAAATACTTAACTCCACTTTTATCCAAAATTTCAATATCTGATTTTAAATTTGTAAAATCAGCTGATAACAATGATGGTGATAATTCTAACATTTAATACCTCCTATTTTTTAGATACTCATTTAAGTAAAATATATAACTATCGTATCTACTCTTACTAATGTCTCCACTTTCTAATTTATCCTTTACATAACAATCAGGTTCATTAATATGTTTGCAATCTGAAAATTTACATTTTGTCCCAAATTCAAATTCAACAAAAGCATCTCTAATTTGAGTTTCATTGTCTATAAATTTTGTAAGATCTAGCGAAGTAAATCCAGCTGTATCAATAATAAATGAATTATCAAAAAATTCATATAAAGTTGCCGCTCTAGTAGTATGTCTACCTCTTTTTGTCTTGTTGCTTATTTCTCCAACCCAAATATTATATTCTGGGTTAAGAAAATTTAAAATTGTACTTTTCCCAACACCTGAAGGTCCTGTAATTACAGAAATTTTATCTCTACAAATTTCTTCAAACAAATTTATATTATCCAAACTAATACTATTAAAAATTACTTTATATCCTAATCTTTCATAAGTATTTTTAAAATCTTCTTCTATTTCTTTATCAATCAAATCACATTTATTCAAACATAAAACTACTGGAACTTTCATTATTTCATAATACATTATATATCTGTCAATAATTTTATATGAAATTTCTGGTTCTTTTAAAGAAAAAACTATTATAGCCTGATCAACATTTACAACCGGCGGCCTTAAAATTTCATTTTTTCTTTCAAAAACTTCTACTATATATGCAGTAGAATCTTCAAAAATTTCAATTTTTACATTATCACCAACCATTGGAGAAAATTTATGTTTTCTAAAAACTCCCCTAGCCTTTGACATATATCTTCCAGTTTCAGTTTTTACATAATATAAATCCTTTGAAATATCATAAATAACGCCTATTTCAAACATATTAATTCTCACCTGATAAAATTAGTTCTCCATTTATATAAATATTGAATCTATCAGAAGACTTAGCTTTTATATTAATTGTTAATTTTCCTCCGCCAGTTACTATTGTTTTTTCATAAATCTTTGTTTCACCTGCGTCAGAATTCTTAGTAATTACTAATTGGTAATTTTTATCTGGTTCATTTACAGTATATTTCTTAGTAACAGCACCAGCTTCCGTATAATAATTTAAGTTTAGAACACTATCTGAATTAGACTTACCAGAACTAATAACAATATCTATCTTAGTTTCAGCGTCAACTTTTACTCCCTTACCATAAGATTGCCAAATAACCGTTCCAGCCTTTTGGTTGTCTGCTTTCTTTTCAGTTTTACCAACAGCAAGTCCACTATCATAAAGAATCTTAATAGCTTCGGCTTCTGTCTTACCCATCAAATCAGGAACTTCAACTTTTTTATCTTCTTTTCCTCTGCTGACAACAATATCAATCTTAGTTCCCTTTTCAACTTCTTCCCCAAAATTTACACTTTGACTGATTATTTTGTTTTCATCAACTTTATCATCATATTTTCTTTCGACTTTTCCAAGAGATAAATTACTCTTTGATAAAATACCTTCTACTTTATCTAAATCAATATTTGATAAATTAGGAACTATAGTTTTATTCTTACCAACACTAACAGTCAACTCAACATTTGTTCCTTCTTTTACTTCGGAATTTGCAGCTGGTGATTGTTCAACAATTTTTCCAGCTTCAACAGAATCATCATTAACTGTCTTCACTATAAGACCATTTAATTTCTTTTCTTTTAGTAATTTTATTGCTTCATCTTTATCTAACCCAGTAACCGCAGGTACTTTAACATTATCTGTAGCCTTATTTGAAACAGCTAATCTATAAATGAAAAATACAGAAGCAATAATTAGTAACGCTAGAATTACATAAGTTATACTATAATCAAAAATACCTTTTTTCTTATTTAATTGTTCTCTATTTTTATTACTATTTCTAATAATTGGCTTATTAGAATCTTTTGCTTTACTTGTCTTATAAACTGATTCTCTGTAAATAGCTCTATCAGAATTATCATTAAAAGTAACTTTTTGATTATTATCAATATGTTTATCATCTAATGCTTTAATCAAACTACTAGCACTATCAAATCTATTTTCTGGTGTTTTTTCCATACATTTAACAATAATAGAATTTAACCATGGTTCTAAATTTGGTACAAGCTTTATCGGTTCAACTAAAGGTTCATTAATATGTTGCATAGCTATTCCAACTGCATTATCCGTATCAAAAGGTACTCTACCAGTTACCATTTCATACATTACAACACCTAAAGAGTAAATATCTGATTTTTCATCAATAAATTTTCCCTTTGCTTGTTCTGGAGAAATATAATGCACAGTTCCAAGAACTGATGAAGTATAAGTTATAGTTGAACTAGTAGCAATTCTAGCTATACCAAAATCCGTAACCTTAACATTCAAATTTTCATCAATAATAATATTATGAGGTTTTATATCCCTATGTATTATATGATGTTTATGTGCACAATCCAACGCATTAGCTATTTGTTTTGAAATAGAAACTACTGCAGTTGAATTTAATCTTCCCTTATCTTTAATTAATTCATTTAAAGTCTTACCATTAATATATTCCATAACAATATAGTTAAAGATTTTTCCATCTTCTATATGTTGTCCAACATCATAGATTTTAACTATATTTTGATTATTTAAATTAGCAACAGATTGAGCTTCAATAACAAATTTTTTAATGAATTCTTTATCATCAAGATATTGTTCTTTCAAAACTTTTACAGCAACTATTCTCTTTAAATAAATATCTTTAGCTTTATATACTATGGCCATTCCGCCAATTCCAACTTTTTCAATTATCTCATATCTACCATTTAAAATTGATCCTAACATAAAGTCTCCTCATCATTCTTAAAAATTCCAACAGTAACATTATCCTTAGCTTCACCATTCGTAACAGTAGATATAATATTATCAACCATTTCTTTGGCACTATACTTAAAGTCTAACAATCCTGAAATTTCTTCATCGCTTAATTCATTTGTAAGTCCATCAGAACATACAAGCAGAATATCTTTAGGTTTAATTCTAATAGAATCGACATCAACTTCTACATATTTTTCAATCCCTATAGCTCTTAAGATTGAATTTTTATCGCCATAATTTTTAACTTCTTCTTCTGTTAATGCTCCGCTTGAATATAAATATTGAACTAAAGAATGATCTTTAGTTAACATTTTAAAATCATCACTTTTTATATATATTCTACTATCCCCTACATGTCCAAAATATAGAATATCTCCATCAATTAATAGTACTTCTAAAGTAGTTCCCATTAATCTCTTGGAAACTCCTTCATTCCCTGAATTTTTTTCTAAATTCATTTCATATATTATCTTATTAGCTTCACAAAAAGCATCAACTAACAAATGAGAATAATCCGAATACAACTTATAATTATCTTTAATATACTTCATAACTATATTTACCGCATAATCAGATGCAATCTCCCCACTATCATGTCCTCCTATACCGTCAGCTAAAATTAATATATTTAATTTTTCAAATCTTTCATAAAGAAAATTGTCCTCGTTATTCTTCCTTACATTTCCTTTATCTGAATTCATATAAAAAGACATACTACACCCCTTTAAAAAGCTTTACGAAAACCTATGTTTTCACAAAATATTATATTCTAAATACTTCAATAAGTCAAGTTTTGTTTTGAAAACATCGGTATTTTACACGTTTTTGACACTAAAAACAAAAAAATATTTTTATTATTATATCAAATATTCCTCAAAATTAATTTAAAAAATATAACTAAAAAAGCAACTATTTAAAATAGTTGCTTTTTTTAATCCAAAATATTACTTCAACAATTCTATAGCCTTTTGTAATTGTGGATCGATATCTAAATGTTCAATACCAATCTTTGAATAATTTTTTTGTTCAACTTTGTGATCAGGTTCTAACCCAACTTTATTTATTTTAGTTCCATTCGGTCCAAAATATTCTGCAATAGTAATCTTAATTCCTTCAGCTTTACCTTCATTATTAATTGGGAAAATTGATTGGATAATACCTTTACCAAAAGATTTTTCTCCTAGCAATTGAGCTTTTTTATTATCATGAAGTGCAACACTTAGCACTTCAGATGCAGAAGCTGAACCTTTATTTATTAATACTATTATTGGCATATCAAGACCACTTCCGCTTGCTTTTTCAATTGTTTCATGACCTTTACTATCTACAACCTTCATTATAGTAGCATCTGGTAAAATCTTATCTGCAACTTGCTTAACAGCTGTTACAAGACCACCTGGATTATTTCTAAGGTCAATAATTAGAGATTTTGCACCTTTCTTTAGCCCTTCATCAACAGCTTTTTCGAAATCTTCTCCAGTTTTTTCTGCGAAGTTTGTAATTTGAATATATAATATTCCATTATCTAAAAGCTTAGAAGAAACTGATTCAGTAGTAATTTCTTCTCTTTTTAGTATAAAATCTAGAGTCTTTTCTTCAGAATCTACAACTCTCTTAATAGTTACCTTAACTTCAGTACCTGCTTTTTCTTCTCCTCTCATAAGTTTTACAGCAGATTCTAAATCATTTTTTGCAAGTTCTTGATCATCAACTTTAATAATGATATCTTCTGCTTGTATTCCAGCCTTTTGACTTGGACCTCCTTTGATTGGAGCAACAACAACTATTTCTCCTTTATCATTAACACTTACTTGAACACCGATTCCAACAAACTTTCCTGTACTTGTCTTTTGAAGCTCCTTCATATCACTTTCAGTCATATATTGAGTGTAAGGATCTCCTAATGAAGAAAATATTGCTTTCTTAATTTCAGTATTCATTTTATCGTAATCTATATCGAAATAGTATCTATCTTTTATCGCATCTACAAATGGTTTAAAACTACCATAATCTGTAGAATTTTCATCTTTTTTTCCTGAACTATTACTTTGCGGAATTATTCCCGCAGAATTTTTTCCAGCCTTATATGATACAAATGAACATAAGAATATCATTAAGACTAAAAAAGCCGTTATTTTTTTATTTTTTATCATATATTATTACTCCTAGTGATTCAAATATTTTAGAGGATCTACTGGTGAGCCATTATATCTAACTTCAAAATGTAAATGCGGTCCTGTTGAATTTCCTGTAGAACCAACTAAAGAGATAACTTGTCCCTTACTTACTTTTTGTCCAGCTCTAACTACCAAGCTAGAATTATGACCATATACAATTACTATATTATTTGTATATTTAATCATAACAGCATTACCATAACTTCCATTCCAACCTGAAGATATTACTTCTCCATCTGTCGCTGAATAAACAGGTGTTCCTGATGGCGCTGGAATATCAATTCCTCTATGTCTTTCTCCACCGCTTCCTATCGGTGCATTTCTCCATCCAAATGGACTTGAAATATGGAAATTACTCTTTAGTGGCCACATCATTTCTCCATTTGAAGGACGAGCATCTATTTTACCATCTTCAAGATCTCTTTGGATTTTCTTTTCATTCATACTTCTTAAAATATCAGCTTTAACTTTTTCTTCAAAACTAATATTCGCATCTAAGCTCTTAACTTTACTTTGTAATTGGTCAATTTCAGATTTAGTATATTCAATACTTTCTTCCAATTTTGCAATACGTTGTTTATTCTTTTCAACTTCTTCAGAATAAGCTTGGTACTTAATTTCCATTTCTTTTTTCTTAGCTACTTTTTCTTCTTTTCTAGCTTCAAGTTGTGCTTTTTCTTTTTCTAAAGCAATTTTGTCATTTTTTAAACTAGTAATTAGTTTTTTATCATAATCAGCAATTGATTGCATCATAAAATATCTTGAAATGAAATCTCTTATATTTGATGAAGAAAATAATACTTCAATTGAATTTAAATCTTTATTTCCATACATAACACGAACTCTTTTCTTAAAAAGTTCTTGTTTTTCTTTAATTCTTTCTTCTAAAATTGTAATTTTTTCTTTAGAAGCTTGAATTTCTTCAGATAGTTTATTAATTGCGTCCTCTAATACTGTAAGATCTTTATCTAATTGATCAATAATTTTTTGTTTTTCAACAATCTCCTTAAATGCAGCATCTTTTTGAGTTGTCATATCATTGATTGATTTCTTTTTGTTTTCTAGATTTTGTTCTTGACTTTGTTTTTCTTTCTTTAGATCATCAACTTTATCGGCATAAGAAATTACACCTGAACCAAACATAGAAAACAGCAATACAAATGCTAAAAATCTTCTTTTTTTCATAAACAACCACCTAAACCTTCATATACTTTCTACTTGAGAATATTGATGCTAAAACTCCAATTACTATACCTATTCCAAAATATGCAATTGCTACATATGTACCAAAAACATTAACTGGTAATAAATAATTAGAAACTAAATTATTTACTCCCCAAGCAAAACTATCATAAACATAACTATATGCAAAGAATATCATTGTGAAAGATATTCCAGCACCTATTATACCAAGCAACATACCTTCTACAATAAATGGACCCGTTATACTCATATTTGTTGCCCCAATATACTTCTTTATACTTATTTCTTTTCTTCTTGCAATAACCGTAAGTTTTATTGTTATTGACATTATAAAGAAACTTACTAACAACAATACGCCTACCAATGAAATACCTACATATTTAACAATTTGAGACATTTTTGTTATCTTATCAACTATATCCTTATAGTACACAACTTTTTCAACATCTTTAATATTATTAATATTTGATGCTACAGTATTTGAATTTTCAATATTTTCAACTTTTAATTCAAAACTTTCTGGAAGAGCTGATTCCATTCCATCTAATAAGAATGAATTTTCTTTCCATTGTTCTTTCATCTTTGAAAGAGCTTGTTCTTTTGAAACGTAATGTACTTCTTTTACATTTTCTATTTTTAATAATTCTTCTTTAATCTTTGCAACTCTATCTGTACTTACTTCAGGCTCTAAAATAACATCTATTTGGTCAACTTTTGTTTTCATGTCTTCTACTATATTATTAGCAACAAAAACACCAAAAGTAATTCCACCTAGAATTAAAAGCATTGAGCAAATAGATACTATTGATGCAATACCCATGGATATATTTCTCCATAGACCAACCAAGCCTTCTCCAATTGCAGAAAAAAATCTTCTAATTGAACTCATCGAAATAACCTCCACGTTCTTCATCATTAATCATTTCCCCATGATCCATACTAATTACTCTCTTTTTAAGTTTATTAACTATATCCTTATCATGAGTTGAAACAATAACTGTAGTACCTTTAGCATTAACATCCAATAGTAGCTTCATAATATCTTCTGAAGTATTTGGATCTAAGTTTCCTGTAGGTTCATCAGCTATTAAATATTTTGGTCTATTTACTAGAGCTCTAGCAATACAAACTCTTTGTTGTTCTCCACCTGATAATTGATTTGGAAAAGAACTTGCTCTATCCGACAAGCCAACCAATTCTAAAATCTCATTTACTCTTCTAGTTATTTCTTTTTTTGAAACTCCTAAAATTTGAAGTGGATATTTTATATTATCAAAAACAGTCTTTCCTTCTAATAATCTAAAATCTTGAAAAACAACTCCCATTGTCTTTCTTAACTCAGGAATTTTTCTATTTCTTAACTTAACTATATTAACATTATCAACTATTATTTCCCCTGATGATGGTTTTATTTCTCTTAAGAGCATTTTTATAATACTTGTCTTCCCTGCACCACTAGCTCCTATTAAAAAAATAAACTCTCCGTCTTCAACTCTGAAGCTAAGATCCTTCAAAGCGCAAACGTCATTATTATATATTTTATTTACTTCTATAAATTCTAACAAAATATCACCTCATTTAATTTTTTAATAATGATCAGTAATATTATAACACAAAATTTATAAAATGTAGTAAAAAAAGCAAAAAAAGTTACAAAATAATTACAATAATATTACAAAAAATTAACATTTGGTGTCTTTTTTATTTATTATCAAAATAATTAATTACTGAACGACCTGTTTTAAACTTATTTATATTATCAAAAAAATCTAAATAATTATTTTGATCAAATAATTTTATCCTTTTCTTTATCTTTTGTAAAACATCATTTGTAACACTAAATTCATCAATTCCTAATAATATTAAAAGCTCAACAGCATCTAACTCACTAGCAAAATTACCACACATTGATACAATTTTTCCATTTCTATGAGCAATATCAACAACACGATGAATTGAACGAATAACAGCTGGATTATAACAATCGTAAAGATGTTGCATCTTCGAATTTTCTCTATCACAAGCTAGAGTATATTGAACTAAGTCATTAGTTCCAATACTAACAAAATCAACCTCTTTAACTAAAATATCAAAAAGAAGAACTGATGCTGGTGTTTCAATCATAATTCCAAATTCAATATTTTCATCAAAATCTATTCTATCTTCTCTTAATTCGTCTTTAATCTTAGATATCTCATTTTTAATCCATAAAAGCTCTTCTAATGTAGTAATCATTGGGATCATAATTTTTATATTACCAAATGCTGACGCTCTAAGAATTGCCCTTAGATGTTTTCTAAGTTCCTTATGAAATTCTTTATAAATTCTAAATCCTCGAAAACCTAAAAAAGGATTCTTTTCTTCATCAAGCTTAAAGAACATTGATTTTTTATCCGCACCAATATCAAAAGTTCTAACTATTATAGGCTTATCAGATACTTCTGCTATTTTTTTAAATGAATTAAACTGATATTCTTCAGTTGGTGCTTCAGATGACATATACAAAAACTCAGTCCTAAATAAGCCACATCCATCAGTTCCATTACTAAGAGAAATTTCATACTCTTCAACACTTGAAATATTACTACAAACTCTTATAAATCTATTGTTTTTTGTCCTTACTATATTCTCATCTAAAAATTCTTTTTGAGAAGATTTTAATAATTTCTTATAAGATTCAATTACTTCCTTATCCGGACTTAAATATAATTTTTCTTGATTACAATCTAAAATACAGTCAAATTTTTTATCCTTTAATTCTTGAAAATCTAAAGAATCACAAATAATATATGGAATTTGTAAATTTTTTGCATACAAAGATGCATGTGATGTTTTTCCACCATTTTTTGAAACTATTCCAATAAGTTGATCCTTATATTTATCAATTATCTTAGGAGATAGATTTTCTGTAAATAAAACAAATTTATTTTCAAATATTTTAACCTCTTCTACAGAAGTTAAAGTTCTAATAAACTCTTCTTGAATTGAAATATAATCATATATCCTATCTCTCATATAATCAGAATCTAAATTATTTAACTCATAACAAATATGAGAAAAAGTCTCTTCTATAGCTTTTTCCAATGATTTATTTTCATTTAAAATTTTATTTTTAATACTTTCCTTTAAAAATGGATCATCAATTAACTCGAGATGTACATTTAATAAATTTTCTAATTTTTTATCATTAGACTTTATTCTATCTTGTTCCAAGTAACTAGAAAATAAATCTTCAAATCTAATTATTTCTTTTTCTTTTTCACTGTCAGTAATTTTTTCTCTAATTACATTTGTATCATAAAATACCGTGACAGCATTACCATATGCAACTCCGTTAGAAACGGAAAAACCATTATAAATTTTCATAATACTCCACCAAAAAAGCTTCTCTTACGAGAAGCTATATTTATTATTAATCAGCTAAATTTTCTATGAAGTTAACAACTTCTCCTAAAGTCTTTTCTTCATTTTCTCCATCTACTCTTAATGTTACTTCTGTTCCTTTAGAAATACCTAAACTCATAACATTAAAAATACTCTTTGCATCTGCAACTTTGTTATCTAAAATAATTTCAATACTTTCATTATATTTTTTTACAAATTGAACCAAAGATGCAGCAGGTCTTGCGTGTAGCCCTGTCTCGTTCTTTATTATAACGTTTTTTTCTAACATAATTAGCCTCCTAAGATTTTTATATTTGAATACACATATATTTTACCACTATTGTTTAAACAATTCAATACTTTTAATGAAATTTTTTAAAAACGTTTTTCATAAATGTTAAATTAATTTGATATATGCTTTTTTGTGTAAAATATAATAAAAAAACTCATAAAAAATCCATATTACTAAGTTTATATTTAATACAATTTTTTTTGCAATTTTTTGACTATATAATAGTGTTATACACATTTATAAACGTAAAAAAGACTTCAAATAATCAATTCATTCATTAATAATTTGAAGTCTAATAATACTTTATAAAATTGGAATAAACTTTATATTTATATCCATTATATCTTTGAGTGTATTATAAATAAAACAACTATTCAAAGATTTCTTACAAAAATCCACTAATTCATCATCTTCAAGATCTGAAAATAAATATATAGTTATTTCACAACTATCAATTTTAGCTTCTTCAGTATATCCATTAACAGCTAAAACTGTAAGGGGATTTTTTAATTTAATTTTAATCTTCCCTTCAATATCCTCTAATTTTATATTAGATTTTTTTGAAACAAATATTAGATTATGAATTATTCCCGAAATAATAGAACTTGTAAAATAATTAAAAGATGTTTTACTACTATCCTCTATATCAAAACTTATCTGAGAATTTACTTCAATACAATCCCTTTCTGTAAAAACTTTTACAACATTATTTGAATTTACAATAGCTCTATAAGAAACGTCATAATTATATGATTCATATAAACTACTCATATTTTTCCCTTAAAGCATTCTTAGCTATTTGTAGTTGTTCTAATTTCTTTTCAATTATTTCAAATGTACTTACTGGTCTATTTGAAAAAGTTGCAAAACCACAATCAGGATTTAACCAAATTCTTTCTTTCGGTATAAATTTTAAAGCTTCTTCTGCTTTTTCTATTATTGACTGAGAAGATTCTATAATATCAGTTCTTGGATTTATAACTCCAAGAGCAAGAATCGAATTTTCTTTTATTTTTTCACTAGACAATAAAGAATCTAACTCTCCTGCACGAGGAGTTGAAAATTCTAATGCTAAAATATCTGGTGAAGTTTCTTCAAAAAGTGGAACAAGTGGTGTATATGGGCCACTAAGAAGAATACTTTCATCTTTACTCCAATTTCCTCTACAAACATGAAGTGAACTTAATACATCCTTTTCTTTAATGTAATCCATAACACTTTTTATCAAATTAGTAGCAAATTTTAATTCTTCAGTAGGATCCTTTCTTTCTGAAAGAGCTGCACACATAAAAGATCTTGTTTTCCCCTCTGAAAAAACAACTTCAGTTAATACAGGTTCATCAAATTGAATTACATCCACACCAGCTTCTACTAAATTATCTATTTCTTGTTTTAAAATTTTAATTACATCTTCGCCTAATTCTTCCTTGTTATTATAGAATTTCTTACTAAGAGAAGGAAGCCACATAGATCTAGTCATTAAATAAGGACCTGGAAGTGTTGCTTTTACTGGTGAGTTTGTGATTTTCTTTAAAAATTTAATTTCGTCAGAAACTAAACTCTTATTATATTTTAAAACACCATTACAAATTGCATTTTTTATACTAACAGATGGAACATCTAATGTTTCTAAAATTTGTTCAAATGCTTGTTTGTCTTCTATATACTCAAGCATATCTCCCATATTCATCATTACAACACCATCAATTCTATCTGCAACGAAAGAAACATAATTATCTCTTGCCAATTCACCATTAGTTATTAAATCTATAGAATACTTTTCTTGAAGCTTAACTAAGTTTTCAGTTTCAGTCTTGATTAAATCTTCATATTCTTTTTCATAATCTAAATCCATTTTTAATCTTCTATTTAAAGCCATTATTTTTTTACTTCTAGGCATACTTCCGATTAGAGATGTTGAAAATGGTTTAAAAGTTTTTTTCATTTCGTACCTACTTATAAAAAGTTTCTAAAAAATTAATATATTCATTGGCATTTTTTATTTGTTCAAATCCTGATGTTCTACCAACAACCCATTTTTTTAGACCTTCCATATCCATCATTTCTTTGTGGTCAGGATTATTGTAATCCATTTTGTGTAGTATTTTACCAAATAATTCAAATCTTTCAACTTCAAGATCTGGTCTTCCTGAAAATATACAATGATCAAAATTTGGAGTTTTATAAACTATCTCAACTTGATTTTCATCAAGAGTTCCATCAAGTATCCATGCTTCATAATTTAAATCTAACATCCAAGTTGCGTCAACTTCGCCATTAATCATTGCTTTTGCAGAATCCAATTCTCCACCAACATGATCTCCGTGTAGACCAATACCTATATCAAATCTTTTTTCAACATAGTCTTTTCCAAATTCAAGTCCATGTTGATGTAAATTATATATTGGGATAAGTCTAGCTTGAGGAGAATCTATAGCTCCAAAACCAATTGTTTTTCCTTTTAAATCTTCAATTGATTTTATATTTGAAGATTTTTTTACAACCAAATAAGTTGAACGGTCATTATCAGTATCTCTCATAGATCCATTTAAAGATTTTCCATTTGTTCTTAAATAAGCATCTAACCAAGCAAGTGGTGAATTCCAAGCTACATCAATTTCACCTTTCATAAGACCATCTACTTGAGATCTATAGTCTTTATAATAAACTGGTTCAATTTCAAAACCTTCTTCTTTAAAGAAATCAGCTATTATTCCCCAGATTACAGTAACTCTAGGCGCATATACTACTGCACCAACTTTTAATTTATCCATATTTTTCTCCTATTTTTAATTTTAAACTGAAAGCTTAACCATTTAAATAGAAATTAGATTAATGGTAATCCCATTAGAGCTCTTCCTAACCAAAGAATTAGAACATCAACTCCTGGAGCCATTATTTGTCCAGCATAAGAGTCTCTTAATAATCTTTCCATTATTCCCATCTTATTATAAGCTTTTCCTCCGCCTACTCTCATACCTAATCTTGCAACTTCTATTGCAGCTTCAGATGCGAAAATTCTAGCTGATATAATTTTTAAAATAGCATCACTTTCACCAGCATCAGCAGCTCTAGCAGCTTCTTTTGTTCCTAATATTGCAGCATTTGTTTGAGAATAAATTCTTGAAATATGAGTTTGTATAGTTTCATATTCTGCAAGTTTTGGTCCAAAAGTATGTTGTCTGTTTGTAGCATGATTTAAAGCTTCTTGAAGAACAGCTTCACATACACCAGTATAAACTGAAGCTAAACCAGTAATGAAGAATGGTGCAACAACTTCGAAAATATGAGTCATAGCATCGCCGATTTCTCCAATTCTATATGATTTTGGTAAATGAGCATCTTTTAATTCCATAGGACATGAAACATTTCCTCTCATACCTAAACCATTCCATTCGCTTTGTTTAAATTCAACACCAGCAGTTTCAATTGGAACTATCCAGTTATCAATTCCTTCACCAGATTCTGATGGAGATAGTAATAAATAATATGATGCTTGTCCAGCAGAAGTAACCATACTCTTTGAACCATTTAATATTACTTCACTATCTGTAAATTCAGCTTTAATATCTGGAAAATAGAAGTTTGTTCCTGATCCAAATTCTGAATAAGCAAATCCTAAAAACTTATTATTTTCTACTATATCTTTAACTATTTTATTTTTTAATTCCTCGCTACCATATTTTAAAACAATGCTTAAACAAACATTATGCATCATATAGCAAAGTCCTGCTGTTGCACTACTTTTTGCAAAAGCTCTGCAAGCTTCAGAATGTTCTGTCATTCCTTTTCCTAATCCGCCTAGTTCTGTTGGAACCATTAATTTAAAATATCCAGCTTTTCCCATTTCCTTAAAAGATTCAACAGGAAACTCCATCTTCTCATCAATTTCTTTTGCATAAGGCAAAATATGTTCATTAGCAAATTTTAATGCTTCTTCGTAAAAATTACTCATGTTAACCTCCAATTTTTGAAATATAAATAATCTTCATAATCTATGAAGATTATTTATTGTTTGCCCATTATAACATATTAATAATCATTTTTAAAAATTCAGTTTGATAGTATAAATAATTTTTTGGTTATTTTTAGAGTTTAGTAATTTTTCAATATTTATAAGCATTTTTCCATAAATATTTTTTATGTAAAAATATATTATTATAAGTTTTATTAATTATTAATTTTATAAATGTTGAAATTTACAATTATAAAAATTTTAAATCATAAAAAAAATTTAATAAAAAATATCAAACTTTCTATTACGTTTTAGTCATACTTTGATATTATAATAAAACTATTTATTTTAGACATAAAAAAACTGACCTTTCAGTCAGTTAATTTTCTTGTTCTAATACACCCTGTCTAAGTTGTCCACAAGCTCCATTAATATCATCACCTTGTTTCTTTCTTATCGTAGCATTAATTCCAAAATTTTCCAGAATAGATTTAAATTGATAAATATATTTTGTACTTGGAGCAACTCCATCAAATTCTTTAATTGAATTTAAAGGAATAATATTTATATGGCAGTTTAAGCCTTTTAGAATATTTTTCAATTCTAATGCATGTTCTCTTGAATCATTTTGTCCTTTTATTATAGTATATTCAAAACTAACTCTTCTTGATGTCTTATCAAAGTAATATTTACATGCTTTTAATATTTCATCAATTGAAAAACTATCTGAAATTGGCATAATCTCCCTTCTTTCCTTTTGGAATGGATTATGAAGAGAAATTGTAAGTGTTACTGGTAATTTTTCATCTGCTAATTTATATATATTATGGACAATTCCACAAGTTGAAATAGTAATATTTCTAAGACTTAAATTCTTACCTTTTTCAGAATTTATAAGTTTTAAAAATCCTATAACATTTTTGTAATTGTCTAGTGGCTCGCCTATTCCCATAATAACTATATTATTTATAGTTAAATTCAAATCATTTTCTATCAAATAAATTTGATTTAACATTTCGGCAGAAGTTAAATTTCTTTTAAAATTTTCCTTTGTAGAAGCACAAAAAGTACAACCCATTCTACATCCTACTTGGCTTGAAATACAAACCGTACAATAACTACCATAATCCATAAATACAGTTTCAATTATTCTATTGTCGTATAATTTTATTAAATATTTTTTCGTATTATCTATCTTTGATTCATACTTTGTATAAATTGTTGAAGCATTTATAAAGCCAATATCTTTAAGCTTTTCAATTAAAACCTTAGGTAATTGTTTACAATTTTCTATATCATAGTTTTTCTTTTGATGCATAAATCTAAAAAATTGTTCTGCCCTAAACTTTTTCTCTCCCAAGCTTAAAAATATATCTTCTAATTCTTCAAGTTTCAAAGAATTGAATTCTATTTTTTTATTTTCCATTATTTTCTTCCTTTAGAATAAAATCTCTTAATAAATTATCAACAGACATAAAACGAACTTGTTTTTCTTGTACTTTACCTTTAATTGTACGAATAAGCGTATAAGCAAGCTCACCTGCAAGTCCTGCCCCTCTGGCAGTAATTATATTATCATCAATGCAAATTGCATCTTCTTTTATATTTGCATCTAATAATTCTTCTTCCATTCCTGGATAAATTACTGCATTTCTTCCAGATAAAACACCTGCCTTTGCAAGTACAGAAGGTCCTGCACAAATCGCAGCAATTAATTTATGGTCTTCATCAAATTTCTTAATTATATCTAAAACTCTCTTATCATCTCTAATATCAAAAGCAGCAGGAAGTCCGCCAGGAATAATTATCCCAGCATACTCTTTTAGACTTATATTTTCTATCAAATCATCTGCTAGAACGGTTATTCCTCTATTACTTGTAACTTGAAGTTTTCCTGTAATTGAAATCATATCTA
>ERZ773027.709-NODE-709-length-20078-cov-5.574739_pt1 | contig 20078 bp, 17 predicted proteins | sample MGYA00511032_ERZ773027 | MGnify/ENA primary metagenome ERZ773027 (study PRJEB29015, sample SAMEA2738138) | human oral metagenome | biome: human oral; feature: human-associated habitat; material: saliva | place: China | collected 2190 ... | reverse complement strand
TTCTGCTTTCGTCATAGTTGATGAAATATTTTAATTGTATGAATATCATTCTTTTTGCCCTGCAAATATACGGTAAATCTTCGAATATGCAAGGTGTACTTAGCATCAGAGAGCGGGGTAGAGACAGTACCTCCACCCCGCTCCCTTATACTTTATTTTACCTTCTGCTTGCTTACTTGAGGCTCTTGAAGTAGGCGTCGAGGAGACGCTGAGCTCCGACGAAGGAGGAAAGGCGGTCGGAGAGGATGTCGCTCTCTACCTCGGGGCGTAGGCTTCGAATAGCCTCGCTTTGGTAGAAGGAGTTCTTCAGAGCCTCATTGATGCTCTCGTACATCCACCACTTGGTCTGGCGCTGGCGCTTCTCTTCGAAGTAGCCCGAGTCCGTAGCGAAGTGTCGGTACTCATCGACCATATCCCATATCTCCTTGATGCCAAGACCGTAGAAGCCTGAGTAGGTGAGGACCTTGGGGCGCCAACCCGACTCCGTAGGGGGGAAGAGGTGGAGGGCATTGCGGAAGTGGGTGGCAGCAAGGTTAGCCTTGTCGATGTTATCACCATCGGCTTTGTTGATGACGATGGCATCAGCCATCTCCATGATACCACGCTTGATCCCCTGTAGCTCGTCACCCGTACCAGCCAGCTGGATGAGGAGGAAGAAGTCTACCATAGAATGTACTGCCGTCTCACTCTGACCGACGCCGACGGTCTCGACGAAGATCGTATCGAAGCCTGCAGCCTCGCAGAGTACGATCGTCTCACGCGTCTTACGTGCTACACCTCCGAGTGAGCCAGCCGAAGGGCTGGGGCGGATGAAGGCATTCTTTTCGCGGGAGAGCTGCTCCATACGGGTCTTATCTCCGAGGATACTACCACCAGAGCGCTCGCTGCTGGGGTCGATAGCGAGGACTGCCAGGCGTCGCCCCTGCTTGACGAGGTGCATCCCGAAGGTGTCGATCGAGGTACTCTTCCCTGCACCTGGTACCCCTGTGATACCGATACGCATTGACTTCCCAGCGTAGGGGAGGCAGCGCTCGATGATCTGCTGGGCGATGGCCTGATGGTCGGGGCGGTTGCTCTCGACGAGTGTCACGGCCTGACTGAGGCAGGTGATGTCGGAGCGGAGGATGCCTTCGACGAATTCGTCCACCGTGTAGGTGCGGCGAGCTACGCGTCGTAGGTTGGGATTGACCATAGGCTGGGCTGCCACGCCTTGATTGACCTTGAGCCCGAGGTAGGCTGGATCATTCTCTGGGTGGTGTAGAAGCTCTTCGTTGATGTCCATATCGCTTGCTTTGAATAGTGCTTGTTTTGTGTCAGTGGTAAAGGGGCATGGGATAAGGTCGTCCCCATACTCGCGCTTTCCTTTGTCAAAGGTACGCAATTTCGTCCTGTGCCACACCCCTCATCTTATACGTAATTGGGGGGATAAAGCACGCGGGGTGAACCAATGATAGTTCACCCCGCGTGCTTTATCTTTTGCCCTGCTCTTGGTTAGTGCTTAGCCAGCTTCATGAAAAGCTTGGTTGAGTGATTGAGGATGGGTTGGAAAAGTGCTCCAAGCAATAGAGCTCCCATAAGGAAGGTAAAGACGCTGAGGTAAGGAGAATAATGTCCTTTCTCAGCTAAGGCAAGACTCAGCTGGCGTACGATCGGGTGGCTGACGAAGACCGCTGCGGAGATGCTACCGACCCAAGCGAGAGGTTTATTCATACTCTGCGGAAGGAGTAGGGTGCATGAGATGCCGAGAGCACAGGCAAAGATCGGTGTCGTGATCCAAGGGAGGAAAGAGAGGCTTGTCACGAAGATCAGTGCGATCGAGACCAGGGCAATGATTCCGTATGCCGTCTTGCTCAGCTGGATATCCTCTTCATAGCGCGCATAGAGGAGACCAAGACCGAAGGGAAGGATACTCCCGACGAAGTTATTTCGTAGCCATGCCATAGTAGCTCCATCTGGTATGACGAAGGCTTGTGCGATGCTACATACGAGGATCGCTCCGACGATCACGCCCCACGAGCGACGGAAAAGGAGTAGACGATAGACAACATAAAGCTGGAGCATAAGCCCGAAGTACCAGTAAGGCCCTGGGGCATAGGTGTTGTGCGAGAAGATATTGAGATTGCTGAGCATAGAAAGTTGGCTCAGGATCCCATAGATAAGTGTGGGAGGGTAGCTCTCATAAAGAGCATTCAGTAGGAGGTATGCCGCATACCCCACGATACACATCGAGAGGAGCTTGAGGTAGTGCGTCCAGATGAAGGGGAGGGGGCGGACTTCCTTGGTAGTGCGTCCATACTTCTTCTCCAGGCCGTAGGCACTGAGGAAGACGAAGATCACGACACCATAGTGCCCAAAGAAGGAGAAGAACTGTAGGGGGAGTCTTCCGTCGGGGTGTGATAGGTAGTCCAAGAGCTTCGAGACATGCCTTGACTGGTACATAAACTCGTTCTCGAAGATCGCTCCATGCATCCAGTGCGTATAGTTGTGGAGGATGATCGAGAGGATGGCCAAGCCTCGTAAGACCTGACTATTGAGATTGATTGATTGAGATGAATTAGAAGATACCGCCGACTGATGGGGCATATACTACTTGAGGTAAAGGATGATGATAGCGAAGCACTGAGTAAGTGTGCAAGCTGAGAAATAAGTGAGGCCGATCATCCAAGACAGATGTATCGACCTTTATAAAAGGAACGTAGTCTCGCAGCTAATTAATCTATGTGAGGTATATAAGATGACCTCTCTCAAAGGTAATCCTCTAAGAAAGTGTACGAGCTACTGCTAACGTTAAAACTTTAGAGTTGTACTATCTATTATAGTGAGATGTCTATGGTTTTATTGATGAAATTGATATATAGCTCTTTGCTCACTATTTAAAGTTAACGAAGCATCAGCCCCAGCGTAAGGAGGTGGACTTACGCTGGGGCTGATGTCTTTGTACTATGGAGTCATACTTAGAGCTGGCGTACGAGTTCGCTGAAGATGCGGCCCATACGGTCGGAGGCTGCGTTGGCGGCGCGTACGACTTCGTCACCATCGTTGACGAAGTCATCATCGAAGTGCCAGCCTTCGTTGGTGATGACCGACATACCGAAGACGCGGATACCAGCGTGGCGTGCGACGATGACTTCGGGTACGGTGCTCATACCGATAGCGTCACCACCCGATCGAGACCAGTAGGTGTACTCAGCTGGGGTCTCATACGAGGGACCCGTGAGGCCGACGTACACACCTTCGTGGACGTGGATGCCGAGCTCCTGAGCGATGGCCTTAGCCTTCGTGATGAATTCGCGGTCGTAGGGGCGCGTCATATCTGGGAAGCGTGGGCCGAACATCTCGACGTTGGGGCCGATGAGTGGGTTGGGGAGGTTGTTGATGTGGTCGCGGATGATCATCAGATCACCTACGCGGAAGGTCTGGTTGATACCACCTGCGGCGTTGGAGACGAGGAGGTTCTCGATACCGAGGAGCTTCATCACGCGGATGGGGAAGGTGACCTGCTCCATGGGGTAGCCTTCGTAGTAGTGGAAGCGCCCCTGCATACACAGCACGGTTACGCCCGAGAGGGTACCTGCGATGAGATTCCCCTTATGACCGATAGCCGTAGAGTGTGAGAAGTGGGGGATCTGCGTGTAGGGGATGATGGTGGGATTCTCGAGCATGTCGCCGAGCTTGCCAAGGCCGCTACCGAGGATGATGGCGGTCTTGATATCCTTTGGCAGGCGTGATGCCAGGTAGTTGGCCGCCTCGTGATAGTGTTGGTCGAGCATAATAATAGGGATATATCTTGCTGAATATTGCGAATAGTATTCGCCTCAAGGGCAAAACAAATATAGCAATAATCGGGGAAGGGAGACGGCGCTATCTACTCCTTTTCTTGCACGGTGGAGTTGTAGGGTATCAGCTTCAGCTCCCCGCTTTCATATTCGGCAAGGAATATATCTGCAGCAGACTCATATCCCATCTTTTGCAGCTCCTCGGCGAGCCACTCTTCGGTGCGGTCTACGTCATCCAGCACGCTGATCTGTACGATGCCATCGGTGATGACAGGGTACTTGGGGTTCTCCTCGCCTCTCAGGACGATGATGAGCTCTCCATTCTGCTCGAAGACAGCTCGCTTCACGTCACGGATGTGGTAGACTCCCTCGCGGCGTAGCTTGAATGCTACTTCGGTTGCTGTGATCTTAGCCTTGCGGCAAGCCTCTACATCGAGGACCCCGTGCTTGATGAGGACAACGGGAGCTCCATCGATGAATCTCTTGATCCTGTGGCTCTTCGTCTTGAGTCGTCGCAGACCGATGATGAGGAAGGCCCAAATAGCGAGGACGGCTGCAAACTGGAGGATCGAGATGGCTGGGCTATAGATGATCCCACCGATGATACCCCCGAGTACATAGTTCTGCACCTGGTCTATCGCAGAGGTTGGTGCCAGATTGCCCTTGCCGGACTTGTTGATGACGAGGACAATGGCAAGTAAGCCCAGGAGTAGCTTCAGGAAGACGTTCAGATAGAAGAGGTCATCCGACTGGAGGTAGGAAAGTGCTGTCATATTATATGAATGAGGTGAGATTGATTAGACTGCTGTTAGAATGAGATGTCGAGGCCGGCATCAACTACATTGTAGTCCTTACGTATGTCTACGATGGGGTCTGTATCATAGATCAGGCGATAGGTGCCTCGTATCCCGATGGTGGGCGTGATGTTGTACTTGAGGTCGACGGCACCTCCGAAGCGGGCCTTCTTGAAGTACGTGTCGAGAGTCGCTTGATGGATGGCGCTCGTCGTGAGCTCCCAGTGCTCGCCGATCTTATTCCGCATGCTGAGCGAGAGATGGCTCTTGATGCGGTGGCTATAGGCATACTTGGGGCCGTTAGGTGCTGGCATCGGGCGCTCCCACTCTTCGTATTCGTAGAATAAACCCAGTGTAGCGAATATGAGGGTCGTGGAGGAATTCACCAGACGATAGCGCGACTGAACCCCCGTAGAGAATTTAAAGGCCATGCCTCTACTCGCAGCCCACTGAGACTCCGCGTAAGGGTAGACCTCAAAAGCTCGGTCCAGCAGGTAGCGATACTCGGCATGTATATATCCCCCACTGAGGGTTACCTTCTTGCCGTAGGAGGAGAACTCAAACTTATTCATCAGGTTGACCACTCGGCTACGCTTGATGAGCAGGTTGATATTGGCGCTATTGCGGAAGGTGAATACATCCTTCTTTTCCGTCTGGAAATTGAGCGAAGGGCTGATTGTCCCCTGGAGTGTCTTCGTGCTATCGATGCTCATCGTCATATTCTCAGAGAAAAGCATCTGTGCCGACACGTGGACGGGAGCGAGTAGTGTGGCGAGTAGATAGAGTAATCGCTTCATATAGGATCTATTGTTCGTTCGTCTTTTGACGCTGTAAAAGTAGGGGAAAAGTGTATACGGATTTAGCGGAGCGATATATCCAATATATAGGGAGATAACTGGCGTCAAAAATCGCCGTGATCGCTTGATGAATATATACGTGGGGAGGCTTGGAGTGAAGCGGGCTACTCCATCACCATCTTCTTATTCGACGTGGGGGAGACGACGATGCGCGTACGGCGGTCGTCGTAGGTGGGTGCGAAGAAGTTGAAGCGCGGCTGGGTGTATTCGGTATGGATGCCGAGGAGATCTACGAGAGCGTGTGTGAGCAGATCCGATAGGATACGCTTATCCCGCTGACGGCTGATCTGGCGCCAGAGGTCGGGACGCTCCTCACGGAGCTGCGGGGAGAAGTAGACGAAGAGCGGGATCTCTACGGCTCGGGGGACGAGTGCATGGCCCATCAGCTCGGGGTAGTCTTCGTCGAAGAGCGCATCGCCGTGGTCGGAGAGGTAGATGACGAGGGCGTTCTCCTCGCGGTAGCGCTCTATGATCTCGTGGATGATGTAGTCGGTATAGAGAAGGCTATTGATGTAGGCTGAGATGACCAGATCCTTAGCTTCTCCCTTGTGGATGGGCAGGCTATCGGATGTGAATTTGTTGAATGCTTGGGGGTATCGCTCTTTGTAGGTCATATGCGAACCCATAAGGTGAACGATCTGGAAGAGCCCTCTGGGGGAGCTCATTCGGAGACTATCTGATAGGTCTCGATGATGAAGGAGAAAGGGGAGTATGACTTCATCAAACAAGTCGGGGCGATTTGCTACACCTTCTCCGCCCAGTCCTTTGAAGAAGGCCGGATTGCCCGTGAGGATATCTGCCTGTCTACCCAGCAGGTTAGACATCGAGTACTTACCTGTGATTTCTTGATTTGCGATCCAGGCTGTAGCATACCCTGCTTGGCGAAGCACATTAATAATCGAAGGGAACTTATACCAGGGCTTTTCGCCTTGCTCCTGAGTGTAGAAGGTCAGTGAACGTGTATTGGAGAGGATCGTTGCTGAGGCTGGCGAAACAACATTGGAGAATGGAATAAGCTCCTGAGCCTGAATCAGACTGTCTGCATAGGGGGTGTTCTGCAGAGGATAGCCATAGCAGTGCATACTGCTACGACGGGCTGATTCTCCGAGGATGAGGATGATGTTGAGTGGAGCCTTAGATATGGGGTTAATGACGACGCTATTGAGCTTGTGCTGGGAGCGGCGTATCATATCCAGCTCTGCAGCGATATGCTTCATCGCTTTGTGAGCACTAAGGGTATTGAAGATCGTGCGATCAATACCTGCGTATTGGAGTCCTCCGAAGTTGTAATGCCGACGACATAGACGGAGGTTGCTATAGATGTTTTCGAGCCCCACGAAGAGGGAGAGAAGTGTGATCGCAAGGGTGCAGCACAGGATGATGCAGGAGGGATACTTCTTCCTGAAGACGAGGGATACTACGAAGGCGATGACGACGGCAGGCGTGAGCTGGCAGAGCACGCGGAGAGCCTGCTGGGCGGTGATGCTGTCGACGAACTCACTGCCCTCACGCCAGTTGGTCGAGAGCATAATCTGCGCCAAGTCCATGTTGTAGGTCACATGGTAGAGCCCGATGAGGTAGAGCTCGTAGGCGGAGAGGGTGAGGACGACGACGGAGAAGAGGAGCCCGAGCGTGCGGGTCAGCCACTTCCACGGGGAGAGGGCGAAGAGGAGGGTCAGGAGGCTCGCCCAGCCCCCGATGCGAAGGAGCTGACTGAGGACCAGCGAGAGCACTTCGCCCGAGGGCACCTCGGTCTGATAGGGTAGATAAGCCAGTAGCACACGCAGCTGGGCGAGGAAGACTAAGACGAAGAGCCAGAGACGCTCGCTTAGTCGCCTGCCGAGGGCTGCGTGTGCTACTCGGTGAAGTATGGAGGGAAGTCCCCGCATTTATCTGTGCTTACTGAAGAGACGCTGGGCTACCTCTCGGGCTTCCGCGATGATAGCTTCCTGCCCTGGCACGTGCTTGTCGCGCATAAGGATGCGCCCATCGATGATGACGGTGTCGATGCAGCTGCTGCCCGAGGTAGCATAGACGAGGTTCGACGTGAGGTCATTCAGCGGCACGAGCTCAGGTGTATTGAGGTCGACGAGGCAGACGTCTGCCAGGCGTCCCTCTTCGATGCGCCCTGCGTTGAGGTCGAGGATGTCTGCACCGACAGCCGTAGCAGAGGCGAAGATATCATCAGCCTTGCACGCCGTGCTGTCGAAGCGCCAAGCCTTCCCGAGGAAGGAAGCGAGCTTCATCGCTACGACCATATCGAGGTTGTTCGACGAAGAGCAGCCGTCCGTACCGATACCGATACGGATGCCACGGCGCTTCATCTCCTCGTACTTGAAGGTGTAGCCGCTGGCGAGCTTCATATTGGAGGCCGGGTTGTGCACGACGGAGACGTTGTGCTTCGCGAGCAGATCCATCTCCTCATCATCTACCCAGACGACGTGCGCCAGTACCAGATGCTCGCTGAGGATACCGAGCTTCTCAAGGTAGCGCACAGGGCTGAGGCCGTGCTGATGGATACATTCCTCTACCTCGCCCTTGGTCTCAGAGAGGTGCAGGTGGATCTTCACACCGTGCTCAACTGCGAACTGATGGCAGAACTGCAGCTGCTCACCGCTCACCGTATAGATAGCGTGTGGGCCGAGGGTGAAGGTGATGCGGTCGCTGAACTCGCCGAAGCGCTCCATGTATTCGTAGCTACGCTTGCGGTCCAGTGCAGCACGCTCGGGGTTGCCTTGGTCGAAGAGCGTGTAGGAGAGATGTGCACGTAGCCCCATCTCTTCGACAGCCTTGGCGGTCTCCAGCGGGTGCATGTACATATCGAGGAAGCAGGTCGTGCCCGAGCGTAGCATCTCGAGGCAGGCAAGCTTGGCGCCGACATAGACGTCATGCGGAGTCATCTGTGCCTCGACAGGCCAGATATAGTCCTCGAGCCACGTCATCAGCGGTAGGTCATCGCCGTAGCCACGGAAGAGCGTCATCGACGCATGGGTATGCGTATTGATGAAGCCGGGGATGATCGCCTTGTCGGTGCCGTCAAGCACCTCCGCTCCTGCGGGAGCGGAGATACCTGGGGCGATACGAGTGATCAGGGTTCCCTCGATGAGGACGTCGGTAGTCGTCGTCCCGTGGAGGACATTCTTTATTAGGATAGAGGTCATAGATATCTATTCGGGGTGAGGAGCCTATCGCTTGGGGTAAATCTTGTAGAACTCGGCGACGGCTTCGATACCCTTGTAGAAGATATCCAGGGGCATATTCTCGTTGGGCGAGTGGATGGCGTTGCTCTCCAGACCGAAGCCCATGAGGATGGTCTTCACGCCGAAGACGCGCTCGAAGGCTGCGATGATGGGGATGCTACCGCCACGACGTACCGCCAGAGGGCGCTTTCCGAAGGCTACTGCGACAGCCTCTTCGGCTGCCTGATAGGCGGGCAGGTCGATGGGGCAGAGGTAGGCTTCGCCGCCGTGCATAGGCGTGACCTTGACGCGGACGTACTTCGGAGCGATGCTCTCGATGTAGTCGATGAAGGCCTGGCTGACCTTGTGGTGGTCTTGGTTGGCTACGAGGCGGCAAGAGACCTTAGCATAGGCCTTGGAGGGAAGGACGGTCTTCGAGCCTTCGCCCTGATAGCCGCCCCAGATGCCACAGACGTCAAAGGAAGGACGGCAGCTATTACGCTCGAGCGTGTGGTAGCCGACTTCGCCGAAGAGGTCATCGATGTCGAGGAACTTCTTGTACTCCTCTTCGCTGAAGGGGATCTTAGCGATCATCGCGCGCTCTTCATCCGAGAGGGGCACGACGTCATCGTAGAAGTGGGGGATGGTGATACGCCCGTCCTTGTCCTGGACCTGAGCGATGAGCTTACAGAGCTCGTTGATGGGGTTAGCGACAGCACCGCCGAAGTGGCCGGAGTGCAGGTCGTGGTTGGCACCCGTGACCTCGATCTGCCAGTAGGCCAGACCGCGCAGGCCCGTGGTGAGCGAAGGCGTCTCGGCGCTGACCATACTCGTGTCGGAGACGATGATGTTCTCAGCGCGGAGCATCTCGAGGTGCTCACGGCAGAACTGCTCGAGGTGCGTCGAGCCGATCTCTTCTTCACCCTCGAGGAGGAACTTCACATTGCACTCGACGAGACCGAGTGCCAGAGCCGTCTCGAAGCCCTTGATCTGGATCATCGACTGACCCTTGTCGTCGTCAGCACCACGTGCCCAGATGTGGCCGTCACGTACTTCGGGCTCGAAGGGTTCGCTCTTCCACAGCTCAAGTGGCTCGGGGGGCATGACGTCATAGTGTCCGTAGACGAGGATCGTGGGCTTGGAAGGGTCCTTCTCATAGTGCCCGAAGACGATGGGGTTACCTGCCGTCTGGTAGATCTCTACGGTCTGTACGCCGAGCTTCTTGAGGTGATCACGCCAGTACTCTGCACAGCGCTGCATGTCGGGCTTGTGCTCGCTCTTGGCGCTGATGGATGGGATGCGGATGAGCTCGAAGAGGTCCTCGAGGAAGCGAGCTTCGTGCTCGCGGATATAGTTCTTGATCTGGCTCATAATAGGTATGGGTCCAAGGGGTGAATGTATTTGAATGGCGTAGGGCAAAGGTGTGGGAGGGCTCCCGCTTTGCCCTAATAAAGGTAGGAAAAAACTCTGTCTTGTCTCCGCTACGCCTTGCTTTTCTTCGTCTTGCGTGGGGCTTTGCGGAAGTGGATATCCTCAAGCGTGAAGTAGCGCTTCGAGGGACGCAGGTGCACCTTGACCTCCTCGATGTGGACGGTGGGGTTGAACTTCTCGCCCTCTTCTACGGCGCGGCACTTGAAGGTGGGCATGAGGTGTCCCAGACGACCATAGTCGACGATGGCGCCCTCCGAGACGAGGTCGCGCGCGGTGTCTGCGGCGAGGTTGAGGACGCTCTGCACCTCCATGTAGTTGAGGGTGGTGTTGCGGGCGACGAGCGAGCAGAAGCGCTCGAAGTCCACCTGGTACCGGCCCGTGAGTCGTGCGACTTGCATGCTTTTACCACGGTGCTTGCCGAAGGTGACTTTCCTCTGGTAGAGGACGTACTGAAGGGTTTTGCTTGTCATAGTACATTGTGTAGTTGGGCGAAGGAGCTGAAGATCCCGGGAGAAGGTCGGCTACTTCGCGAGGTTTGTTCCTTGGGCAAAGGTAGTTACTATCGTTAGAATACGAAATCTTTTTCGGTTAAGTTCGATATTTTTATCGCTTGGGGTTACGGATTAATACGTATTAATCCGCAAATTAATACGTATAAAATACCGACTTAATACGTATTAATTCCCGAGTTTATACGTATAAATCTTTGTCTTCATTCGGTTAATCTTCCAGCTACTACCGATTGAATGGATGCGAACCTAAGGTAGTTCGCTCACGAAACTCCTTTGCATTCGTCGTCAAGCTCTACTATTTTGCCCGCCAAGCTCCTCTACTTCCTTCGCCGACCTCCTCTCCTTTGCTCTCGAAATGGCTTGTCTCTACGCTATAAGTCGAGCAAGTCGCTGACTTGCATCAGATTTTCTATCTTTGGGAACGTAAACGTAATTAATAACTAACCCGAACACGACAATGAAGAGAACCGTACTCCTGTTGTTGGCTGTAGGTGTTATAGGTTCCTGCGCTAAGGAAAATAACGCCCCAGTCGTCCCCACACCTACCCCCACCCCCACATCTCAGGTCGACCACATTTCAAAGATTGAAATATTCAGGAAGGGAAGCTCAACCAACTTTTATGAGATTAGCTTTACCTATGATGGGGAGAAGCGTCTAACCTCATTTGGTGACAGGCTTATGGCCAATGAAGAGACCGAAGTATCTCGCTATGGAATATTTTCATACGCTAATCCGACGACTATTAAGGGGCTCTTTAGCTCCGATGATCCTTCGATAACCAAGCCGTTGGAGTATTACTTATCCCTTGATAACCAAGCTAAAGCGACCAAGTTGGTTCGTAACTATCACTATGAAAGCGAGACACGCTCTTATATTGATGACGGCTATACCTATGATAGCAATGGACACCTGACTGGATTTAAGACTTCAACGGATTGGATCTGTGAGCTAATATGGCAAGACGGCAACTTGATAAAGACAATCGAGAAGTCCAAAGATGGGACGGAAGAAGGAAGCTTAATTGCCTACACTTCCATCCCGAATAGAACTTACCCCGACCTCAATCTGTGTTTGTCTGTCCCCTATGGTGGCCCTCAATTTGAGCACTACTGGGGTGACTATCTCGGTCAGCGATCTATAAACTTGCTCTCAAGCTACACTGGTGTCGTAAATGGCCGAAAACGGTATGGTTACTCTTTCGTGTATAAGCTGGATGATAAAGGAAGACCTATAGAGGTAGATGTGGATGCTGGCTTTGATCCTCACTTCATCTATGTGATTACCTACCTCGAGAAGTAAGTGCAGGCATAGATATCCTTATACAGACAGTGGGAGGAGCAGATAAGCTTCCTCCCACTGTCTGTATAAGGGCTTCCCGAGAGGCAAGGCTTCCCGAGAGCTGTGAGCGGTAAATACGTACCTTTACCGCACAGGGCGAAGGTGTTTGCCTTGCCCCGTCTTCACTACGAATAATCACTTTGCAGGCAAATAAGGTATGCTCAAAGAACGTCTAATCATCGCCCTCTGCGCCCTCGGACTCTTCTCCTGCCAAGGCGGGGGGAAGCAGCAGGCCGAAGAGACTTCATCGCACGCCGCTCCCCCCGTCTATCTCGGGACGGTGCCCTGTGACGACTGCGAGGGCATCGAGCTCTCCATCACCCTCGATGACTCCATACACGCTACCTATATGGGCGAATATGCTGGGTATGTGCGCGACATCAGGAAGGTGACCTATACCGTGAAGGATAGCATCTTGACGCTTAACTCCCTCGACATTCCGGAGCGCTTTGCCCTCGGCGATGGGACCCTGACCATCCTCGATGTCAATGGAAATAAGATCGAGGGAGATCAGTCCTCTCACTATATCTTGCGTAAGCGCCAGCCCTACAACTTCCTTGGCACGTATACTTTTGCTTCCCCCCAAGAAGGCGACAGCTCCCATCGCACGCTCATGATATTCCACGAAGAAGATAAGTACCTGATCTCCATCTCTGGCTCTCAGCTGCTGGGCAAGGAGCATAGTGACCTGGCCGAGCTGGGGACGCTTCGCCGTGACACGATCTTCGTCCCACTGGGTGAGCCCTCCGAGGGTGTCACGATGTGTATCGCACCCAGCCACGATCAGCTGGGCGTCACGGTCTTCACGAAGAAGGACGGTGAGATCCCCTCTCGGGTGGCGTATAGCGATGGTCGAGTCCCTATGCCCGAGACCTACTACAAGTCCACGGTCACGAAAAATAGCATCGGGGATATCACGAGCGAGATGACGCTCGAGGATATCCTCAAGCGTGTGCCTGCTGCCCAGATTGAGCTGAAGGAGGAGCAGGGAGAGTTCGCCGATGACAAGTACGACGTCTATACGATCTATACACGCTACTTCCAGCCCCTCCTCAGCATCAGCCCGAAGAAGCGTGCAGATATGAAGCAGCGAGTAAATCGTGTGATCGTCCTCAATCCGCTCTTCCATACGGCGCAGGACATCACTACAGTCTCTACCTTTGGAGATATCAAGCAAGCCTATTCGATCACGCGCATCGAGCCCGACAAGAAGGATATCGTCGTCGTGGTAGATGACCTGCGTGCAAGCTTCTCTATCCCGAAGTCGAAGCTCCCCGCTACTTGGTGGGACGAGAAGACGAAGACCGTCAATAGCTCGCAGATCCCCAGCTCGGCACCCATCCACAACTTTATCCTGTGGTGGGAATAGTCCCTCCGCCCATAAGCCTATGAAGAAAATAGCTCTACTCTTATTTGCCCTCAGTGCCGTCACGGCTTGCACGAAGGGAAGTCGTACCACTGCCGTCGCTTCATTGCCCACTGAGAAGCCCTACGACTATATCTCCAAGATTGAATACTACTACAACGGGAGTCCCAACAAGGAGTTTGAGATCAGCTTCGACTACGACGATGAGATGCGTCTGACTTCGGTGCGGAGGATCTATGATTGTAGCACGCCCGAGGCCGTCATGACTTGGCACCTCGCCTACACGGACAAGGGCATCAGCGTCACGTGCGATGATCATAAGCTCGAGGCTGGTATCGTGAAGCCTTCGGAGTATCGCTTGTCACTGGATACCGCGGGTCGAGCTTCCCAGCTGGAAGAGACTTACTACACTGCCAATAGACCAGTGCGCTGGAGTGAAGCGGACTACGTCTACGACGGTGATGGGCATCTCACGGGATATAAGTCCTCTCGCTACGGGGAGATCCTCCTCACATGGCAGGATGGTAATGTGATGCGCTCTGCCGTAGCCGAAGGAGGTCAGCCGATCGAGCAGCGGACATTCTCCTCCAAAGCGAACAACACCTACCCCGACCTCTGCCTGTACTTAGCAGACCTCCGAGGTCGGACGGATGTGCAATTCCTCTGGGGGGACCGCATGGGGATGCGTTCGGTGAACTTACCTCGGAGCTTCTCGGCTTCTCTGGGGGACTCGATACCCCCGATCTATAGTGGCTTCATGTATCGCTACGATAGCAAGGGCCGCCCCCAGGAGGTGGATCGAGCGGATGATACGGGCAAGGTCCTTCGCTTCGTCATCACTTACCTCGAGAAGTAAGCACCGCTCTCCTACGTATCTATACGACGACACCCCACAGGGTGACTGCCTCCAGAGAAGGCAAGTCCCTTGCGGGGTGTCGTATTTGTTGGAGTTAGGCTAAGCCTTAGAGGCGGCGAGCACCGTCAGAGATGACGACGTCGTAGAACTTAGGCTGGATGCCGTACTTAGCTTCGTAGCGCTTCTTGACTTCGGCGATGAAGCTGTCGTGAAGCTCTTCCTTGAGGAGGTTGATCGTGCAGCCACCGAAGCCACCGCCCATGACGCGTGAGCCGGTGACACCGAATTCACGAGCGAGGTCATTGAGGAAGTCGAGCTCTTCGCAGCTCACTTCGTAGAGCTTGCTCATGCCGTGGTGCGTCTCGTACATCTTCTCACCGACGGTCTGGTAGTCACCCTTGCCGAGGGCTTCGCAGACAGCCATGACGCGCTCAACTTCGCCGATGACGTAGGCAGCACGCTTGTAGTCCTCTTCGCTGACTTCATTCTTCACCTCTTCGAGCTGAGCGAAGGAAGCATCGCGGAGGAACTTGATCTCGGGGTAGCGCTTAGCGAGGACGGCGACGACATTCTCGCAGCTCTCACGACGCTTGTTGTAGGCCGAGCTGGCCAGCTCGTGCTTGACGCAGCTGTCGACGAGCAGGAGACAATAGCCCTTAGGATCGAAGGGGTGCTCTTCGTACTCGAAGCTCTTACAGTCGAGGCGAAGGAGCTTGCCAGCCTTACCGAAGACCGAAGCGAACTGGTCCATGATACCGCACTTCACACCGCAGTAGTTGTGCTCGGTAGCCTGACCGATCTTCGCCATATCCCACTTAGAGAGGCCGAGAGAGAAGAGGTCGTCGAGAGCGAAGGCGAAGGTGCTCTCCAGTGCAGCCGATGAAGACATCCCTGCGCCCAGAGGTACATCGCCAGCGAAGACCGTGTCGAAGCCAGCGATCTTGCCGCCACGCTTCTGGATCTCACGGCATACACCGAAGATGTAGCGTGCCCAAGACTGGCTGGGCGCATCCTCTTCCTTGAGGCCGAACTCTGCCGATTCGCCGAGGTCGAGTGCGAAAGCACGGACGCGGTCCGTACCATTGGGGCGGATCTCAGCGACCATAGCCTTGTCGATAGCGCCGGGGAAGACGAAGGCGCCGTTGTAGTCGGTGTGCTCACCGATGAGGTTGATACGGCCAGGAGACGTGTAGAGGGTACCGGCTTCGCCGTAGAGAGATGCGAACTTGTCGCGGATAGCTTGTGTATTCATCTGAGTGATGGAGCTTGATAGGAGTGAGTAAACGTGGTATGATAGCAGTCCCCCTGACGCACCAGCAGGGTGCGGGAGGGGGACTGATGGGATTGTCCTTAGAGGACTAAGGGAGCTGGCGAACCTTGTGACCTACGAGAGCGTAGTAGAGGAGGTAAGCTTCACCGATGAGGACGATGATCCAGGTGAACTGCCAGCCACCGAGGCGGTCAGCGAGGATACCCTGAGCGAAAGGCAGGATAGCACCACCGACGATACCCATCATGAGGGCACCCGAGCCAGCGGACGTGTACTTGCCGAGCTTGTCGATAGCCAGTGAGAAGATAGCACCCCACATGACGGAGTGGAAGAGACCAGCAACGACGAGGAGGTAAGGGCAGTTCAGGACCATACCACCGAGGACGAGGATACCTGCGCCCAGAGAGGTGATGAGGAGCTGCTTGCTGGCGCTGATGCCGCTGAGGAAGCTACCACAGAGACGGCCGACGAGCATCAGACCCCAGTAGATGGTAGCTAGGAGTGCTGCATCCGAAGGCTCGAAGCCGAGGCTCTGACCATAGAGGTTGATGTTGTTCCCGATACAGACTTCGACACCGACATACATAAAGATAGCGACGACACCGAGGGCGAGGTGCGAGAAGCTCCATACGCTCTTTTCGAGGACTTCGCCTTCCTTCTTCTCTGCACTTGCGATCGCGGGGAGGTGGAGCTTAGAGAGCGCTGCGATGAGACCACCGACGAGGACGATGAGTACGAGGAAGGGGATGTAGAGCGAGCTCAGTGCGATGTCCAGACCGCTCTTACCTGCGAAGATGACCGAAGCCACGAGGATAGGAGCGATGGTAGCCATCGTAGAGTTGGCCGTACCAGCGATAGACTGACGCGTGACACCCGTCGTGCCCTTCACGTCACAAGCGACGATGTAGGGGTTCAGCACTGCCTGCAGGAAGGTCATAGCAGAGCCTGCTACGAAGCCAGCCAGAAGGAAGATGTAGTAGGCCACGGGGATGATGACGACATTAGGATCGTCCGCAGCAGCCTGGAACTTCGCGAGGTCTACTGACTCGAAGACATAGGCTGAGAGCTCATACAGTCCGAAGGCAGCGATCAGCCCAAAGAGACCCGTGATGAGGGTGTTCTTATAGCCCTTCTTCTCGATGCACTTGGCGCTGGGGATCCCCATAGCGAGGTAGCCGAGGAAGAAAGCGAAGGTGATCAGCGTGGTGAGCGCATTGGTGAGCGAGCCCGATTTCTGCAGGAAAGCGGCCTGCATAGGTGCTTGGAACTGCCCGTTCAGGTTCGTGATCAGACCGACGAGGGCCATGAGCACCACCATGATGATGAACGGCACCAGATAGCTCTGAGTCTGTTTCTGTTGTGTCATTGCTTACTGTTTATGTGAATGGATTTTGTTTGTTAGCTGGCTAAGCTTCGAGCGTGAAGCGGAAGATCGTCGTCGAGCGGAAGGTCTCTCCGGGATTCAGACGCGTCGAAGGATATTCGGGCTTGTTGGGGCTGTCGGGATAGTGCTGCGTCTCTAAGCAGAGTGCGGCACGTGCCGGATAGCGGTGATCGTGCTTCCCGCGGAGGTTGCCGCTCATCCAGTTACCTGTGTAGAGCTGTACCCCAGGCTGGTCGGTGTAGACCTCCATGACGATGCCCGTCTTGGGGGAAGAGCAGCGCGAGGCTATAGCGAGCTTGCCCAGCTCCTTGTCCAATATATAGGTGTGGTCATAGCCACGTGCCCAGCGAAGTTGGTCGGTATCCGTGTCGATACGCTCGCCGATGAGGTGGGGCGAAGAGAAGTCCATAGGCGTACCTGCTACTGCAGCGGGAGCACCATAGGGGATAGCCGTCTCGTCGGTGGGGAGGTATTCCTTGGCGAAGATCTCTAAGGTGTGGTCGTGTACCGAAGGATCGCCTTCGCCGGAGAGGTTGAAGTAGGCGTGATTGGTGAGGTTCACTACCGTAGGACGCGTAGTCGTAGCCTCATATTCGATGCAGAGCTCACCTTCATCGGTGAGTGTGTAGACGACACGTACAGCGAGTTCGCCTGGGTAACCTTCTTCGCCGTCGGGGGAAGTGTAGGTGAAGGCGACCTTGTTAGGTGCCAGCTCTTCGCCATCCCAGATGACGGCATTGAAGCCCTTGAGTCCACCGTGCAGGCTGTTCGGCCCATTATTGATGGGGAGCTCATAGCTCGTGCCATCGATGGTGAAGTGACCTCGGGCGATACGATTCGCATAGCGCCCGCAGATAGCACCGAAGTAGGCTTCTTCGCTGTGGATATATTCGTCGAGAGTGTCGTGACCGAGGACGACGTCTGTATAACCTGTGCGGCTGGGGACTACGAGAGAGACGAGCTTAGCACCTTGGTTGATGAAGTGCGCTTCGGCTCCTGCCTTATTAATCAGAGTGTAGGGCTGGACGGCTTTACCGTCTACGACTCCACGAAAGGCCTTATGGGAGAGCCCGGCTTTATTCTGCTGCATCGTTAGTTTGTAGTTAGTTGGCTGTGAAAGCCACTCAATTGAAGCTTTAACGTGGTCAAATATACGAATAAGTACGCATACAGCCACGGCTCTCGGTACTTTGTCTTGGTGTGGGAAGAATGGATAAGCCGGCGCCCCGCATCAAGTACTTGGTGCGGGGCGTCGGCTTGTATTTGGTAGGGAGTGCAGGCTACTTCTTCGGGGTGTAGAGGCGCATGCGCTTGATGATGACGTTTTTCAGCGGACGGTTGTTGTCATCCGTCTCGACGCGCTGGATCTTATCCACGGTGCCCCAGCCATCGAGCAGGCGACCAAAGACTGTATATCCGCCATCCAGATGTGCTGCACCGCCCTGGAGCTTGTAGGCTTCGCGCTGCTCGGGCGTGTACTTCCACGAGCGACCAGCTTCCATCTCGTCCAGATCCATGTCGGTATAGTACTTCCCCGTGACGATATAGAACTGGCTGAAGGATGATTTCTTCTCGGGATTGGTATCATCTCCCTCGCGGGCAGCACCGATATAGCCACGGACGTGGACGAACTTCTCGGGCATGGTCTCTGCCTTTATCGTCGCTTCGTCGGAGTCGCCGGGGAGGGACTTCTCGCGGGAGAGACCGCGGGTCTTTAAGTTCCCAGCCTGGATCATGAAGTCCTTGATCACGCGGTGGAACTGTACGCCGTCAAAGGCATGTTGTCTGACGAGCTTGAGATAGTTGTCACGGTGGACGGGCGTCTCGTTGAAGAGCTCGATGATGAAGTTCCCCTTCGTCGTCTCTACGAGGATCTGGGGGCGCTGCTCGCTCTGTGCGCTGACGATAGAGCTTAGGCTAAGGGCACAGAAGAGCGCAAGTAAGGGGCGGAAAAGCTGTCGCATGGAGTGTGTGATGTGTGAGATTAGGGGAGGAGCGGCATGCTGTCGTTGGACGCATCAGCTGTGGTGATGAAGGCCTTGGGGTCAAGATCCTTGACGAGCTTCTTGAGCATAGCGAAGTGCTTGCGCTCGATGATGATGAAGAGCACCTCACGGGGCGTGCCCGAGTACATCCCTTGGCCGTGGAGGAAGGTGCCACGCACGCCGACTTGTCCGATGAGTACCTCGCGAAGCTCCTGCGTCTTGTCCGAGATGATGAAGACCGACTTGTGGGGATTCTGAGGCTGAAGCGCGTCGACGACCTTGCTGTAGACGAAGATAGCGATCCACGAATAGAGGGGGACACGCCAGTCTTGGAAGACCCACAGCCCCAAGAGGACGATCAGCGAGTCGATGAGCATGATCAGGGTGCTGACCTTCGTGTTGAACGCACGAGACAGTACGCGTGCCAAGGTATCGGTACCGGCGCAGGTACTTTGTGCTGTGAAGATCATCCATACGCTTACTCCGAGCAGGGCCCCGCCGTAGAAGCTACAGAGAATAGACTCTTCGACGAGTGGGCGACCCCCTGACCACGTCTCGATGAGGTCAGAAAAGAGAGCGACGAGGACGAAGGTCACGACGGTCTTGACTGCGGTGATCTTCCCAAGTCCCTTCATTGCCAGGAGGAAGAGCGGGATGTTGAAGACGAGTGCAATGGTACCGAGACCCAATTCCAGCCTAAAGAGGCTGCGAGCGACCTCGCGGATGACGAGCGCTAAACCATAGACGCCGCCCGGGCTAATGTGTGCTGGGGCGAGGAAAAGGCTGTAGCCAATGGCCAAAATGAAAGAGCCGAAGACGATGAGAAAGGCATCGAGCAGGAGCTGCTTCTTCGTTGTCGGAGCGGTAGGCATAGTGTATGAGGTAGATGTTTCTCTCACAAAGATAATTCCTCTGGTTGATTCTGCAGCCTCCCGAAGGGAGATCCGTCAAGACGAGCTACTCCCTTTGGGATCGTGTTGCGGTAGCATTCACTTATGCTGAGCAATACCTAGGAGGATCGGTCCTTTATCAGGGGCTACTTATCGAGTCACTCTTGATGCTACTCACGTGCCGTATGAATCTATTGAGACTGTTGCGGCAGAGTCCTGTCCTTTATTTAGAGTGCTAAGGCATCGTACGCCCAGTGCCCCGATATACCTCTCCGAAGCGATACGCAAGCCCTTCGCCTTATCGCGAGTATTCCTCTTATCCAGCGGAGGGGAAAGTGCTGCTCTCGTGAAGAAAAAAAGCGCCTTCACGTAGTAGCTTTTCCGTATCTATGTACGTAGTCTTAAAGACCAGGCACGTCAGTCCAAATATCCACGTACG
>ERZ773027.708-NODE-708-length-20082-cov-5.016328_pt1 | contig 20082 bp, 24 predicted proteins | sample MGYA00511032_ERZ773027 | MGnify/ENA primary metagenome ERZ773027 (study PRJEB29015, sample SAMEA2738138) | human oral metagenome | biome: human oral; feature: human-associated habitat; material: saliva | place: China | collected 2190 ... | reverse complement strand
TGCCGTGTTGGATGTAGAGTGGTTCGACTCCACTCACGGTAATTCCCCAGATAAACCAACAAAAACTGTCAAAGAGCGTGCTGATGAGTACGCTCTTTAGTTTTTAAGAAAGGAAACAGTATGAACTTCGTAGAACCTATTCGCGATCCTGATGACATCCAGGCTATGAAAGATTACCTAAAAGAATGGAACGAACGTAATTACATGCTGTTCGTATTTGGAATTAATCTTGGATTAAGAATCAGTGACATTATTAAATTAAAAGCTAAGGATGTTCAAGGACAGTATGTGAACATCCGAGAGTTAAAGACAGGCAAGATTCTCAAAAGAAAGATGAACAAGTCTTTCAAAAAGGAAGTACAAGAGTACATCAAAGATATGAACCCTCATGATTATCTATTCAAAAGCAGAAAAGGAAAGAATAAAGCAATTACTCGTGAAGCTGCTTATTACATTCTAAAGGCTGCAGCAGAAGATATTGGAATAGAGAACGTTGGAACTCATACCATGCGGAAGACATTTGGATATCATCATTACAAAAACAATAAAGATGTAGCCATGTTGATGGTTCTATTCAACCATGCGAGTCCGGATATCACACTTCGATACATTGGAATCCAGCAAGACCAACAGGATAAATCAATGGACGATTTTTACTTGTAGAGCTGTTTAATTTAACATATTGAGAATTTGTAAATTCAAAAAAGAAAAGTTAAATAAACATTATTAAATCAATGGTTTCGAGCGTTGCTCGAATTTAACACAATATAAGATATGTGAAATTCAGAAATACCCCCGTACCCTTGAATATTTAATACCCCCGCCCCTTTAAAAACGGCGGTATGACAATAAAAACACCCCCATATAATTAAGACCCGAAGGGTTAAAACGACCCTGGTGCATAAAATTTAATTAAAGGATGAATTGAAATGGTAAGACCAGATAGGATTGGACCACATCGAGTAGCCTTCGAAAAGAATAAGAAGAAGATATTCAAGACGCAGAACGTCTGCGGAATTTGTGGAAAGCCTGTAGACTTCAAGCTTAAGTATCCACACCCACTGTCACCAGTGATTGACCACATCGTACCAATAAACAAAGGTGGACATCCAAGCGACATTGAGAACCTACAGCTCGCCCACTGGACGTGTAACAGGCAAAAATCAGATAAATTATTTAATCAAGCGCGTGAAGTAAAACAAGTCCTAGGGAACCGCAATTTGCCACAGACGAGAGATTGGGCAAATTACAAACCTGAGTGATAGGGGGGAGGGGAACCTACCTCGTGGCTCTGGCGACCTCCCAGGCAGTATTGTACAAATTTTCTCGCGCCAAAACTCAAAAAAAGGAGAAATGAAAAATGGAATTGAAAGGTAAAGCGTACCTCCGTCGAAAATTGAACGGATATCGCAGTAGAGTACAACTAAGATACAATTATTACTCGATGAAGCAAATCGACAATACAGACGGAATCACTATCCCAGCTCAAATCAGAGATAAGTACAAGACGGTTCTTGGGTGGACAACTAAGGCTGTAGATAGCTTGGCTGACAGATTGATTTTTAGAGAGTTTGCGAACGATGATTTTAATGCTAATGAAATTTTTCAATATAACAATCCAGATATCTTTTTCGACTCAGCAATTCTATCTGCATTGATTGGATCATGCTGCTTTATCTACATTTCTAAAGACGAAGAGGGAATGCCTAGATTACAAGTTATTGAGGCAAGCAATGCAACAGGAATTATAGATCCAATTACTAATTTGCTAACAGAAGGGTATGCGGTTCTTAAACGAGACGATTACGAGAGACCTTTATTAGAAGCGTACTTCACTCCTGAATTTACTATCTTTTATCCAAAAGGAGAAGAGCCTTACTCGATTGAAAATCCAACAGGTATTCCACTGCTGGTGCCTATTATCCATAGACCAGACGCAGACAGACCGTTTGGGCGTTCAAGAATCACGCGTTCTGGAATTGATTATCAGAAAACAGCTCAAAGAACTATTGAACGTTCAGAAGTAACGGCTGAATTCTACTCATTCCCTCAGAAATACGTTTTAGGAGTGAGCCAAGAAGCAGAAACAATTGAGAGTCTTAAAGCAACTATCTCAAGTTTTATCATGTTCACTAAAGATGACGATGGAGATAAACCTTCAGTTGGTCAGTTCACGGCTGCAAGCATGACACCTTTCGTTGAGCAACTGAAAATGGCAGCGGCAGGCTTTGCTGGTGAAACAGGATTAACACTTGATGACTTAGGATTCGTTTCTGATAATCCATCTAGCGTTGAGGCTATTAAAGCAAGCCATGAGAATTTGAGACTCGCAGGAAAAGCTGCACAACGTTCTCTAGGTTCAGGATTTTTAAACGTTGCTTATGTAGCTGTGTGCTTACGTGATGATTTCAGATTTATGCGTAAGGAATTCTCAAAAACTGTAGTTAAATGGGAACCGCTGTTCGAAGCGGATGCATCTACATTGACTATGCTCGGAGATGGAGCAATTAAGCTAAACCAAGTGCTTCCAGGATATATCACAGCAGAAACTATTCGCGATTTAACAGGAATTAAAGGAGCTGATGCGAATGGATGATATCGTTCCAGAACTTCTTGACAAAATAAAAGCTGATTTTTTTGAACAGGCTGAGAAGAGTGCAGAATTAGAGAGATTACTACTTCTAGCGCGAAGTGGTAAAGCTAACTTTATAGATGCGCATGAATTTGCGACTAAATTAGGGAAGATTCTTTCTGAGACGCTTCAAAACAACATTAGTGGATTAATTCTTCCGGATGGAAAAATGCACTTTAACATTGCTAGTCGTATTTTAAATGAAACACTGGGTACTAATCATAAAATGGTAAGTACATACGCTAAGCAGGTTCAAGAGGTTTTAAATAAGGAGGCTGGGATTGGATTAAAATCCATCCAGGCACCTATAAATCAAGAAAGAATTAATGGACTAGTAAATCGATTGTCATACGAGGAAAAGTTCGAAGATGTATCATGGATTCTTAAAGAGCCTATCGTTAACTTTAACCAAAATATCGTGGATAATCATATCAAAGTAAATGCAGATTTCCATTTTAAATCTGGATTAAAGCCAAAGATTGTTCGAACAACTGACGGTAATTGTTGTGCTTGGTGTAGTAAATTAGCTGGTGTTTACACGTACCCTGGTGTTAACAAGGATGTGTTTAGACGGCATGATAGATGCACTTGCACATTGGACTATCATCCAGGAAATGGAAAAAAGCAAAACGTGTGGAGTAAAAAATGGAGTTCGGAGGACGAAGCGATTCAGACTAACAAAAGGATTGACGAATATAAGTTACAACAAATCAAAGATGCTGCGAGTAAAATTGATTTAAGTAAAGCGACACCGAATGATATAATTAAAATAGGAAAACAAGTTACGGACCATTTCGATATTGTTAATCATATTGGTGATAAAGACAAACTAAAATCAATTTTTTCAAATTTCAGAGAGATGGGCGGAATAATTTCTAAAGATTCTTGGGCTCAAGGGTCTTCGAAAGTCATCAAAGATGAGTTAGAAGAAGCTTTTTCATATTATCCGAAAGAGTGGTCTGAAATACCAGAAAAGCAGAATAAAAAAATATTAGCAAGAAAATCCAAACGAGGTTTTTTTAGTGCAGGTGCGGTTAATTCAAAAGGAAATGCGTATGATAAAAAATATCCTGATTATAAAGATGGATATTTAACCATAGCTGCAGAAGGAACAAGAAAAGGTGTTCCATACCATGAAATAGGACATATGATTGAATGGTCAAACCCTAATGTTCTACGAATAGAAAAAGAATGGGTTAATAAACGTACAATTGGAGAAAAGCCTATCAGCTTAAAAAAGATTTTCCCGAATTCAGGATATAGATTAACGGAAGTGACTAAGAAAGATAGTTTTGTTTTTCCGTATATTGGGAAAGATTACACCGATTACACTGAAGTGTTAAGCATGGGATTACAAGGATTATTTGAACCGTCGGAAAAGTTTATTCAGTCAATCGATTTTGCAACAAATGAGATGGTGTTAAAAACAATAAAAGATGATTTAGATTTTTTACATTTGACAGTAGGTTTGATATTGAAAGGATAGAATTATGTATAACAATGTGTATGATCGCTTAAAGTATTTTTCAGAGGAACTTTTGAAACGATATGAAAAACAATTCAACGTTTCTTTAGAAAATGTTATATTCTTTAATCCTGTTAACATAGAACAACATCCAGAAGAAGTAGAAGAAGCTATTAAGCAATTAGAAGATTCTATAAAAACAGGAATTCCATTAAACGAAGACGATATCCAACTTTATAGTCCGGATGTTATTTACTAAAAATGATCATTCTTTATTTTTTGGAAAGAGTTACAGAGATTTTAACAAAGGAGTGAGTGAGTGGCTAGAAAAAAATATGGAAATCAGCTTCCTACACAATCAGTCATCCTGCCTTACGTTAAAAAAAGGTCTCTCAGTAAGGAAGCTATAGAGATTTATGAGAAAACAGGATTAAGCAGCTATATCTGGCAAAAGAAATTGCTAGAGGCGATGATGGCTGTTGATAAAAAAGGACTATGGGTCCATCAGAAGTTCGGATATTCGATTCCTCGACGGAATGGGAAATCCGAACTTCTTTATATGCTCGAACTTTGGGGCTTACACCAAGGATTGAACATCTTACATACGGCTCATCGAATTAGTACATCACATTCTTCTTTTGAGAAGGTTAAGAGGTACTTAGAAAAGATGGGATATGTGGATGGAGAAGACTTTACATCTATTCGCGCTAAAGGTCAAGAACGAATCGCTCTAACTAATACAGAAGGAGTGCTGCAGTTCAGGACTTGTACATCTAACGGTGGACTTGGCGAAGGATTCGACATCATGATCATAGACGAAGCTCAAGAATATACAACTGAGCAGGAGTCAGCGTTGAAATATACGGTTACTGACAGTGATAATCCAATCACAGTTATGTGCGGAACTCCTCCAACACCCGTTTCGAGCGGTACGGTGTTCAGCAAATTCCGTGAAACGTGTTTATTTGGTCGCGGTAAGTATTCCGGATGGGCAGAATGGTCTGTGGATACTGAGAAAGAGATATCAGACATTGAATCTTGGTACAATTCCAATCCTTCAATGGGTTATCACTTAGACGAACGTAAGATTGAAGCCGAACTAGGTGACGATAAGCTAGACCATAACATCCAACGTCTTGGGTTCTGGCCTACCTACAATCAAAAATCAGCAATCTCAGAATCTGAATGGGAGGCTCTTAGATTGGACGAAGTACCTAAATTCAAAGGTCCTATGTTCGTCGGAATCAAATATGGACAAGATGGAACTAATGTGGCGTTAAGCATTTCTATTAAAACAGATTTTGATGATAGCTTCGTTGAAACTGTCGATTGTCAATCTGTTCGAAACGGTAACGGATGGATAGTTAATTTCTTACGAAAAGCTAAGCCGTCTCTAATTGCTATTGATGGTGCTAGTGGTCAGAAAGTTCTTTACGATGAACTTAGAGAAATTGGAATTAGGAATGTAGTATTACCAACCGTTAAAGAAATCATTGTAGCAAACGCGATGTTTGAGCAAGGGGTGTATCAGAAGACCATTTGTCACTCAGGGCAACCGTCACTATCTAAGGTTGTAACCAATTGCGACAAACGGAACATTGGTTCAAACGGTGGTTTTGGATATCGTTCACACTTTGATGACGTAGACATCAGTCTTATGGATAGCGTATTGATAGCGCATTGGCTTTGTGCAACAGCTAAGCCAAAGAAAAAACAAAAAATCAGTTATTAAACTAAAGGTCACTGCTTATGTAGTGGCTTTTTTTAATAAAAAAATTACTGTACGCGCAGGTTGACGCGGGAAAGGAGGCAGTAACATGCCTGAATTTAAAACGATTGAAACACAAGAAGAACTAGACCGAATCATTGGTGAACGACTCGCTCGTCAGAAAGAGAAGTATGCCGGATTAGAGAAACTAGAATCTCGTGTGAAGGAATTGGAAACAACGAACGCTGAGTTATTAGCGACAATCGACAGCAACAGCAAACTACTAGCTGAAAAAGACGAATTCATTAGCGCTAAAGAGTCTGAACTAGCAGAAGTTAACCAAGTTGTTGAGAAGTTCAAAGGAACACAGCTTCGTACTCAAATTGCATTGCGCAACGGTCTTCCGTATGAGTTGGTAGACAGATTACAAGGTAGCGACGAAGAGAGCTTGCAAGCCGATGCGGAACGTTTATCTGCATTTATCAAACCAAAACCAGTCGCTCCATTGAAAGATGTTGAACCAGTTATTGGTGACGAAAGAACAAGTGCGATGAGACAAATGTTACAACAATTAAATCAATAGAAAAGAGGAAAAACAAATGACAGATAAATCTTTAAAAGCAGCAACATTATTTAAACCAGAATTGGTTAAAGAACTATTTTCAAAAGTACAAGGCAAATCAGTTTTAGCTAACTTATCAGCTCAAACTCCAATTCCTTTTGCAGGAACAGAACAAATGGTGTTCAACCTAGAAGGAAATGCTCAAATCGTAGGTGAAGGCGAACAAAAATTAGCTGGGGAAGCTAAAGTTACTTCTAAAGTAATCAAACCATTAAAATTCGTTTATCAAGCACGTATTACAGACGAATTCTTACATGTTTCAGAAGAAAAACAAATGCAATTCTTAGATACATTTACAGAGGGGTTCTCTAAGAAGATTGCACAATCATTTGATATTGCAGCTCTTCACGGTTTAGAACCAAAAGGTATGACGGATGCTTCATTCCGTGATATTAACTCATTTGATGGTTTAGTAAAGAATAACATTACAACTTATGATGCAGACCATATTGATGACAATATCGACACTGCAGTTCAACAAATCGTTGCAAAAGGTGGAGAAGTAACAGGTATTGCATTATCTCCAACTGCGGGGCAAGCGTTAGCTAAAGTTAAAGTAAATGGTGTTGTACAATATCCTGAATTCCGCTTTGGACAAAATCCTGACTCATTCTACGGCATGAAATCAGATATCAGCAAAAACTTAACTGTAACAGGCGGAACTGCTGAACAAGATCATGTGATTGTTGGTGACTTTGCTAACCGCTTCAAATGGGGATATGCGGATAATATTCCATTAGAAATTATTCAATATGGTGATCCAGACGGTACTGGACGTGACTTAAAACAATATAACGAAATTTGCTTGCGAGCTGAAGCATATATTGGATGGGGAATTCTTGACGAAGACTCATTTGCTCGTGTAAAAGCGTAGGTCTTTGATATGAAATATAGAGACGTAAAAACTGGGGCTATTATTGAGACTAATTGTGTTGTATCAGGCTCATGGGAACCAGTGGAAGAAAAGAAAACTAAAGCTAAACCGAAGAAAGAAGCAAAGGATGATGATTAATGAACTCATTTGCGACTTTAGACGATTTACAGCGACTCTGGAAGAGACTGAAGCCGTCTGAAATTGACAGAGCGAATGCGCTTCTTGCCACTGTATCTGACATGCTGAGGGAAGAGGCTCGTCGCTATGGAAAAGATTTAGACAACATGGTTGTAGAACGTTCTAGTTATGAGAATGTGGTTAAGTCTGTAGTAGTTGATATTGTAGCTCGTACATTAATGACTTCTACAGAGCAAGAGCCGATGACTCAATTCAGCCAGAGCGCTCTAGGGTACTCAGTGAGTGGCTCGTATCTCGTCCCTGGTGGTGGTATTTTCATCAAGAATGCAGAATTGAAACGATTAGGTTTCACTAAGCAACGGATTGGAGTGATAGAATTCTATGATTAAAGGAATTACTGTCACATTAGTAGATCGTGTTAAAACTGGTGAGGACGAAATGGGTGCTGCAACATACGATGATGTAGAAATTCAAGTAGAGAATGTCTTAGTAGCTCTTACTGAGGCTACTGATGTCATTAACCAGGTTCAACTTTACGGAAAGAAAGCAGTCTATACGCTTGGTATTCCTAAAGGCGATAATCACGTTTGGAAAGATAGGGAAGTTAAATTCTTTGGCGAAACATTTCGAACGTTTGGACCAGTTGTAGAAGGAATTGAATCCATGGTACCAACTGCCTGGCACAAGAAAGTGACGGTGGAAAGATATGAGTAGCTCATTTAAATTCAAATTGAACACAAAAGGTGTCGGTGAATTCTTAAAATCTGAGCCTGTTCAGAAGATGATTAGCGAACGTGCAAACGAGATTGCTAGTCGAGCAGGAACTGGATATGAGGCAGATACTCAAATCGGTCAGAAACGTGCCACAGGTCGAGTTAAAGCTGCTACAGCTAAAGCTAAAAAGGATAATAAGAAAAACAATACATTATTGAAGGCGGTGAGAGGTTGATAGAGATTGAAATTAGAAAATTCATGACAAGAAAGTTGGATTGCCCAGTTGTATTCGAACTTTCACCTAAGATGCCAGATAAATTTGTATTAATTCAAAAAACAGGCAGCTCTAAGCGCAATAAATTATTAGCCTCTACATTTGCTTTCCAATCGTATGGAAAGTCGATGTATGAGGCTTCTTTGTTAAATGAGACTGTGAAAGAGATAGTTGAACAGTTAGTCGAATTAAACGACGTATCTGATGTTAGCTTAAACAGCGATTACAACTATACAGATACAGAGTCAAAAAAATACAGATATCAAGCAGTGTTTGATATCAGACATTATTAGAAATGAGGGAAAAATATGGCAGATAAAAACAACGCGAGTAACGTAACCGCAGCTAAGCCTAAGATTGGTGGAGCTATTTACATGGCACCAAAGGGAACAGATTTACCTACTGACGCAGAAGCAACGTTAGATGTTAAGTTCCAAAATTTAGGATTCGTAGCTGAAGAAGGTTTAGTGAATGCTAACAGCGCTTCTTCTGAGAACATTAAAGAATGGGGTGGCTCAATTGTAAATACAGCATTGAAAGAAAAAGAGGATAAATTCAAATTTACTCTTATCGAAGCGTTAAACATACACGTATTGAAATTGATTTATGGTGAGAAAAACGTAACAGGAACTCTAGAAACTGGAATCACAGTAAAAGCTAAAGCTGAAGAATACGAAGAAAAATCATTTGTGGTTGATATGGTTCTTAAAGACGGAGTTATTAAACGCATGGTACTTCCACTGGCTAAAGTGTCAGAAGTAGGAGAGATCAAATATGAAGGTGCAGGAAACATCGGTTACGAAACTACATTATCAGCGTTCCCTGATGGTGACGGAAGCACTCACTATGAATACATTAAGAAAGTAGGTTAATTATGATTAAAGGGAAAACATCTTCCGGATTTAAATTTCAAATCAATGAAAGCACAATTAACGATGACTATGAACTATTAGAACTACTTGTAGAGTTAGAAGAGAATCCTCTTCTAATTTCTAAGGTCGTTCGTAAAGTTCTAGGCCCTGCTGCAGCGGCTGCATTAAAAGATCATGTACGAGATGAAAATGGATGTGTATCCATTCAGAAAATGAATGATGAAATTACTGAGATTTTCACACAGGCTAAAGCCTTAAAAAAATAATGGCCCTTGCAAGAATGATTGTGACTGATGAAGATGCTTTAATTTGCGACTTAGCAGAAACTTATCATATCTATGACTATCGACGGCTACCGGTTATATCGGCGGCCGTTTTTTCTTTAGGTTTAAGACAAAACTCAAGAATTAAGATGATCATGTCTGGAAATAGAATCACATTAGAAGAGTCGTTACTAGCTTGTGCTGTGGATAGATTAAGCATACTAGCATGGCAGAAGACAAAGGACGGGTCAAAAGGTACTAATGTACCTCAATCGATTCTAGAGAAACTACTAGGTATAGATGAGCGCAAATCAGAGTCAGATACTCAGACATTTAGTTCGGGCGAGGAGTTCTTAAGAGAAAGAAATAGATTATTAGGGAAGGAGGAAACTTAATGGCAACAGAATTAGGTACTGCTTATGTTCAGATAATCCCATCGGCCGACGGAATTAAAGGCATGATTGAAAAAGCTATGGGAACAGAAGTAGTCGGTGCCGGAGATAGAGCTGGTCAAGGTTTTATGAAAAGCTTTGCCGGCACAGTCACCAAGATGATTGCTGCAATCGGGATAGGGAAAGTTATTAAGGATACCTTAGCTTCTTCATTAAACGAGGGTGCAGCACTTCAACAGTCTCTTGGTGGGATTGAGACGCTATTCAAAGGCAGTGCCGATATCGTTAAGGGATACGCTAAAGAAGCGTACAGAACATCAGGGTTGTCTGCTAATGCGTATATGGAATCCGTAACAGGATTTAGCGCAAGTCTGTTACAGTCGCTCGGTGGAGACACGAACAAGGCTGCAGAGATAGCAAACATGGCAATGATTGATATGTCAGACAATGCTAACAAGATGGGCACATCGATGGAAAGTATTCAATTTGCATATCAAGGCTTTGCTAAACAGAACTACACCATGTTGGACAATTTAAAGCTCGGTAGAAAAGCCATAGCCGAGGGTAAACCTAGTGAAAACGATGAAACTCTAAGCATAGTAGCTTAGACAATATCGTGCTAAGCAAGATTAGTCTTGAAAGTGTAACGACTATCGAAACATAAAAAGAATTCTTTTTAAATGGAGTAGAGTAGGCTCAAGCGAGTCGAAGCGCTAGGATGCATTAAATGCATAAGAGATAGTCTAATCTCTATGGTGACATAGAGCAGTCTTTAAAAGACGGCTACAATCTAGCGAATTGTAGCGAATATGTATCTGTATGGTGGTACCAAGGAAGAAATGCAACGTCTTCTTACTGACGCTCAGAAACTCACTGGAGTTAAATACGATATCAATAACTTATCTGATGTCTATCAAGCAATCCACGCGATTCAAGAAAACTTAGACATTACCGGAACAACCGCCAAAGAAGCATCTACTACATTCACCGGTTCATTTGCATCCATGAAGGCTGCAGCACAAAACGTACTTGGAAATATGGCCCTTGGTGAGGATTTAACACCATCGTTAGAGGCCTTAAAAGAAACAGTTCATACGTTTGTCTTTGGTAACTTCATTCCAATGTTAAAGAATGTGGTTAAAGCAATCCCAGAAGTATTAGGGTTCGCCATAAAAGAAGGATTAACAGCTATCTTTGGTGAATCTACAACGCAAACGATAATTAATAACCTGACAACGGCTTTTGAAAATATTAAAGGTGCAGTTAGTGGTATTGGTGACTTGTTTGGAGGATTTGTTGACCAATTAAAAGGCATTCTTGGAATTAGTGGTGACGTTGGAGAACTAGGAACAGCATTTGAAGGTATTACTGGTGCTATTAGCACAGTAACTGACTGGATTAAGCAGTTTGTAGATTGGATTAACCAAACTCCTGCAGCAGTCGATTCTGTAACAGCAGTGTTAGCAGGATTAGCAGCAGGCTTTGTCGCTTTAAAAGTTGTAAATACTGTTAAGAGTGCAATTGATGGATTCAAAACTGGGTTAACGGCTGCTAAAGCTGGAATGGTTGCATTTAACGCGATTGTTTCCGCAAATCCATTTACAGCCTGGATTGTAGGGATTACTGCCGTAGTAGCTGCATTAACCTGGTTCTTTACTCAAACAGAAACAGGAAAGGCTATTTGGAAAGGATTTACAGAATTCCTATCTAGTGCATGGACTTCTATTTCAAGTTTCTTAATTGATACTTGGAATAATATTGCCCAAACAGCAACTGCTATTTGGGAAGGTATTGTAAGTGTGGCAACAGCCATTTGGAGTGCTATCACAGGCGCAATTATGGCAGTTGTTCAACCATTTATCGATGCATTCACAGGACTATGGAGCGGTATGAGTTCAGGAATTTCTCAAATGTTTGATGGATATGTTGCATACTTTACTGGAGCATGGGAAGTTATCAAATCCGTATTCCTTGGAGCAATCTTAATCATTATTGATTTAGTGACACTTAATTTCGGGCAATTAGGAACGGACTTAGGTGCTATTTGGGATGGAATCTCGAACGGAATTTCAATGATGTGGAACGGAATTACTTCAATATTCTCTGGAGCAGTCAGCGCAATCGTTGGAGGTGTTCAAGCTACATTCAATGGTATGGCTGCATTCTTAAGCGGTCTATGGGACACTATTTCTGGTGCAGCTATTGCAGGTTGGAACGGATTAGTATCTGGTGTGCAAGGGATTATCGATGGATTAGTATCTGGAGCGCAAGCCGCTTGGGACGCTATGTCTAACGCTGTTTCTAGCTTAGTTTCTGGAATTACTGGAATATTCGACGGATTATGGAACATCGACTTAGCAGGAGCTGGACAAGCTATCATGGATGGCTTTCTTGGCGGATTGAAAGCTGCTTGGGGAGCTGTTACAGATTTCGTTGGAGGAATTGCGAACTGGATTCGAGACCATAAAGGTCCAATCGAGTACGATAGAAAATTATTAATTCCAGCAGGTAATGCTATTATGGGCGGTTTTGGCTCTGGATTGAAAGACGGATTCAGTGATGTTCAAGATACGGTTAAAGGTATCGCAGAAGAGGTTAACAATATCGTTGATAAGTACTTGAATAACGAGTTATACAGCGAATTAGACTTCAATAGCAACGTCGCTACAGTTGGAGGAGTTGAACTCACAAGACAACAAGCGTCTCAAATGAGTTCATGGAATCCAGATAACCATCGCTATGATCCAGAAGATTCAAATCAAAAAATAGAATTGCATACAACAGTTGAGTTAGATGGAAAAGTTGTCGGGAAGCAAATCACTCCTTATGTGACAAATGAACAAAGCAGATTAGATAGACGAGAACGTAGGAAGAGAGGAGAAGACTAATGTTTAGTTTTAAAGTTAATGGGCAAGAGCTTGGAGACTTAATGATTGTTAATAACATTGATTTTGGATTTAGTCCAGAAGTGAGTGCAACCTCTCGAAAATACGCTCTTGTGGACGGTGAGCGTTTCATTCGTCGTAGATTCGGGAAAAGAATTATAAAAGTTCAATTCACAATTCTTGGTGATCGCATTGAAAAAAGTAAAATCGCAATTCAAAGAGCATTGTTAGTACCTGGTATTAGCAAGTTTGAGTTTGGATATCAACCTGATGTGTATTACGAAGGCGCAGTCTCTGGAACTAGTGATTTTAATTTAATCACATTCAGATACGCTCAAGGCGCATTCGAAATCCATTGTTTCAATCCGTTTGCTATCTCTAAAACCGAAAAGACAGCTAAGCGCGAATCGAACAAGTTGATTTTCAACAATGAAGGAACTATTCCAGTGTATCCTACTTACAAATTCACGGCAGGAAAACCGTATAAGATGATATCTTTCGCTCATCCAAGCGGGAAAGTCGTTCAATATGGCTATGAGAGTGGGCCTGTAGTGATTAACACTAATGACTTAGTGGTGTTTGATAGTGCGGAAAACAAACTGATTATCAACGGTGAACGTAAGTACATCAATGCAGCAAGCCAGGTATTTGCAATCAATGTAGGAACTACAGAAGTTGCGGTCCTTGGAGATGATAATAAAATACCAGTCGTAGATGCGATATTTAAGGAGTGCTGGTTATGATTACAGTAACAAACAGAAATTACGAAATTCTATGCCAGCTTAGTTTTAATCTCACTGGTGGATTAATCGCATATAACGATTATTTCGAGCAAGATTTAGAAACTGGTGTTGGGACTTACGACTTTACCGTAGACAAAACCGGTAATCCGGAAATAGAAAAGCTAGAAGTAGGTTGCTATTTGATTGTAAAAGATGGTAGCAAGATACGATCATTTGAAGTAATGCGAATTGAAGAGGATAAAGACTCTAAAACGATTTATGCTGAAGACGCAGGACTTGACTTACTAGGTGAGCAAGTTCCGCCTTACAAGGCTGATAAAAGCTATCCAATCACTCATTATATTGATGAGTTCACATACGATTCTGGATGGGAGATTGGAGTTAATGAAATCCCATCTACTACTGTTCGTAAATTGGAATGGCAGGGTACGGATACTGCTACTAAGAGACTTAGACAGCTAGTAAGAAGGTTTGATGCTGAGATATCTTACGATTTCGAATTTGCAAACGGAAAAATCACTAAAAAGTTAATTAACATTTACAGAAAAATTGGTGAAGATAAGAAAGTTAGATTAGAAGTTGGAAGAGAAGTTTCAAACGTTAAAAGAACCATCTCTATTGAAAATCTAGCAACTACGATTGTAGCAACTGGTGCTGATGGTATCACACTAGCTGGAGCTGAATATAACGAAGGAAATATTCGTTCTCCCAAAAATTCGATTTACTTGATTGATTACGATGCCGTAGAACGTTGGAAACGTGCTGGTTATACACCAGCTGGCGGAGGGATTGTTAAGCGTTTTGAGAGTGAAGCTAAAACTCCACAAGCCTTGATGGCAGAAGCTGTTATCAAGTTGAAACAATGGAACCATCCAGAGGTAACTTACGATGTACCTATCAATATGCTTCCTGGAGAAGTAAACATCGGAGATACAGTAATCATTGTGGATCATAATTATGAGCCAGCTTTGATTGTAGAAGGAAGAGTAGCAAGTATTAAGAAATCTCTATCAACCAACGAGAATGGAGAAATCAAAATTACTAATATCGTATCAAGAGAAGACACGATTAATGAAAAAGTTAGACGTTTAAGCACATTAGTGCAAGAACGTCTTTTTGATTTCACAAGCGTTCCATTTGTGATGACAATCCAGTCGACCGATGGAGTGGTGTTCCAAAATAGTAATATAGCTACTAAATTAATTGCTAACGTCAGCAAGATGGATATTCAAATGAACAGCCGTTTCACATATAGATGGAAACGAGTAAGTAAATATGGAACGGATGACACAGCGTGGAACGAGCAACACGCAAACGGCAGTAATGAATTAACTGTGACTGTCAGTGATGTGGATAGAGAAGCCACATTTATTTGTGAGGCTATTGAAGCTAATCAAGTTGCTGCAAGCAACTCGATTGTAATTAAAGATTTTATTGTTAACAAGTCAATAGGCCCAACTCCTCCAGCTAATCCTAGCGTTGGAGATTTGTGGACTGATACAAGCACGCCTGGTAAGGATGTGCCAAAGATTTACACGAACGGTAAATGGGAACCTGTATTGAAGAAAGATGACAAAGAGCTGGAACGACTACAAAAAGAATTCGAAGAGCGCAACAGAGAGCACGCTAATCAATTCGCTAATGTCATGGAAATCATCAACAAGTCTCAAGTCACAGAAGACACACTCAGAGATTTGACGGGTAAATTTAGTAACTTGGAAGAGTCTTATAAGCGAATTCAAGAGACTGCAGAAGAGATTCGAGGGTTAGGCCAGAGAACGAGAGCAGTAGAGTTGAATATGGAGCAATCCAGCGTTCTGCTCAATGCAATCTCAACATATTTCAACGTCTCTGAAGACGGATTGCTGATTGGTAAAAACGGTGAAAAACTTCAAACACGTTACACTAACGAACGCATGGAGTTTATCGATTCTGGACGAGTAGTGGCGTATGTGTCTGGTCAACAAATGAACATTGTAAGCGCGACATTCTGGAATTCCGTTACTATTGCTAATCATATTTTTGAACGTTTCGACAACGAGTTTACAACTGTTTCTTACGTGGGAGGTGCTGTAAATGGCTAATTTTTCTAATACGACTAGCAACGGATATGTGCGTTTAGTCTTCCAAGTGACAGAAGCAAGCACGAGTATTTCTTCCAACACTTCAGAAGTGGTTTATCATTTAATGCTCGAACGCGGAAGCACATGGGCATTCGATTTAAACGATGAGAGTCTTGCAGAAGCGGAAATTAACGGGCAAAAAGTTATTAGCAAATACGTTAGCTTCGATTTAAGAGATAAAGAATGGATATCTCTTGGAAAGGGAAGTATAACAATTCCACATAATGAAGACGGAAGCAAGAGTATTTCAATCCGTGCCAGAATGACAAATGTGGCAAGTTTAGGAGATATTGGTTGGTTTAGCGGAACATTAAATCTCTCCACTATCCCGCGTGCTAGTGCTATTAGCTCAGTAGCAGCTACAGAATTAGGACAACCAGTGACTATTCTAATTGAAAAGAAAGTCAACGATTTCAGACATAAAGTTCTTTGGAAGGTTAACGATAGCGGATGGAATGATCTAGGGAATGGACATGATGCGAACGTGCAGTTCACAGTCCCAATCGATTATGCTAATCGAATCCCAAATAGCGATACAGGGCAAATAGATGTTTGTGTACGTACATTTAGAGGTGATGAGCAAATCGGCTACGATGTGTTCAAACGGGGCATTCCAATCAAAGTACCTGCTTCTATTGTTCCAACACTTGAAGATGTCACAATCACTGAAAGAACGGCTCAATTAGCAGAATTCATTCCTACAGGGAATTATGTGAAGAGCAAATCTGTGATGCGTGTTGAAGCAATCAATGCAGCAGGCTCTCACGGTTCCACTATCGTATCGACTGAGTTAACTGTAGATAATTTAGTAGTTAGAGCATCCACTGGTGACTTCCCTGCAAACAAGGCTGGTAATTTAGAAGTTACTGCTAAGGTTACTGACTCGAGGGGAAGAACGGCTACTAAATCGAAGATGATTAAAGTATGGGATTACTACGCTCCTAAAATCATTGCCTTTCTTGCTAACAGAACAGGGAACGGGACTAATAAAACCATCATTGCCACGGTTGCTGCCAATGTTAGTCCATTAGTGATTGATGGAGTGAATAGAAATCCTTACACGATTAAAATCCAGTATTCAGCAAAGAAGGCTAATAGATGGATTGATGCTGTTAACCTCACGAATGAGAGTACTGAGAAAATCAACCGTCAAATTGACTGTGGTGCATTTTATGAGCTTTCTAAGGCTTACAATGTTCGACTAGTGATTCAAGATAAGCTAAGTGATTTAGTAGACTCAGTGTTACTCGTTCGTTCATCAAGAGTATTGTGGGCTTGGGGTGACAATAGAGCAGCTGTTGGAGGATTCCCAGAGTTGGATGGACACTTCGAGTCACATCTTCCAGTTGCATTCCATAGCAGCTTAAACGTTGAAGGCGGCATAATGTCTAATGGAAATCCAATTCAAGAATTCGCGATGACTTCTAGGGATGGGAAGTCACTGAAGTATAACGGAAATCTTAATAATTTAAAGACGGCAGGTGGATACCATGCGATGGGTGTTCAAAACAATCCGTCTGGTACTAATAACTACGGATATGTGAATGTGATTACTCACAGCAGCGATTCGAGCTATTGTGTTCAGTTCTATGTGCCGTTTAATTCAGATCAGTTCTATATGCGTAGATGCGATTCAAACCGTTGGAGCGAATGGGCTAGAGTTGTTACAACTAGCGCGAATACTGATTGGAAGACTGCTGATTTGAAAAACGGTTGGCAGCACAGGCCCGAATATGGTTCTGTCCAATTTTACAAAAGTGTTGACGGGATTGTTCGTTTTAGAGGAGTTGCAAAAGGTGGGAATACAGCAAAAGAAACAGTTGTATTTAAATTACCTGAAGAATTCAGGCCTAAAACGCAAATTTATACGTTTGGCATGAATGATAGTTTCAAGCCTGTTGCAATCAGTATTTTAGAACAAGGACATGTTTTAATAAAAGACAACGCAGACGAAAAGTGGCTAGGATTTCATAGTATCAGTTTTAAAATTTAAAAACTAAAAATCAAGAAAAGAGGAATAAAAATGGTTAAAAAAATCAACGAAAATTTAATGGACGCAGGACGATTAACAAGTATTGATTTCGTGGTTATCCACAACGACGCAGGAAGTATGACACCTGAACAATATGTAAATTGGTTAGTAAATCGTGATAAGTCACTTGGGATTGCACACTACTATTGCAATCGCAACACTATCGCACGAGTAATTGATACGTTTAATATTGGGTATCACACGGGCGATTGGTGGAGTAACTGCCGTTCAATCGGATATGAAGTATGTGAGAGTATGAAAGTGAGCGACGAAGAATTTCTTCAAAATGAAGATATGACTTTAATGCAAGCAACGGAAGACTTAATCTATTACGGATTGCCAATCAATACTAGTACTGTTCGATTACATCATGAATTCGTGCCTACTACATGCCCACATCGCAGTATGGAATTACACGGAAATTCGACAGAAAGCGTTAAAGAATACTTCGTTAATCGTATGCGATACTTTGCAAGCCTAGGTAATACAGTAGATGAAATGTTAGGGCAAGTATCAGAAGCGCCAAGCGTACAGGAAACGCCTTCTCCAGCCAAATCAAGCGTGAATACTAGCAATCAAGGGAAATCAAACGAAACAGTCGCACAAGAAGTATTGCAAGGACTTTGGGGTAACGGACAAGAACGCTATGACAATTTAACAAACGCGGGTTACGATGCCGACCACATCCAAGGTTTAGTAAACAGCATGTTGAGCGGTGATAGTACAGATAATAGCACTAGCACAGACATTGACAGCGTAGCTCAAGAAGTATTGCAAGGTCTTTGGGGAAATGGACAGGAAAGATATGATAATCTCACTAATGCCGGCTATGACGCTCAAGCGGTGCAGGATAGAGTGAATAGTCTTTTGAACGGAGAAGACACACAAAGTGATTACACTAATCTTGATGACGTAGCAAATGAAGTTATCCAAGGACTTTGGGGCAATGGCCAAGAACGTTTCGATAATTTAACAAATGCTGGCTACGACGCACAAGCTGTTCAAAATCGCGTAAATGAATTACTTTCTTAATTTTCAAAGGAGATGAATTGAATGGAATTAGAACAAATTAAAAACAGAATCACTGCATTAGAAGCGAAAGTGACTACTAAGCAGGCAGATATCAATCGTATGAATGAAGAGAAAGCTCAATACGAACAGAAAATTCAAAACCTTTCAGAAGACATCCAACGTTTGGAACAAGAAAACGCTAATAAACGTGATGAGATTAAAAAATATAAGACAGTCGTTGAGGTTATGGAACTATAATGCCTCACGATATCGAACTAGGATTTTTAAACGATCATCTTCAATCGTTGTTTAAAAGTCCTTACATTCAGATTTTGCTTTGGTTAGTATTCTTTGATATCGTATCTGGATACATCAAAGCCTTTAAATTAAAGAAATTCGACAGCAAAACAAGCACTAACGGCTTGCTACGACATTTCTTGGTGGTGGCTGTAGTGATGGTTATCGCGCTATATGCACGCGCGCTGGGTCATCGAGAAATTGGAATTACAGCTTGTTTATTCTTCATTATTAGTTACATCGGCTCATTAATGGAAAACTGGGAAGCGCTTGGACTGCCGTTCCCAGAAGCAATGAAGCCGTACATTAACCAAATGAGGAGAAGTCAAGAAAATAAAATAAAACAATTAATTGAGAAAGAGGTAGAGAAATATGATGATTAACTGGAAAGTAAGAATTTTAAATAAAACATTTTGGGTTACATTAGTACCAGCCTTAGCGTTATTACTTCAAACGTTCTTAGCTGTATTTAACATCCGATTAGAGTTAGGCGAAACCATTGATAAATTATTAGTGTTTATCAACGCTTTATTCGCAGTCTTCGTAATCGTGGGTGTTGTTAATGATCCAACAACAAGCGGAGTAAGTGATAGCACTCGTGCAATGACTTACGACCGTCCTAACAATCAATAAAATTACTAGGCAGCTACAACTGTGGCTGCCTTTTTCATTGGAGGAACTATGAAGAAAATCAAAAGGGATGTCAGTCTTACTACTAAGATTCGAAATAATATGAATCACATCCAGGACGAATTCTATTCTCACGATACTAATAGTGCAGTAATTGAATTAACAATGGACAGGACTGACTTAAAGAAAATAGTTGTGTTATTTCATTTCCAACGTTCCAATAGATTCCTGGAAGTAATTGGAAACGTCAAAGGCAATGTAGTAGAAGTGCCGTTTGATACTAGCTTAATTACTGTTGATGAGACAGTAACTGGATATGTATACATCGAAAAAGTGGTACAATCTGCTGATGTTTGCAAATTTTCATTTGGTGTTCGTGTATCTGAAATTGATAAACATAAAGAATT
>ERZ773027.697-NODE-697-length-20250-cov-26.099232_pt1 | contig 20250 bp, 13 predicted proteins | sample MGYA00511032_ERZ773027 | MGnify/ENA primary metagenome ERZ773027 (study PRJEB29015, sample SAMEA2738138) | human oral metagenome | biome: human oral; feature: human-associated habitat; material: saliva | place: China | collected 2190 ... | reverse complement strand
CTCGGTAGGTGCGCACACGCTCGGCGGCGATGGACTGCACGGTGCGCACGCGCGCGGCGGACTCGCGCAGGGTCGACACGGCCTTCTGGCAGGCGGTGACCTCGGCGTTCAGGCGGTTCTGCTCCTGCTGATGCTTCGCGGATGCGGCACGCGCCGCCTCCAGCTGTTCTTTCAGGGTTTCGGCGCGGCGGGTACCTTCCGCTTCGGAGGCGAGAGCCTGCCCCTGCTCAGCCTGCAGAACACCCAGCTGACGAGCCAAAAGTACCGCCTCCAGCTGGCGGATGCGCGCCTGCAGCTGGCGTGCGGTCGCAGCGGATTCTGCCTGCTCGCTCAGCGGCTGCAGCTGCGAATCTAGTTCGGCAACCAGGTCGCTCAGGCGGGTCACGTTCGATGCCACAGACTCCAGCTTGCGGCTGGTCTTCTCCTGGCGGCGGCGGTACTTGACCACGCCTGCCGCCTGCTCGATCATGTCGCGGCGCTGCTGGGCGGTGGCGTGCAGGACCGCGTCCAGCTGGCCCTGGCCGACGAGCACGTGCATCTGCTGGCCCAGGCCCGCCTCCGAGAGCAGGTCCTGAATATCGGCAAGGCGCGCCGGGGAACCGTTAATCTCGTACTCGCTGCCGCCGGAGCGGAACATGGTGCGCGAAATCTGCACCCGATCAGCGGGAATACTGAAGGTGCCGTCAGAATTGTCGAAAGTCAGGGTGACTTTGGCGCGGCCCAGGGGCGCACGCTGGGCACCGTCGCCCGAACCAGCCTCGCCGGAGCCGGCAAAAATGACGTCCTTCATGCTGCCGCCGCGCAGACTCTTAGCGCCCTGCTCACCCATCACCCAGGCGAGCGCATCCAGCACATTGGACTTGCCGGAGCCGTTGGGTCCGACCACCGCGTTAATGCCGGGGGTGAACTCAAAAGTGGTGGCGGAGGCGAAAGACTTGAACCCGCGCAGGGTCAGCGACATCAGGTGCACAAGGGGCCTTTCTGCAAGAGAACTGGTGTGTGCCGGGCACGTTCTGTGGTGCGTGGCGGCATCCCTCTAGTGTACGCGGTGCGGCGGGCGGGCGGCGTTAGCGTGCACGAGGCGAATGGGACTCAAAGTTCCTCATTGTGCACCATCTTACGCGCGGGGTGAACGGGAACGTTCATATTGGGTCTACGGATACGGGTTCGCCCGACCGGTGCGGTATGTTGGAATGAGCATCACAAATTCTGCGGGGTCGCTGTGCGCTTCCCCGCGGTCTTTGTATCCCACTGACTTCTATTTGCAAGGGCCACACCATTGTTGAATGCACCCGCCGAGAAGGTCGGCACGAACTCTGACATTCGCCACGCTAATGCAGCTCTGCTGTCCATTACCCACGAGCTACCTCCGGAGGTCGTCACGAGCGACTACTTCGATGAGCAGCTGGCCCAAACCTACAAGCGTCTGCGCATGCCGAAGGGCCTGCTGGAGCGTCTTGCCGGTATTAGTACTCGCCGCGGCTGGGCTGAGGGCCAGACCTTCGAGGACGGTGTGGTCGCCGCAGCCGAGAAGGCTATTGCGGAGGCGGGCATTGACCGTTCCCAGATTGGCCTGCTGATTAACGCTTCGGTGACTCGCGATAACTTTGAGCCCGCCGTTTCGGTGGGTGTGCACGACCGCCTGGATTTGCCGCGTCACGCACTGAACTTCGATATTACGAACGCCTGCCTGGGCTTTGTGAACGCGATGACTGTCGCCTCCACCATGATTGATGCGGGCGCTATCGACTACGCCCTGATTGTGGCTGGCGAGGACCCCTCCCCGTGGCACCGTACCGCGGTGCGCATTCTGAACAACCCCGATTCGACCCGCGAGGATGTGCTGGCGCAGTTCGCGACCCTGACCCTCGGTTCGGGTGCGGCGGCGGCTGTGATTGGTCGCGCTGACCGCCACCCGGAGGGCCACCGTATTGTCGGTTCGGTGTCCCGCGCGGGCACTGAGCACCGCAACCTGTGCATTGGTGGCGAGGCGGATCAGGGCATGAACACTGACGCCGAGGGCCTGCTCAAGCACGGTCTGGAGCTGGTGGCGCAGGCCTGGGAGCAGGCGCATCAGGACGGTTGGGACTGGAACGACATGACCTCCTATGTGACTCACCAGATTTCTAACGCCCACACGAACGCCATTATTGAGGCGGTCGGCATTAAGCGTGAGCGTATCCCCATGACTTTCCCGAAGTGGGGCAATGTGGCTGCGGCGGCTCTGCCGATGACTCTCGCCGAGTGCGCCCCGACCTACAAGGAAGGCGACCGCATTTTGTGCATGGGTGTGGGTTCTGGCCTGAACACTGCCCTGCTTGAGATTCAGTGGTAACCCGTTAGCTTTTGCGGTAGACATTCACCGATTCGATCCGGAAGGATTCCCAGCATGCGCCATTTGAACTTCCCTAAGGCTCAGCCCCCGTATAACCCGGAGGAATGGGCGGGCGTGAACCCGCGCTACTCCCACCTTCTGGAGGTGCCCACCTCCGCCCCCATTGAGCAGCGGGCGCAGCAGGCTGGCGCGCGCCGCTGGCACTACCTGGATAACCTTCCGGTGCTGGTCGAGCAGGGTTTGGAGCCGATTGGCACGATCCTGTGCGTGCACGGTAACCCGACCTGGTCGTACCTGTGGCGTACCGTGCTGGATGCGGGCGTGAATGAGCGCGCCCCGTGGCGTGTGGTTGCGGTTGATCAGATTGATATGGGTTATTCGGAGCGCACCCACCTGGATTTGGAGGGTGAGCGCCGCACCCTGACCGACCGTATCGCTGACCTGGGTGATTTCACGAAGGCGCTCGGTCTGGATGAGACCGATAAGCCGCTCGTGACTCTCGCCCATGACTGGGGTGGGCTGGTGTCCTTTGGTTGGGCGCTGGAGCATCGTGAGATTCTTTCGGGCGTGATGCTGACGAACACCGCGGTCTACCATGACGGCATTGAGAATATCCCTGCCGCCCTGCGCCTGGCGTTGGGTGTGCACGAGTGGGGTACTCACGATTCGACCGCGTTTATTGATGTGACCTTGGGTTTGGCTCAGAATGAGGGCCGCCTGCCCGCGCCGGGTTCTGCCGGTGCCGGGGCGCTTGATGGTGCCCTGCCGCAGCCGGTGGGCAAGCAGCCTAAGCGCCTGTACCCGAGCCCTCTGAACGAGGCGATTTACCGTACCTACCGTGCGCCGTACGCTCATTCGGCGTGGCGTGAGGGTGTGCGTAATTTTGTGGGCGATATTCCGACCGGTGCCGATGTTCCCTCGTACGCGCCGATGCAGCGTATTGCCGAGCAGATTCGCGGTCTGGATGTGCCCGCGTTCTTCCAGTGGGGTACGAAGGACCCGGTGTTCCAGCGCCGCTACCTGTTTGACCTGATGGAGCGCATGCCGCAGGCGAAGGTGCACCGCTACGAGAAGGCGTCGCACCTGGTCATTGAGGATTACGATATTGCCTCCCCCATGATTTCGTGGCTTGCGCAGACTTTCGGCACAAGGGAGGATGGCGCTCTGGTGCCCCCGCACAACGTTGAGGCGGAGCATCGTGCCGCCCGCGCGCGCCGCCACGGTCTAGTCGCTGGCGAGGGCGCTGTTGAGGGTGCTGAGGGCACCGCCGCTGATGGTACCGTTCCCGCGGCGTTCCGCCCCATGCTCGCGGCCCTCACCGAACGCGCCGACGACGCCTCCACCGCCGTGGTGGACATGGACCCCAAGGGTGACGGCACCTCCGTGTCCGTGACCCTGACTTGGGCTGAGCTGAATCAGCAGGTCAACGCCGCCGCAACCCGCTTGCACGCCCTGGGTGTGCGTCCGGGCGACCGCGTGAACCTGATGGTGCCTCCGGGTGCCCGCCTGACCACCCTGATTTACGCCTGCATGAAGCTGGGCGCTGTCATTGTGGTGGCTGATACCGGCCTGGGTATTCCGGGTCTGACTCGCGCGTTGAAGGGCGCTAACCCGAGCTTCCTGGTGGGTATTCCCGCCGCGCTCAGTGCCGCCCGTACCCTGCTGTGGCCGGGTGTGCGTATTTCTGTGGAGCCGCTGGGTTCGGTGCAGGAGAAGCTGCTGGGTGTTGCCGGTTCAGTGTTTACCGCGCCCGCCGCTGACGGCACTCCGGGTGCGCCGGTGCCCACCCCGACCGTGGTGGAGTTCCCCTCCCCCGTGCCGGATGCTGATGCGGCGGTGCTGTACACCTCCGGTTCGACCGGCCCGGCTAAGGGTGTGGTGTACACGCAGCGTCAGCTGGCGGGTATGCGTGATGCCATTGCGAATACGTACGGTTTTGCGCCCGGTAGCGGTCTGGTGGCTGGCTTCGCGCCGTTTGCGCTGTTGGGTCCGGCGCTGGGTGCTACCAGCGTGACCCCGACGATGGATGTGACCCGCCCGAAGACCCTGACGGCTTCGGCATTGGCCTCGGCTGCGGCGGCTATTGATGCGACGGTCGTGTTTGCATCCCCCGCCGCCCTGGTGAATGTGGTGGCGACCGCCGATGAGCTGAACGCTGAGCAGCGTGCGGCGTTGGCTAAGGTTCAGACCGTGCTGAGTGCTGGCGCGCCGATTCCTGTGCCGCTGCTGGAGGCGCTCTCCGCCCTGGTGCCGAACGCTTCCCTGCACACCCCGTACGGCATGACCGAGGGTCTGCCGGTGACCGATGTGTCTTTCGAAATGATTCGCCAGGCGATTGCTGAGGGTACCCCGAATGCTGCCGGTGAGGTGCTTGACCCGTTCGCCCGTGACGGCGTGTGCGTTGGTTTCGCGGTGTACGGCGCGGCGGTGGCTATTGCGCCGCTGCTGCAGGACGGTTCGGTGGCGGATGAGCTGACCCATGAGCCGGGTGTGACCGGTGAGATTCTGGTGTCGGCACCGCACGTGAAGGACCGCTACGACACCCTGTGGGTCACTGAGGAGCAGTCCATTAGCACTCCGGGTTGGCATCATACCGGTGACGTCGGACACCTGGACGCTTCGGGTCGCCTGTGGGTTGAGGGTCGCCTCGCGCACGTGCTGCTGACTTCGCAGGGTGTGCTGACCCCGGTTGCGGCGGAGCAGTCCGCCGAGTCCCTGCCCGAGGTGCGCCGCGCTGCCCTGGTCGCGGTGGGCCCTGCAGGTACCGCCGCCCCGGTGCTGGTCATTGAGGCGTCCGCGAATACTGCCGCTTTGGAGGCGCGCCAGTCGGCATCGGGTCTCAAGCGTGCCCTGCTCGATCGCGTGCCCGGCGCCAACCGCTTCCCCATTGCGGAGGGTGTGGCACCCTTCGAGCTGTCGCAGCTGGTGCGTCAGAAGGTTGCCGAGGATACCGGCGTGGAGCTTGCCGCTGTGCTGGTGGTGCACGAGCATCCTACCGATATTCGCCACAATTCGAAGATTGACCGCCCCGCCCTGGGTGAGTGGGCGTCGAAGGTCCTTGCGGGGGCGTAAGCGCCTGCCGGATCCCTAAGTTTAAGGAGTATGATGTCCCCTCATTCTTCGCGTGAGTCCTCTTCCCACGAGTCTGTACCCCGCTTGTCGACCTCGCATGCGGTGACTTCCCCGACGGCTCGGTTCCGCAAGCCCGCGCAGCCGCTGGCGGCACGCTACACCGACCCCGCCCCGCGTTCGCTGCGCCCGGTTGAGGAGCCTGATTTTGCGCCGCGTATTGGCGAGCGCATCCTCTTTACTGGTGCGAGCGGTCTGCTGGGTCGTGAGAGCGTGCTGGCGTTGTTGCGTGCCGGCTACGATGTGCGTGTTTTTCAGCGTGGCGATTCGGGTATTGCGGCTCTGCTGCCCGATTCGGTGCGCCCGCGTTTTGAGCAGGTGCGCGGCGATATTACGAATGCGCAGGCTGTGGATCTGGCGATGACCGGTGTGAACGGCGTGGTGCATGCTGCGGCGAAGGTTTCGGTCAGCGGCGAGTGGGCTGATTATGAGCGCATCAACATTGAGGGCACCCGCACCCTGTTGCAGGCGGCGCTGAACCATTCGGTGTCTTCGTTCCTGTACATTTCCTCGCCGTCGGTGGCTCATGCCGGTGCGGCGATTGTGGGTGATGGTGCCGGCGTGGCGTCCCCGGAGCATGCGCGCGGTAACTATGCGCGTTCGAAGGCTGCCGCTGAGCTCCTGGCGCTGGAGGCGAACGGCACTGCCCTGCCCGGTGGCGGGGTGTTGCGTGTGGGTGCGTTGCGTCCTCACATCATGTGGGGTCCGGGCGACACCCAGCTGGTCGAGCGTATTCTGGAGCGTTCCGCCGCGGGCCGCCTGCCGCTACTCTCCGGCGGTACGGGCCTGATTGATACGCTCTACATTGATAACGCCGCGGATGCGGTGGTGCGCGGCTATCAGCGCCTTGACGCTTTTGCGGGTCAGGCGCTGGTGGTGACGAACGGTCAGCCGCGCACTATCGCTGAGCTGCTCGGTGGTTTCTGTGAGGCGGTGGGCGTTCCTGCCCCGCGTTTCTCGGTTCCGGCGAAGGTTGCGGCTCTGGCGGGTAAGGTCATTGAGCGCGTGTGGGAGCGTCTGCCGAAGAACGTGACCGCCGGTGATGAGCCGCCGATGACGGAGTTTCTCGCCGAGCAGCTATCGACCGCACACTGGTTTGATCAGCGCCGTACCCGTGAGCTTCTGCAGTGGGAGCCCTCGGTGTCGATTGAGGAAGGCTACGAGCGTCTGGGCTTGTTCTACGGCGACAAATACAGCCGATAGTTACCTCTTTTCGGGCTGGCTCCCCGCCCCTGATTTAAAGGATTGAACTTTAAACGAATGACGGCGTATCTACATCCCCCCTCCTGGGAGGAACGTAGCTACGCCGTCATGTGCATATCTAGCGTGAGTTTGTGCCTATCGTAAGCCTTGTCGAGAGCCCTTAACTTATCGAGCACCTTGACCTATCGAGCACGTGGGGCCCGTTGGCAGTGCGGGCAACGGTAGGACGAGCGGTTCTGGAACGGTTCGCGCACGATCAGGGAGGTGCGGCCTGCCTCCGCGCAACGGTGGCAGGGTTCCCCGGCACGACCGTAGGCGTTCAGCGAGCGCTCAAAGTAGCCAGACTCGCCGAGCACGTTCACGTACAGGGCGTCGAAGCTTGTGCCGCCCGCCGCCAGGGATTCGCGTAGCACCTGGGTGACCGCTTCCAGCAGTTCGCGGGTTTGGGCGGCGGTCAGGGTGCGTGCGGGCTTCGCGTAGTGCAACCGCGCGCGCCACAGCGCCTCGTCGGCGTAGATATTGCCCACCCCGGAGATGACCGACTGATCCAGCAGCACCTTCTTAATGCCGCTGGAGGTGCGCAGGAACTTGCGGCGCACCGCCGCAGGGTCGAAGAATTCGTCCAGCGGGTCGCGGGCAATGTGCTTGACCGCTTCCGGCACAAGAAAACGCTCAGGTACTTCGCTCTGCCCCAATTCACCGGGCGCTACTTCATTCGCTACAACCGCCGCGGGTACGTCCGGTACCAGCGGGCTGAGGAACATACCGCCGAAGATGCGCTGATCCACGAAGAGCAAGCGTTGCCCGGTGCTCGCCGCGCCGCCGGTAGCTCCCGCGTCACCGGTAGCTCCCGCCGGTCCCAGTTCGAGCGCCACGCGCAGGTGCCGCGGCTGCTCATCAAACGCCGCGCGAGCCTCCGAATCATTACCCGAATCATTGCCCGGTTCGCTGTCCACATCGCCGCCCGGCTCATCGCGCACGAGCAGCTGACCGCTCATGCCCAGATGCACCACGAGCGCCTCGTCGGCAAGCGTGCCGTCCGCCTCGCTCAGGGTCAGCCACAGGTACTTGCCGCGGCGGTAGGTACCGCGCAGCGCCCTGCCGGTGAGTGCCGCCTCAAAGTGGGCGGGACCGGGCAGGTGCCTGCGCAGCGAACGGGCATCGACCACGCGCACCGCCCGCACGGGGCGGCCCAACGAATGGTCGGCGATGCCCGCACGAACGGTTTCTACCTCGGGCAGTTCGGGCATGAATTACCACCTCAACGGGATTGCAGGATCAAGAGCCCCGCAGAGTTAGCAGACCTGCAGGATGATTGAATGAGCCTAAACCAGAACGCGGTACGCCTGCTCAGCGGCAAGGCGCTCCGCCTCCTTCTTGCTCGGGCCCACACCGGTACCGGCCTGCTGGTTCGCCACAATAGCGACCGCAGTGTACACGCGCGCGTGATCGGGGCCCTCGCCGGTGACCTCATAGCGCACGTCTCCCCAACCGCGGGCGGTGGCGAGGTTCAGCAGCTCGGTCTTCCAGTCGCGTCCAGAGTTCAGGACCTTCTCATCATCGAGCAGCGGCGCAATCAGGCGCAGCACCAGGTCACGAGCCGCCTCGCGACCGCACTCCAGGTAGGTCAGGCCGAAAATCGCCTCCATGGTGTCGGCAAGGATCGAGTCCTTATCGGCGCCGCCGGTGTGAATCTCGCCCTTACCGAGCAGGATGTACCGGCCCAGATCCAGGTCGCGTGCCACCTTCGCCAACGCCACCGTAGACACCACCACGTGGTGCAGCTTCACGAGCTCACCCTCGGGCAGGTCGGGGTAGCGTCGGTACACTTCTTCAGCAATCGCCAGGGAAAGCACCGAATCGCCCAGGAACTCCAGGCGCTCGTTATGCTCCACCCCGGGGTTCTCGAAGGCGTAGGAACGGTGCGTTAGGGATAGCAAAAACGTCTCGGCGTCGATATCGACCCCGAGACGTTTACGCAACTCCCTAGTATCAACACTAGGAAATTCAAACATAAGGATTCACCGCTTCTTAGGCGTCTGCAACCTTACGGCCCTTGTACTCCAGGAACAGGGCGTTGCCTGCAGCGTCGGTTACAACCTTTGCCTGGTGGGGCAGGCTGTAGGTCACGCGACCGTTTTCAACGGTCTTAACCAGCTGGGGCACGGATGCCTTCCACTGGGAACGGCGTGCGCGGGTGTTAGCGCGGGACATCTTGCGCTTGGGAACAGCCACAGCTATCTCACAATCTCTAGTAACAACAATTTAGTTTTCGGTATCTGCACCGAGCAGGCCCTGTAGGGCCGACCAGCGCGGATCCAACACCTCGTGATGATGCCCGGGGTCATCCTCCAGGCGCGCACCGCAATCGGCGCACAGACCCTGGCAGGTGTCCCTGCAAACAGGCTGGAACGGCAGTTGAAGGATTACTGCGTCCCGCAGAGCCGGTTCAAGGTCGATGGAATCATCCTCAACGGCGTACTGCTCATCTACTTCATCTTCGGGGCCGCCAGCCGGGGCCTTCTCAAAGACGAAAAGCTCTTGAATATTGGCCGACATCTCGTAATCAATCGGATCCAAGCAAAGGCTACACTCGCCGTGTACATCCACAACAACGGAGCCGGTTACTAGGATACCATCAACAACAGACTCCATACGAATATCGAGGTCAATATCCGAACCCTCTTCCACGCCGATGAGCGTGTTACCCAGGTCTGCCGGTGCGGGCAGAACCTCAGTGAGAGTTTCCATGGTGCCGGGGCGGTGAATCAGGTTAGTGACTGATACAACCAGCGGCGATGCGTCTGCACGTGAAATGGCGTTTCTCCTTACGAAATGTATAAACCAAAGTCCCATTTTAGGGGTCATTCGCACCGTTAATCAAGATTAAGCGCCTTTTAAATCTCTTTAAGTGGCGCTCACCTCTTAAATATCCCCTTAAGGAGGCGCCGCGCGGCACTTAATCGGTCGGTCGGGCTACTCCACAGGTAGTTAAGAGGTAGTTAAGCGCCCGGTCGGCGGTGCGGGTTGCCCGGTCAGTGGCAGTTTGCCTTGCCTGTTGAGTGTGTCAGGCATGCCGGGCGTGTCGGGTGGGTGCGCACCCGGGTTGTCCGGGTTGATGAGGCGTTTTAGGCGCTTTTCAGGGCGCGGGCAACCGCCTCCGGCACGAAGGGAGTCACGTCGCCACCCAGCGACGCCACCTCACGAATAATCGTGGACGACACCGCACCGTAGCGGTCCTCACCCGCCAAGAACACCGTCTCAACCTGCGCCAGGTGGCGGTTCATGCTCGCCATCGGAGCCTCATAGCTGTAGTCCGTCGCCGAACGCAGACCCTTCACCAGCACCTTCGCGCCACGTTCCGCCGCGTACTCGGCAAGCAGCACGCCCGGCGGAATCGGCTCCACGCTCACGCCCTCAATGCCGAGTTCCTGCAGAGACTCACGCACCAGCTGCACACGCTCCTCCAGGGAGAAACGGTACTTCTTGGCGCTATTGTGCGCCACGCCCACAATCACCTCGTCAAAGAGCTGAGCGGCGCGGGCAATGATTTCCAGGTGGCCGTGGTGCACGGGGTCAAAAGATCCGGGGCAGAGGGCAATCATGGCGGTCCCTTCACGAATAAATATCAGAGGTTGGAATGACTAGATGCGGGCGAATTTAGGATGCGGGTTAGCGGCAAGCGGGCGATCGTAGGCTGAGGCGGTCGGTGAGTTTGGGTGGTGAGATGAGGCGGCAGTCTTAGGCGACGAGCTCTTCAGCGTCCTCGCCGGATTCGTTGCCGGGCTCGTCGCCCGCCTGTTCCTCCACCTCGTCAGGCTCCACATAGTAGAGAACCGTCTCGCCGTGCTGGCGGGTCGAAAAACAGTACAGGCCCTCGCCCCACACCGGCTCCGCATCGCGCGAAGAACGCTCCACCACGACCACGGCACCCTCGGCAAGCTTGGGGGTGAGCGCCTCCAGCAGCTCACTGACCTGCTCGTTCGGCATGGCGTAGGGCGGGTCAACAAACACCAGGTCCCACGGACCGGAAGCGGACTTCACGTAGGTCAGCGCCTGCGATTGCTGCACGCGCGCCACAGAACCGGTAGCGTTGCGGCCCATCGCCTTCTCCACCGCGGCAACGTTCTTGCGGATCACCGCAACAGCCTTCGGGTAGGTGTCCAGCAGAGTCACGGAGGCGGCACCGCGCGAGAGCGCCTCACAGCCCAGCGCGCCCGAGCCACCGAAAGCGTCCAGCACGCGGGCGCCACGAATAATGTCGTAGCTCTCCAGCTTGGAGAAGAGGGATTCCTTCACCCGGTCGGTGGTGGGGCGAGTATTATCCCCCGGAACCGAGGCAAGGCGAACGCCTCCGGCGGCACCGGAAATAATACGGCTCATAGGGTCTCTCCTCTTAACTAGTGCGGTGTGTTGAAGTCACGGTTTCAGCGGGTGGTGGACTGGGGCGGGCGGAGCGTTCTGCCCCGTTGGGCGCTTATCCCCTGCCGAGGAACGCCTCACGGTCAGCGTCCAGGGCGCGGTCAATCGTACGCGCCAAAGACGGATGCTTAGCCAGCGTCGGGTCCTTCTCCACCACCGAGCGGGCATCCTCGCGGGCACGCTCAATAATGTCGGCATCGGCGAGCGCCCGCAAGAAGCGCAGGGTGCTCTTCGAACCCGATTGTGCAGCACCCAGAATATCACCCTCGCGGCGCTGCGCCAGGTCGATGCGGGAGAGCTCAAAGCCATCCGTGGTGGAGGCGACCGCATCCAGGCGCTCGCGAGACACGCCGCCCTCCTCCTGGCGGGTCACCAGCAGGCAGGTGCCCGCGTAACCGCCGCGGCCCACACGACCGCGCAGCTGGTGCAGGCCCGAGATGCCGAAGCGGTCGGCGTCCATGATGATCATGAGCGTGGCGTTCGGGACGTTCACGCCCACCTCAATGACGGTGGTGCTGATGAGCAGGTCAATTTCGCCGCGCTCGAAAGCGGTCATGACGGCGGTCTTCTCCGCCGGGTCCATGCGGCCGTGCAGGGTGCCGATACGCACGCCGACGAGGGCGTCCTCAGCGCTCAGGTAGGAGTACATTGAGGCGACTGAGGTCAGCTGAACCTTGCCGTCGCTGCTGGCGTTACCGCCCTGACCGAAATAGCCCTGGGCTGAGTTGCCCGTGCCGGTTCCCGCACCGTTGAGGCTGGATGCGCCAAAGAACGCGGCGCCTTCCTCCAGGCCATCACCGTCCTCCCCAATTTTGGGTACGACAACATACACCTGGTGACCCGCGTCGATTTCTTCGCGGGCGCGCCTCCACAGCCGGGACGCCCAGGCGGGCTTCTCGGCGAGGGGCACCACGTGGGTCGAGATTTTCTGTCGGCCGGCGGGCAGGGTGTCGAGCACGGACACGTCCAGGTCACCGAACACGGTCATGGCGACGGTACGCGGAATGGGCGTTGCGGTCATGACCAGGCGGTGCGGCAGGGCGCCGTCGGTGCCGCGCAGGCTGTCGCGCTGCTCCACACCGAAGCGGTGCTGCTCGTCCACGACGACCAGACCCAAATCGTGGAAGCTCACCTCATCGGAGAGCAGTGCGTGGGTACCAATCACAATCTGGGCGGTGCCGTCGGCGAGCTCCTGCAGAACCTTGCGCTTGGCGCGGGTACCCATGGAGGCGGTCAGCAGGCGCACACGCACACGGCGGGGTTCCTCCCCGCTCCCCGCGGGGATTCCCTCGGCAGAACCGGCGGCTGAATCGTCAGCATCAGAGTCTTCGGGCGCCGCCATATCCCCCAGGATGTCCAGCACCGAACGCAAATGCTGCTCGGCAAGCACCTCGGTCGGGGCGAGCATCGCGGACTGGCCGCCCGCATCGGCAACCTGCAGCATGGCGCGCAGAGCCACCACGGTTTTACCGGAACCCACATCACCTTGCAGCAGGCGGTTCATGGGCGATTCGCTCGACAAATCCGCGGCAATCTCAGCGCCCACCTTCTGCTGTCCCTCTGTCAGTTCGTAGGGCAGAACCTCCAGCAGCTGATCGGCGAGGCCGCCCTCCACGGCGGGGCGCGGCTGGGTCAGGTGTGCGGCACGCACCGAATGCAGGCGGGCGAGCGCGCTCTGCAACACGAAGGCCTCGCGGTAACGCATCTGCGCCTGCGCGGCACGCCAGGTGTCCTCCGAGTCGGGGGTGTGCAGGGCGCGGTACGTCCACTCCAGCGACGGCACCTTGCGGGCGCGACGAATCGTGTAGGGTACCGGGTCTTCGAGTTCTTTGAGCGGCACCTTTTCGAGCAGCTGCACCATGTAGCCGCTAATACGGTCGGTGGGCAGCTTCGCGGGGGCGCGGTAGACGGGCACGGGGGCGGTGGCGGCGTCGGTGACGTCCGCGCCGGAAGCGTCCTTCGAGAGCAGGGCGTAGTGCGGGTTGGTGAGGGTGTATTCGCCGCGGTAGATGCCGACCCTGCCGGAGAACATCATGGTTTCGCCCTCGCGGATTTCGCGGGCGGCGGTCCAGGCGTTGAAGAAGGAGAGCTTCATCTGCGAGCCGATGAGCGCACCGGGGCTCGTCATGCTGGGTGCGGGCACGCCAAAGAGGCCTCCCTGGGCGAAACTATCCTGCGCGAAGCTGTCCTGGCCAAATGAATCTTGGCCGTAGCTGTCCGCGTAGCCGCTATAGGAGGCGGGTTGCGCTCCCCTGCCCTGCACGGGGTTCTGGGCAGCTGGGTTCTGCGTGGAGTTAGCGAGCGCGTTAATGCGCGGGTTGTGCATCCCGGTTGCCTGCCAGTTCTGCGCGGGCGCGCCTGATACGCCGGATGCACCGGATGCGCCGGGGCGATTAGCCCGCCCGGGCACCACGGATACAGGACCACCGGCACCGAAGCCAGTAGTACCAAAGCCAGCGGCACCAAAACCAGCGGGTACCTCCTGCCCGGTGGCATCGGAGAGCCGGTCGGTGATGATCACTTCCGTGATTTTGCCGCGGCGCGCCGCCATGGTTCGGGTGCTCACGTGCACCACGCGGGCGATAATGGTGACGTCCTGGCCCTCAACGAGTTCGGCGAAGGAGCTGAGCTCACCGCGCGGCAGGTACTTGCGCGGGAAGTAATCGAGCATCTCCCCAACGGTGTGCAGGTCCAGGTGCGTGGAGATTGCCTTGGCACTGGGCGCGGGCAGGTACTTTTTGAGCGGCGCATTTTCGATGCGGTCTTCGGAGGCGTAGCGCGCCAGGGCACGGCTCTTAGCCTCCGCGGCAGCTGATGCGGGCTTCGCAGCCGCAACCTTCTCAGTAGCTGCCTTCTTCGCGGAAGCCTTATGTACAGGTTCCTTCTGTGCGGGACCCTTCTTCGCCGGGGTCTTCGGCGTGGGTGTTACCTTCTTGACAGCGGTTTTCGGTGCGGGGGTTTTCGGCGCAGCGGTTTTCGGCGCGGCGGCCCTAGAATCAACGCCCTTCGTCACCGAGGCTTTGGAAGCGGAAGCCTTCTTTGCGGGAGTCTTCTTCGCTACGACCTTTGTAGTCGCGGACTTTTCAGCTTCTACCTCGGGCGCGCTCTTCTTCGGCGCAGGCTTCTGCTCGACCTCCTCGCTCGCTTTCGTCACCTTCTGCGGGCGCGCCGAAGTAGCCCGCACGGCAGTATCCCTCTCCTGCGGGCTCGGCTTGTTCTGAGCTAGTTCCTTCTGTGCAGATTCCTTCTGAGCTGGCTTCTTCTGAGTCGGATTCTTCCGCGCGGGTGCTTTCCGAGCCGGTTCCTTCGGCTGATGTGCTTCCGACTGTTGTGCTTCCGGCTGAGTTGCCTGCCGCGCCGCCAACGCAATATCGACCAGCTCGTAGATAGCGTCATCGGTCATGGTGTGCGCGGCGGGACCCAGCGAATGCTTGAGCGTCTTGAGCGCCTTACGGTAGGGTGCGCTGGCGCGCTGTGCCGCGCGTTCGCTCAGCTCGGCGCGGCTCACCTCGCCTCGGGCGTAGGCGGCAAGATCCCGCACGGTCAGCTCGGCGGTGGTGCGGAGCTGCTCATCGCTCAGTAGCGGCGTATCTTTTGTCCCCTGCTGAGCTCGGGTCGCAGAAGCAGTACGGGTAGGCTCGACAACCGTTGAATCTACGGGCTCACCCTGCGCTGCCTCAACCTTCGCAGTCTCAACCTTCGCGGGCTTAGTATTTGTCGGCTTAGTTTTGGCGGGCGCAGGCTCAGGAAGCCCCAAGTCCAGGGCTTCCTGCTGCGGGTTCACGGAACGTCGGGCAGGGCTCATGCGCCGCCCTCCGCACCGCACGCGTGGTCGGCGTGGTGGCCGTCCGCCAGGGAGGAAATACGCTCATCCGACCACTGGCCGTAGCCCATAATCAGCTCACGGGCGGGGTCAATGTCGGGCACGTGCACGTGCAGCGCCCAGAGTCCAGCCGCCATGTCCAGGGGCGTGATGAGCAGGCTGTCGCCCATGGCTTCAAGTTCGGGGCGCAGTTGTGCCAGGGCGAGGGGCTCGCAGGTCAGCGTGCCCATGAGCTCCCAGCCGGCCTGCCCCGCATGTTCTGCGTGCTCACCTTCTACATGTTCGACAGGTTCAGAGCCAGCCCGCGCCGCATCCACAGCTGAGGGCGCGCGCAGCATGGACTCCACCTGCGCCTCGTTCAGGGTTGCTCCCTCCCAGCGCGGGTTGGAGTGCACCACGGCAAGGTAGAAGCCGAGCGCGCCGGCATCCACGAAACCGGCAAGCTCGGGTGAGGGCGGGAACTGCGCGGTACGTTCCAGGGCGGCACGCATCAGCGCACGTCGACGCTCTTTCAGCGCCCCATCAGCGGCTTCTGCGTCCTGTGATGCATCATAGTGCGCGTCCAGTCGAGCGAGCTCCACCATGACCGACAGCATCGTGGAGGGCATCATCTGATCCCCCACGCTGGCGCGAATACGCTCAGCCGCGAATGCCATCGCGCGAGCCTCCGCATGGGCGTACTCCAGCTTCACTTCGCGATGCTTCGGCAGGGATCCGCGAGCAATAACGCGCTCGTAATCTGTCTCCAGGGCGCGCACGAGCGGCAGCTCATCGGCCGCGTCCCCGAGCTCCCGAGCGAGGTTTCCGGGCAGGAACCAGTAGCTGCGCACCGCCTCCAGCGCCCAGGCGCAGAGCAGGGTACCGGAGTTGCCGCGCGCCACGCGGGATGCGCGCATAATCGCGTGCTCGTAGATGCCGCCCAGCTGAATCCACAGATGGGCGAGGGTTTCCTCTTCGGAGGCGCCCGCCGCCTCGGGTGCGTACGTGCCCTCCCCGTCAGGATTTTCGCTAGCGGGAAGAACCTCACCGGGCAAAACATCACCGGGCAGAACCTGCTCCATGCCCCGCTCGAACTCTTCGGTCAGGGTCAGCAGGGTGTGGGCGATATTAGAGCCGGTGTCCTTATCGGGCACGGGGAACCCGTTGAGTTCGTTGAGCGCCTCGCGGTAGCGTTCGATGGTGGTGCGGGCGGCGGTGGACCACGCTACGCCGAAGCGGTAGGCGCGCACGCAGGCGCGGCGGTAAATCTCGCGCTCTTCGGTGCGCTGGTTCTGTTCTGCGTTCACGCTACCCTCCTTATCAGTTTTGCGTGGTTATCGACTAGTTCTCGGCTGGTTCTCGACTGATTTCCAGTCAGTTCCCGACCGATTTCTCAGCGCCCGTGGTACGGGCAGAATCCAGCCTATTTCGTACTTCTATTCTAAGCAATTTCGGTTAAATGTACGGTATTGCCCGCCACCCATCCCGCGGGATGAAAGCACGGACGGAACGCACAAACCGCCCGCACCTCGCGGCACCCGGTGACTTGCGATACTAGGTGACTTGCGGCGCTCGGTGACTTGCGGTACTCGGTCAAGCTTCTACGCGGACGCTCCGTAGTGTTCCCAGCCCATGCCATCCAGGGAGCGGCCGTCCATCACGACCGCCGCGCCGGTCACCGCATTGTGGCGGCGTTCGGCACCGTAGAGCTCGGCGCTCAGACCTCGCTCCGGGGCGTCCGCCACGCAGGTTCCCAGGGGCACAAACTCTTCGGGTACCTCACCGGGGAAGGTCGCCAGCAGGCCGTGGTCTTCTCCACCGACCAGCACGAAGGTGCGCGCCAAGGATGCGGGGCTCTCCCCCGCCTCGTTGCGATCGCCAATCGCCAACAGCAGGCGCGCCAGCGGTAGCAGCGGCTCGGCGAACGCATCCACGGCGGCGCGGTCGAGGCGCATCTGCACCCCGGAGGCGGCGGCAACTCGCCCAGCGTCCTTGACGAGTCCGTCCGAGAGGTCCAGCATGGAGCTTGCCTGATGCTGGCGTGCCACCTCGCCGGCGGGGATGGGGCTGACCGGGTGGTGCTGCGACTCGACGGCGCGCTCGCAGACCGCAATCATGTGTGCGGCATCTTCAGGGGTGAGGGTGCGGGCAAGCTCGATGAGCCCTTCGGGAAGAGCAGCAGGTGCAGCTGATCCTTCAGTCTGCTTCTCCGCGTGCTGCCGGGCCCACGCCCGGCTCACCGCACCCAGCGCCTCCTCAGCATCCTGACCTGCGGCAATAGCACGTAGCAGTGCCGTGGCGGGGAGGGAGAGCGGGTTGAGCAGCAGGCGCAGACCGGCATCGGACCAGGCGGTACGTCCCGCCAGGGCGATAGTGTCGCCGGGGCGTGCGCCGGAGCGCAGCACGGCGCGGTCCGTGTAGCCGAGGGCAGTGACGGTCACCGACATTTCGGTGGAGTCGCCAATATCGCCGCCGCCAATCACGCATTCGGTGGCTCCGCAGGCGTTGATTCCGTCCACAATGCCGTGGGCAAAGCCGTCAATCCAGCCGTAAGGAGTGCTACCGGGCAGGCTCAAGGAGATGAAGAGGCTCGCCGGGCGTGCACCCATGGCGGCAACGTCGGCAAGGTTCTGGGTCGCGGCTTTGCGCCCCACATCGTAGCCGCTACTGCGGGCGGGTTCCAGAATGAACTCGCCGGCCTCACCCGCACGTGCGATACCGCCGGGCCACAGGTTCATGAAGTCCTGGTCCTCAACGAGAGTGTCGGTGGTGACCACGGTACGCTGACTGGGCGCGGGCGCGGCGAGGACGGCACAGTCGTCACCGGGACCCACATCGAGGGGCTCAATGTGCCCCGCCTGACGTGCCGTTGCGGCAACCTGCTCATTGTGGGCGTTGATAATCGGCATGAAAGCGCGCAGAACGCGGGACTCCCCCAGCTTTGAGAGAGGTGTCTCTCGCATGGGGTTGTCCCGCGTTTCGCTAAAAGTCTGAGGATTCACATCCTCTATTATCGCGTATTCTTACGCGTTATGTTCACCTTATGCTCCGCGGCTGAAGTAGCGGATTGCCAGAGCAATCAGCACCAGACCGATGAGCGAGAAGAGAATCAGCGGTGCAATGCCGGAAAGTCCGGAATCGTCCGCGTCCGCGTTCTTCACGGTCTGCTCCTGAGCGGCGTTCGCACCGTCAGCCTTTGTCACGCTCTTTGCGGAGCGGCTGGCGCTAGCCGAGGTGGAGGAGCTGGGCGACTTCGAAGCCGATACCGAGCTTGAGGAGCTCGAGGGGCTTGTCTCCTGGGAGTGGTCCTCGTCGGTCTTATTGCGCGAGAGGTATCCAGCAACCCAGTCTGCCGCACCCGGGATGGAGTCATTCGAGCCATTATTGGCTGCGATTCGTCCGAGGGTGGTACCACCAGAACGCAACGGATCGTCCTCGTTGTCATCAAGCCTGTCATTCGGTGCCTTGGTGCTCGGTGAAGAACTTGAAGATCCCGAAGAGGAGCTTGAGGATTCAGAGGATTTGCCCGGTCGCGGAAGCTCGATGGAGATGACGACATCTTCCTCCGAGGTTTCCTGACGGTTTCCAGGGACGGTCACCGGGTTGTTCGCCGGAGGAATCGGGGCAACAGGCTCAGTCTCAATCGGGGTAACAGTCTTGGCGTCTGAGCTACCATTGTTGTCTTCTGGCGGATTCACCGGAATCACCGGAATCACGGGGATTTCTGCATCCTTAGTGGGTTCCTGAGTCGGCGCGGGCACTACCGGGGCCTGGGTCGGATCCTGGGAGGGTGCCTCGCTCGGCTCCTGAGTCGGCTCGGGAGTTACATCCTTGGTCGGCTCAGGAGTGGGTTCCGGATTCGGTTCCGGGATGGGATCCTTAGTCGGTTCGGGAGTAGGCTCCGGTTCCGGGATAGGGTCCTGAGTCGGTTCAGGGGTAGGCTCCGGATTTGGTTCCGGGGTTACGTCCTTAGTTGGCTCGGGAGTGGGTTCGGGAGTCGGATCCTGAGTAGGTTCCGGGGTCGGTTCGGGAGTTACATCCTTCGTCGGCTCGGGAGTAGGTTCAGGGGTGGGCTCTACCGTAGGCTCGGGAGTCGGGTCCTGAGTGGGTTCCGGGGTCGGGTCCTTACTGGGTTCCGCGGTGGGCTCCGCAGTAGGTGCAACGGTCGGCTCAGCAGTCGGAGCTACAGTCGGCTCCGGAGTGGGAGCAACAGTAGGTTCTGCCGTCGGGGTTGCGGTAGGAGCAACGCTCGGTTCGGCACTTGCACTGGGAGCTACGGTAGGCTCAGCGGTCGCCTCCTTAGAGGGCTCTGCGCTAGGACTTGCCGTAGCGGTAGCACTCGCAGAAGCGGAGGGCTCGGCAGTGGGCTGCGCAGTGGCATCCGGAGTGGGTGTCGCGTCCTTAGAGGGCTCTACGCTAGGACTCGCCGTAGCGGTAGCACTTGCAGAAGGCTCAGCACTAGCGGTGGGCTGAGCACTCGAAGAAGCGCTAGGCTGAGCGGTGGGCTCTGCCTGCGCATTGTCAGTCTTATTATCCCCCTGGGCGGTGGGCCATGCGCTCACGGTTGCGAGCGTAGGTACTGCTGTCCGAGAGGAAGATGCCGCGGTCGCGGCGGGGTCCAGGGTTTGTTCTGCGGTGCCGACAGGGTTCGGCGGAAGCTGTGACGCTGCCTCCTGCACATCTTGAGCAAATGAGGCTACGTATGGGCTTCCGGAAGCAACCAGTGCTGTCGCCAGACTCGCAGAGACCACCTTACGGTTTCGTTTTCCCAAAAGGTTGTCCTTGACTTTCTGATACGTTGTGAGTGAATAGATACCCAATCGCTAGGGCAGATTGGATATGGCTTCATCTATTCTACCGAATCGGCTTTTTCTTCATTACTCATTTTAGCGCTTTCATACCAATCTTTGAGCTTCACGATGTGCAAAGACTATCAACGACACCTTTCCATCACCCAGAAGCATCATTTCATGCACTTGTGAGCAGAATTACGTTTCACCTTATCAACACCGCTTTAGAATTTGCACTCCCCTATTTAAGGGACCCCGAGGCGAGTTTAAGTGATTTTTCTCATTGGTGAATCTAGAGCGATTCTCATCAAGATTTAGAGGCTAATACGTACCAATTACCCCGCCCACACAGACATTAACTTGCCCACCGCGCAAAAAACGCCCCGCCGCAATTCCTCAAGAATCCGTGGCGGGGCGTCTCACTGCAGGGGCTACTCCCCCACTGCTACGTATTCAAAAACTAGCGCAGACCTAAGATCTCTAACGCAGACCCAGGGGGCGTTCCATCGCCAGAGTCAGCAGCTCGCTAATCAGGTCGGTGTAGGAAATACCGGTGTTCTCCCACATGG
>ERZ773027.694-NODE-694-length-20311-cov-19.923035_pt1 | contig 20311 bp, 13 predicted proteins | sample MGYA00511032_ERZ773027 | MGnify/ENA primary metagenome ERZ773027 (study PRJEB29015, sample SAMEA2738138) | human oral metagenome | biome: human oral; feature: human-associated habitat; material: saliva | place: China | collected 2190 ... | reverse complement strand
AGCCGCTTTTACCGTGCAAAACCTACGCTTTTGGAATGCAAAACAATAGGTTTTACAATGCATTGATAACTAAAGAGTTACACAATAACTACGCTTGTGAAAAGTATTTACAGCTTTATTACTTTCTTTTCGCTCATAAAGTAGGTTATCTGGATTGAATTTCTACCCTATCAAAAAGGGCAAAACAGGCTCTGTCAGTTAGGTTTCAGTAAGATGTCAGATACTTGTCAGCTATGTTTTTCTGTACTTTCTGCCCTTGAAACTAACTTTGTCGGATAAACAATAACCGCCCATTTGCAAAGCCACGATATGGCAGCAGAAGAGGCGAAACCAAATTTATTCAATGACGATGAAACGATTTTTTGCTTTATTTTTAATTGCAATGGCAGGGCAGAATGCTTTGTATGCCCGCCCTTTTGCGCTGAATACGGCACAATTGCAGTACGATTTAACACGGAAAGAAGTAAGCGACACGGTGCAAACGGACAAGAAAGAAAAGCCCATAGAACTGTCGGAAGTAACGGTGGAGGCTGCAAGGGTGGTGCAAAAGCCTGATGGACAACTTATTTTTCCATCGAAAGCGCAGTGCAACAATTCGGCAAACGGATACAGCTTGTTGGCTAAACTCGGTTTGTCGCGTATTCGTGTGGACGAGGTGATGCACTCTATAACGGCTTTGAACAGCAACGGCGACGTGCAAATCCGCATTAATGGCGTGGTTGCAACCAAGACAGAGCTGACGAGTATGAACCCTAAGTTGGTGAAAAGTATCGAATTCATCGACAATCCGGGCGTGCGTTATGGCGAGAACGTGGGCTATGTGCTGAACATTCGTACCGCAAGGAGCGAGCGTGGCGGCGCAGTGGGCGTGGATTTGAGCAATTCGCTCACTGCTTTGTATGGCGACAACACGGCGTATGCTAAGTTTAATCGGGGCAATTCGGAACTTTCGCTTTCCTATTCGTTCGATTATCAAGACTTCAAAAGAAACAGAATGAAGGAAACAGCCGACTATCTGCTGAACAACAACACACGCTACCGCATCGCGCGCACCGACCTATCGAGCCGCAATCGCCAGTTCGGCAACAACTTCCAACTGAAGTACAGTCTTGCCGATTCGGCTTCCTACGTGTTTCAGGCAAACCTATCGAGCAGCTTCAGCCACAATCCTAACGCCGACAGAACCTATCAGACATTTACCCCCGAAGGCAATTTCCTGTCGGAAAGCAACGGTTCGAAGCGGAGTTTCTCGCCTGCTCTCGACCTTTACTACTATCGGAAGCTGGGCAAAAGCAATAGCATCACAGCCAATTTGGTGGGTACGGCAATCGAAACAAAGGCAGACGACTACCTCAAAGAGGTTTCACCTTATATATATAATGTGGACGGACGAATGCGTTCGCTTTATTCCGAGTTTATCTACGAGCAGCAGTTGCGCCCTTTCACCCTGTCGATGGGTGTCAATGGGTCGTTGAAACACATACGAAACGAGTATTTGGGCGATGTGAAGTCGTTGAACCGAATGGATTATTCCACGCTGTATATGTTCTCGGAAGTAAAGGGACAGTGGCAGAAACTGGGTTACGTGTTCGGCATTGGGGCTACGCACGCAGGCTACAAGCAAGCCACCGACAAGTACAACTACTGGCTTTTCCGCCCCAAACTCACCTTGAGCTACCAAGTTTCGCAAGCCTTTTCGGTGCGATACAACTTTGAAATACACGAGCATATATCGCGTATAGCGATGATTAGCAATACCAAAATCAGAGAAAACAGCCGCGAATGGCGTGTGGGTAACCCGAATATAGAGCCAAACAAGGTAGTTCGGCAAATGCTTAGCTTTAGTTATGTTCGCCCACGCTTCTACAATATGGTGGACATATTGCTGCAAGTGAACACCAATCCGAATATGTCGAAATACGTTCGCACAGCCGACGACCAGTTCTACTATATGCAAGCCAATCAGAAACGCATTGCGATGTTCTGTGTTATGGACAATTTCAACTTTAAAATCATACCCGATGTGCTCGAACTGACATTGGGTGGAGGCGTTTATCGCTTTATAAACGAGGGCGACGACTACAAACACAGCTTAACGGCTTGCAACTTTCAAACCAGCATACAGGCGTATTTGGGACGTTGGACACTATCGGCTTATGCGGACAATGGATGGAAATTCAACGAGGGCGAAACGCTTGCGCACAACGGTGGCAACGTTTACGTGGGTGGCAGTTACCGTTTGGGCTATCTGCAGCTGTCGCTTTACATTCAAAATCCATTTATGCAGCACCCCAAGACCTATCATACGCACATACTGAATCGCTACGTAACGAAAGATATAGTGTATCGTAGCCGTGAAAATGGCAATCTTTTAAACTTCAGTCTGTCGTGGAACTTGGAGTTCGGACATAGGAAACACAACGACAAACAGCGCAATCAGCACAAGGATACCGACACTGGAATAATGTAAATGAGTAGAAAATAGTTAGCAAATGGCACGTGAATGTAAAATATAATCGTTATCTTTGCAATTAGTAGATTGCATTTGGCAATTCCAACAGACTAAGTGAAAAGATATGACACAAGAAGAAAAAACAAAGATAGAAGCAGAAATAGTGGAGGTTCTGAAAACCGTCTACGACCCTGAAATTCCCGTAAACATATACGACCTCGGTATGATTTACAAGATAGACTTGCAGGACGACGGCACATTGGAAATGGATATGACCTTCACATCGCCAGCGTGCCCTGCAGCCGACTATATATACGAGGACGTAAGAACAAAGGTTGAGGGCGTGAAAGGCGTGAAGACAGCCAACATAGAGCTTGTTTTCGACCCTATCTGGGACCAGAGTATGATGTCGGAAGAAGCACGCGTGGAACTCGGCTTCGACTGATTTCACCCATAGTAAGCAACCAAACTGTAAGACAATGAAGAATGTTTATTTCCTTTCCGATGCCCATCTCGGTTCATTGGCAATAGAACACCGACGAACGCAAGAACGCCGCTTGGTACGTTTTCTGGACAGTATAAAGGACAAGGCAGAAGCAATCTATCTCTTGGGCGATATGTTCGACTTTTGGGACGAGTATAAACACGTCGTTCCGAAAGGCTTTACACGCTTCTTGGGGAAAATATCAGAGCTTACAGATATGGGCGTAGAAGTGCACTTCTTCACTGGTAACCACGATGTTTGGACATACGGATACTTGGAAGAAGAATGTGGCGTGATATTGCACAGACACGGTATAACAACCGAAATCCACGACAAGGTATTCTATTTGGCGCACGGCGATGGGCTTGGCGACCCCGACCCATTGTTCAAAATCCTTCGGAAAATATTCCACAACCGTGCCTGCCAGCGACTGCTGAACTTCTTTCACCCGTGGTGGGGAATGCAATTGGGACTTGGTTGGGCAAAAAAGAGTCGCATGAAACGTCCTGACGGCAAAGAACTTCCTTTCCTTGGCGAAGACAAAGAATACTTGGTGCAATACACCAAAAAGTATATGCGGACGCACAAAGATGTAGACTACTACGTTTATGGGCATCGCCACATAAAGCTCGACCTACCGTTGGACGGCAAAGCGCGTATGTTTATCCTTGGCGATTGGATATGGCAGTTCACCTATCTCGTATTCGATGGCGAGCATACTTTCCTCGAAGACTACGTGGAAGGAGAGAGTAAATTATAAAAAATAGCTTTAAATTGCTTATTTTTTACTCGTTTTTTCATATTTCTCGCTTTTTTATTGAAAAAAAGGGGCTGTTCGTTGAAAAAATTTGCACGGTTCAATGAAATACTGTATATTTGTAGCAGTTATTAAATCATAAAAGATTTAGCAATTCAATACTAAGAAAAAATAATGATTAGTAAAAGATAAAAATTCATCATTTAGAATAAAACTCAGGTTTGTAGATTAAGTTTAGTCAAAAAGGTGGTTGTCGTGATGACAACTACCTTTTACATTTTAAGGCATAAACCATTTCAAAGGTATATGAGAGATAACACACAAGGCACCGTTCCTTTAATAGCTTTGCAACAAATCTAATAGAAACAACAAGTAAAAACAGACTTATTGCATAGAGATTATACCAAACCCACGCTGAAAGAAAATGAAATTTAAACACCAAAAGAAGCATTTTACGAAAACATTGAGTAATTTTGTATTTACTTGTTGAGTTCACCATATCCCTTCCGTATGTTGGAACATAAGTATATGTGAGTTAATAAGAACTTTATTGTGTATTAATGAGTGACACGAAAACTTTACAACAACGACATACAAATATGGCAGCTATTCATGGAAAGAATACGAAGCCAGAACTTGTTGTGCGAAAATGGTTGTGGAGCCATGGCTATCGCTATCGTCTAAATCATCCACGCCTTCCAGGAAAACCCGACATCGTGTTGAAGAAATATAGAACCTGCATTTTTGTAAATGGCTGCTTTTGGCACGGCCACGAAGGTTGCAAGTACTACAGAACACCAAAAACCAATACGGATTTTTGGATAAATAAGGTTAGACGAAACAAAGAACGAGACCGCAAAGTTTGTCAAAAGCTCGCATTGATGGGTTGGCACAGCATAACAATTTGGGAGTGTGAGCTGAAATTATCTAAAAGAGAAAGAACATTAGAGTCCCTAATATTCACGCTCAATAAAATCTTTCTACAAGACCATCGCATAAAAAAGTACGAAATATCTGAAGAAAAACTAACAATGGTTGCGGAGGATATTGCAGGCAAATATGGAAACAAAATAAAAAAATAACAGCATCCACAAACCATATACAACCACACAAAAATCATAAAAACACAGACTTTTACCACAAGAGTATCAAATTCACGTCCTATTAAATCTGCATCAAATACCTATAAAATAAACACCGATTGTAAATCAGGAACTTACAATCGGTGTTTTGTACCCAGACCCGGTACAATGCCGTAAAAACAAGAGAAGCGAAAAGAATATATTGTATTGATAATCAGTTATTTGTAATTTTCTTATATTTGTCGATTTTACCCATTTTTGCCTGTTTTTTGTTAGATAGTACACTTTTAGTACACTTTGATATTCGGAACTTTTTAGTATCTTTGCAAAACAAGAAAACATCTGAAAATAAACGAGTTAATGATTTTACTCGGTTTGATACACATTTAGGTACATAACTATCAACTATGGCAAAATTAGAAAATAAAGCAAAGGAAAACCCGAAATTGGAACAAAATACGCTTTCTGATGGTCGGATAAGTCTTTATCTTGAGTATTATCTTGGTAGAGAAGAAACGCCTGTTTTGGATGATAATGGTAATCCTGTTTTGTATGAAACAGGTAAGATGGTGGGTAAGCCCAAAGTTCACATCAAACACAACAGGCGAAAAGAAAACTTGCAGTTGTACTTGATAACTAAGCCCCGTACTCCAGCGGAACGACAACAGAACAAGGAAACACTTGCACTGGCTGCCAAAATTCGAGCGGAGCGTGAACAACAGTTTAAGGAGAGTATGCTCGGCTATCGTTTGAAGAAGGATAGAAATATTAATTTCTTGGACTACTACCAAGCGTACATAGACAGTTATACCAAGAAAGACCTGCGAATGATAAAAATAGCCTTGAGTCGTTTTAAGGATTTTCTGAAAGAGCAATATCCCCTTTATGAGTTTAGTATTAAGCCCGACTTAATAACCAAAGAAATGATGGAACGATTTGTGGAGTATCTGCAATCACGAAGTGTAGGCGAAGGGGCAAAGAGTATCTATCAGCGTTTCAAGAAAGTTGTGCGTTATGCTATTGATCACGAAGTGATGTTGAAAGACCCTTGCAAGGATGTGGTGTGCAAGATGGATGACCAGATTTTGCGTAAAGAAGTGTTGTCTATGGACGAAATCCAATCACTCATTCAATGCCATTACGATAATGAAAATCCAAATGTCAGGCGAGCCTTTATCCTCTGTCTGTATTGCGGTTTGCGCTTCTGCGATGTGAAAGACCTGACTTATAAGAACATTGATTACACCAATCACCTTTTGAAATTTGAGCAGAATAAGACCAAAGGTCATTCGGCACATAGTGGTGTTGTCATTCCTCTGAACGAAGGATTACTTTCATTGATAGGTGAAGCACCTAACGACTTGAGTACCTCCATTTTCAATTTGCCAACATACGAGAGTTGCTGTAAATCGGTAAAACGGTGGGTAAAGCGTGCAGGAATCAATAAACACATCAGTTGGCATTGCGCCCGCCACAGCTTTGCTGTGAACATTCTGAATAACGGAGCCAATATCAAGACCGTTGCGAGTTTGTTGGGACATAGCGGATTGAAGCACACAGAGAAATATACTCGTGCCGTGGATAAATTGAAGTCTGAAGCTATCAATAGCTTGCCAGAATTGAAGCTGTAAGCATTTGGTTTAGATTGTCAATTCAATGTTTTAGTATTTCTGCTTACAATTAAGCAAGTGTGGTGAGAAAAAAGATGATTTAGTGATGTTATTGGCTAAACAAAGCTATTTTCTGCATTATATATCAATAATATTGTGTATATTTGTATCCTTATTATGAACTATCCATTATGGACAAGGATATCAATCGCATAAAAGTAGTGCTTGCGGAGAAGAAAAGAACTAACAAATGGTTAGCAGAACAGTTGGGATGTGCACCAACCACAGTTTCTAAGTGGTGCACCAATGTTTGCCAACCGACTATGGGGACTTATCTCAAAATAGCAAAACTACTCAATGTTGAACTGACAGAATTAGTGAGAAAAGAAAACAATGTATAAAATAACTTGGGATAAAGAAACGGGTGGTGTATTGCTTCATTCACGCATTGTCGATGGAACAATTGGTACATCACCTCGTCCTGTATTCTGGGAAGAACTCGATTTGCTTAAAGTTAATGAGTTAGGATGGAAATATCCTCACACGGAAGCCCCTTTATTGTGGGCAATTAATAAGCAATATTGGTATCAAGGGGAACTGATGTTTGAAGCTAAAGGTGCAAATATCTACGACGCTGCTACAATTATATTCCAACTGGGTAAGGAAAATATCGAGGTGAAGCCCGTTGATGTAAATGAAATGTTGAAGCGCAATGCTGAATTTATGTTCTTACTAGAGAGTGAGGCTATTGAATTCATTCGTGAAACTTTCAAACAATATGCTGGTGCAAGAAGAAGTCTTGCTCAAGTTAAGGCTAATCAACTTGACTATGAAGCCCTTGCGAAGCGCATGGAAGCCAAGGTTAAAAAGAAGATGGCGATAGTGCGTGAAGACTGCGATAGTTTCGATATTATGCCACTCGACACTGCTGAAGAGCAAGGTAAAAAAGTTTTTCACACCACAAAGATTGACAAGTTTATCGCCTCTTTCTCTGGTGGTAAAGACTCTCAGGTAGTGCTTGATCTTTGTACACGAGCCATACCAAGTACAGAATTTGAGGTTATTTATTCAGATACTGGGTATGAATTGCCAACATCGTTAGAACTTTATCAGCAGGTACAAGACCATTATCATAAGCTCTTCCCTGACCTAAAGTTCTCACTTACTCGTAACCATGAAAATGTGCTCAACTATTGGGATAAGATTGGGACACCAAGCGATAAACATCGCTGGTGTTGCTCTGTAATGAAGACAGCTCCTCTCTATCGTTCTCTAAAAATAGAAGGAACAAATAAACAAGCAAAATCGCTTGCATTTGAAGGAGTAAGAGCAGAGGAAAGCGCAATGAGAAATAATTATGAGCGAATAGGGAAAGGGGTTAAACATGACACTGTAATCAATGCTCGACCAATCTTAAATTGGAATACAACAGAGATATTTCTTTACCTTCTTGCTCACCATTTACCCATCAATGAAGCCTATCGCGTGGGAAAGCCAAGAGTGGGATGTTTAATCTGTCCATTCTCTTCTCCATGGGATGATATGATTGTGAATAAACGATATAAAAAAGATCTGGAACCTTTTTTATCACGTTTGGAAAACTTATCAAAACGACGTAATATTCCAAATTTAGAGGAATACATAAAAGAACGCAAATGGAAACTTCGGGCGAGCGGAAATAATGTTAATTCAAGAACAAAAGTTCTCTTTCCTAAACAATTTCCCACGTTCGTAGCAAATGTTTCCAACGCACAGAAACGTATAGAAGATTGGCTTCCTGTTTTGTGCGAATATAATATAATAGAGAAAGAGAATAAGAAGTTTGGAGAATTATGCTTTGATAAGGCTGTCTATCGTTTTGACATTATATATAAGTCTGAACACGACTATACTTTCACCTTATATGAAGTTAAAAATCCCCAGTTAGTACAGCTCCTTAAAAGAGTTATTTATAAAAGTGCTTTTTGCATTAACTGCGAAGGCTGTGAAGTGGAATGTCCAACAGGAGCACTATCTGTTTATCCTGAAGTTAAAATTGTAAAATCTAAATGCATTCATTGTCATAAATGTCTGTTATTTCACGACCAAGGATGCATTGTTGCTAATTCTTTAAGTATGACAATCTCAACAAATACAAAAAGTGGAGGTATCTCCAAAATTGGTACCTTTGGAATCCACAATGAGTGGCTGCAAGAGTTTCTTTCCGACCCTGATGGTTTTTGGGCAAGTAATTCCTTAGGAAATAAGCAGGAACAGAGTTTTAAGGCATGGTTGATAGATGCAGACATAATAGACTCAAAGAAAAATCTAACATCATTTGGTGATTTTTGCGCAAAGCATCGTGAAGACGAGCTTGATTTAATTTGGGAGCTCATTTGGTCGAATTTTGCATACGGTTCTGTTCTTACAAACTGGTTTATCAATTCAATAAATCCCGAGCAACATTTCACAAAAGCTCTACTTGATGAGTTGGCTTTAAATGTTTTTGATGGTACAAAAAATACCATAACTTATGCTATTGGAGGCTTCATGCAAATATTCAAATATTCTCCAATTGGTGATTTTCTTAACCAAGGGCAATCGAATGATAGCAAGAACTTTTTTCGCGGAAGACATGAACAGTTGTCCGAGGTAGCACTTGCTTATTCTATATACAAATATGCAGAATTTAAAGGAATTCGTTCGCTTTCTATTTCTGACTTCTATGATAAAGGCTGTCAGACTGGTCCTGCTAAGGAATTTGCAATTTCTAAAGCTACTTTTGCAAAGTTGCTCCGTCGATTAAACTCTGCCACAAACCGCGTTTTAATAGCAGAATTAAATATGGGATTAGATAGTATAACATTGCGAGATGACCTCACTTCAATAGATATACTCAAACAGTTAGTTTTATAAATATGTATTCTCGCCTTAAAATAGAATATTACAAGAACTTGATTCGAGCAATGAATGTTTCAAGGGTAAATGGCAAGAACAATCTTGCCAAGCCTATGCTTATGTTGGCAATTTTACAAGGAATACAAGAAAGGAGTATAATTGCTAATCGTATTACATTGACAGAATCACTTGTACATACTTATAAAACTTTATTTAAAGAGTATGGCATTCAGGTTCTTACAAAATATATTTATCCTTACTATTATTTGAAGGGAGATGGTTTCTATCATCTTATTGGTGATTGTAACCGTAAGACTCCCACTGCGAAATACCTTCGTGAAAACATTGAGTATGCTACATTTGACGATGAATTGTGGTTGCTATTGCAAGATGAAGGTGCAAGAACCGAGATAAAGGAAGCTATCATTAATTTTTTATAAAACCTAACAAATAATAAACACATGCCATATAGTAAAATCGTGACGCTGAGACAAATGCGTCCCGCCTATAATATTAAGGAGGAGAGCGATGGTGAGTGGAAATCTTTCATTGCTAACGATCAGTTTAACGGATTGCTACAACGTGTAGTCAGTGCTGTACGTAATAACGACGCTGATAATCATAAGTCGATTTGGATTGCCGGAACATATGGTACGGGTAAAAGTCATGCAGGTGCGGTGATTCAGCATCTTCTTTGCGATCCTATAGACGATATCCGCGAGTATGTAGAGGACGAATACAAGAAGGATAAGTATGCTGTTTTGCGCAACAGTATGTTGCAACTCCGTGAAACAAAGCGTCTCTTCCCCATAAATATGTATGGTCAACAAAACATTGCTTATGAGGAAGATTTATCGCTCCAGATGCAACGTGAGATAAAACGTGCACTTCTGGTTGCTGGGATAAATATTACAGTGCAGACAGACTTTGATATGTATGTGAAACATATTGAGGAGCAGACACAATTCTGGGGGAGTCTCATAGAACAAAATATAGAGCTTGCAAGTGTAGCACCCGATACCAATAAGCTGAAGCAACGCCTGATGGCTGCTGACACCGCAGTGCTTGACAAGGTGCGCCAAGCTTTGCGTGCAGGAGGATTCGATATTCGTTTGCAGAGCAATAATCTCCAGCAATGGATATTTGAGGTACAAAATTCCCTTCGTGAGAAAACTGATTATAATGGTCTGTTGATTATTTGGGACGAATTTACCGAAGTAATGACTTCGAGTATCGGCACGCGCTTGTTGGTACAACTTCAGGAAATTGCAGAGGCTATGATGAATGCAGAGAATGACTCTTATTTCTTGTTTATCTCTCACCCTTCTGCCCTCAATTCACTAAAAGAGGAAGAACGTGAAAAGACCAAGGGGCGTTATCACTATATAGCCTACAATATGGAACCTGTTTCGGCATTCAAAATTATGTCGAAGAAGTTCAAGATTGTAAATTACACGTTATACATGATTCGTCAGGAACGTTTCTTTGATCTCCATCCAGAGTTGTTGGAAATGTTCAGTACAACAAGTACAGACACCGAACAGACCATAGAAAACATAAAGAACTTATTTCCATTGCATCCAGCAACGGCCAACCTTGCAACTTATTATGCACGTGAAGCAGGATCCAGCAGTAGAAGTGTATTTGAGTTTCTGGCAAGTGATGCTGTGCGTGACTTCCTTGATGATGATGCGGCTTACATCAATGGGTGTACCATTACAGCAGATTATCTATGGGATTATGTGCAGAGTTATTTTGAAAGTGATAGTGCAAAGTTCGGTGCCGTCACTGAGCGATACAATAGTCACCACTTAGCCGTTGAAAGTCAAGGTGATAATTATTTGAAGGTCTTTAAGGGCATTTTATTGTTGAATGCTTTGAACAACATAGCTAACAACGATACTGTTACACCAAGCAAGGATAATATTGAAGACTTGTTTGCAGGTACGGAAATACAAGAAGAATTGCCTGTAATTCTTGATTTTTTCAATGATAAGAGTATTATCCAGCGTCAACCTAATGGGAACTTCTCTATTCTTTTCACCGCATTGCCTGGTGACGAGATACAAAAAATAAAAGAAGAACTGAAATCCACACGCTTTTTGTTTACTGATCAGGTAATAAAGTTTGGTAATACGGCTACAAATATTTTTACCCGAAATTTCTCTCAGGTGGCACGCCCTTATGCATTCCAATTTTTCAGTGTGCAAAGTAACGAGTACACGTTAATGAATCAGATTGAAAATGCAAAGAAACAGGCAAAGTCCTACGAGACGTTCCTTGCCATTATGGTAGCTAGAAACAATCAAGAACTTTTGCTTTTGAAAGATATTGCTGAGAAGAATTGTAAGGATGAACGCTTTGATACCATTTCTTTCGTCGTTATTGAGACGACGATGGGCGATAAAGAATATGAACGCTTCATAGAGTATCAAGCAAATGCACAATGTGCCCAGAGCCACAGTTTGCCACAGCAGCAGCAAACCTATATCAAACAGGCTGAAGAAATGATACAAAACTGGGTAAATAAGATGCGTAACGGGAATGTAACCTTCTATCTCAAAGGGGACAATATGCCTATCTCTGGTAGCAAGATGACCAGTACAATCAATAGCTGCATAGCTCCGAACATTTTTACAAATGGTCCTGAATCGCTCGAAACCATACGTACAAAGTTCAGTGCGACTTACTGGAAAAAAGCGTCTGTAAAAGCAACGGTAGACGCTGTGTTGAATTACAACACAAAACAAGAGATTATAGACAAGTGCAATGGTCCTGCCAGACATGTAGAATTCTTATTACAAGATAGTGTAGACGATAACTTGGAATGGAAGGACACAGTCTCACCTAATCATCCTCTGAAAAAAGTATGCGACTATATAGATGAATGGCTTGGCGGTCGGCATACAAGCAAGAATCAAAGTTTCAATCTTGGCGATAAGCTTATAGGATTGACGGAAGCACCTTTTGGCCTTTTTCAGAGTTATGCACCGATGGCTATGGTCGCATTTGCTATGCGTAAGTATATCAATATTATTTTTGATACCAACGGAAAACAGCGTACTGCACAACATCTTGTAGAAGATGTCGTTGAGATGTTTAAAGCATGGGAAAACGGTAGAACGAGCAATAAGTTGAACTTTATTTTTGAGAGTAAGGAAGCAGGACGAGTTTGTAAGAGCCTTATTAAAATGTTCAGCCTGAATAAGTTGAAAGGTTATTCTGACATTAGCAGTCTTAAAGATGCACGCTGGGCTGTACTTCATGTATATTGCAAAGATAAGGGTTATCCGCTTTGGGCATTAAAGTATATTGAAGAATGTACTCCTGAAATGAAGGAGTTCATCGATAATCTCATTCAAGTTGTCAATAACCCCGAAAGTATGAAGAATCCAAATCTTTTGGAAAATACCATTCATGGTTATGATACGCTAAAAACTGATTTTGGTAATTTGCTAATACCTTCAGCTGATAATTTTCACAAAGGCTTTGTCGCTTATATGCAAAGTATTGAAAATGTAAATGTGCAAGATGACGAAGTGGACGAAGCCCAGAGGTATCTCCACGAACATCTGGAAAGTGAAGTCGGAATGTGGACAGAAGAAGAGGTAAAGGATAAGCTGAAAGATTGGCGTATATCAAAGGCAACACCTGTTGACCCTTATTTGCCGCCTTCTGATTTTTCTAATACTATTGTGGCTGCGCCTCTTGAAGACAGGTCTACTGTTAGTTCTGACGAGCTGAAGAAGAAACGTAATAAAGCTATCAACCGTATTAACAATAGCGATGACTTGCGTCAGGCTATTGAAAATATGATTACCGAAGAAGAAAGTTACGTCATCGATATATTGTTGAAATATGTATAAGGAACCGTTCAGAGAAATGGTTGCCCTCAAAGCACATGTTGAGGACGACAAACAGGCGAGAGGTGTTGGTGCTTCTACGCTTGATAGATACCCTATTCGCTTTGTATTGTTCGATAATTTCCGTGACTGTTATGAATTTGTAGATTTCCTACAAACAGAACAAGGTGTACATGTGGAGAGTGTAGATCATTGGATAGATCGTAACTATCCTGACCTTCTCATTACGCATGTGGAATTAGCGGACCATATCATGGAACATATAAAGAAAAAAAGTCCTAATGATTGTGTGATTGCACCATTCTCTGAACTCGCTCGTTTTTATGACAACGAAGAGAATAAATCTTTTGATGCTTTAATAAAGACTATCAAAGCTATTCAAGCGACAGCAGAAGCTCAAAAACAACATCAGCGTGTTTATATACCACTAGTAGGTCTTGAAGGTAAAATGGATACTTTCAAGAATGATAGCCAAATTAATATCTGGAGATTGCTATCAGAAGATAAAGACTTGACATATAAGCTTATCCTAACAGAAGAAACAGATTTTGGGGTAAGTGGTTTGGGGGCTAACTATACGATTGTAAGCAACATTCGAGAGTGGCTAAATATATGGAAAGATAGTACGCAACAAGTTTCATCGAAAATTATTTGCAAATCGAAAGCAATATTTGCTAATGCTCGTTTTGCTCAACCTGACAACGCTTTCTCATATCAAGTCTGTAACACTGCATTTGGGTTTCTAACAGATGGGTTGAATCTTGATCTTGTCAACCTACGTCCATTGCCAAATGATGGCGATAATTGGGATTTATTAGCCGGATGTATAGATGTGAGCAATAAATTTGACTTCACGAAATTTGTTAAGCAATACTTTGGTATCAATAACATAGAATCATTTAAAGATTTTATTCGTCTTTGGTTTGATAATTCTCATATATTTTCTCGATGGCTATTATCACGTTTCTATACCAGCAAAGAAAATGGTGAAACTTATTTATGCAGATGCCTAAAAGCTACATCTAATTATGGCACAAATGAACTGATAGAGAAAATGGCAGGCGAAATAACGGACATTACTTCGGAAATGGAAGTGCGCAAATACTGCCTTACCTATGCAGCCCAAAAGAATATTCAACTTTCAGATGCTGCAGAGAACATGATTGCTAAATCTTTGCAGACCTTACCTACTAAGATAGGTTATACGGCTACCTTGAGATACTTTACGGGAATCACACACAAGGAAAAAGAATTTGCAGTAAGTTGGTTGGGGCAAGGACTTATTGCGCTTAACGACATCGCAACGTTCTTCCCAGATCTTTACACCTATATGTCTGAAGGTGTTGGAGTTGCAACAGGAGTCCCAGACTGGGTGAATCCATACATTGAGCAATATAAGAGAGCTAAGATTTCCAATCGATACACAACTGATATTGAACAATTTATAAATAAACTTAATGGCTCAGAGTCTTCATTTGATATGTGGTACAATTCATTCTGTTCCACATATACCTTACTACAAGACCGTGGCGATATTGAAGTTTTTTATTGGATTGACGGATTGGGGATCGACTGGGTTCCTCTAATTAAAAACATAATTGCAGAGAGAAAAGACCAACAGATTTTTCTCAACGAAATAAGAATTGCTCGTGCTCTTCTTCCTACCAAGACTGATATAAATAAGAAAGATCTACAGCGCCTTCTTCCTCAGGGTGTTCAATTGGAAAAAGCTGGAGACCTTGATTCATTGGCTCATCGCTCAGATAATATAAGTCCATTTACAATTATCAAGGAAATAGATATTGTACGAAGAAGTATTGAAGAAATTTTGCAGAAATACATAGGCAAGAAGATTGCGATTATCTCTGATCATGGATTGACCTATTTGTCGCAATTGCTTAATGGTAAACATATGCCTGGTGTTGATAGCGACCATCACGGACGCATTGCCATTCGCAAAAAGGTGGATTCTACTATGGATAGTAGCTACTTCCGTTTGGAGGATAATAAAACTTTGTGTGCACTAAAGCATGAATCACTTTGTGCAAAAATACCATCCGGACAAGGTGCTCATGGTGGCTGTACACCAGAAGAGGTACTAGTACCCATCTTTATCATTTCAAGTGTACCTGCTGCAACCAACTGGTCGTTCAACCTACTCACTTATGAAATAAGTGGCTCAAATCCACGCGTACAATTTGAAATTAAGAATATGCCGTCAGCTGATGTTCCTTACGTACTTTATAATGGAGCGAAATATAATGTTCATCATCTGAGTGGCGATACATATGAAACAGAGGATATAATGTTAGATGCCAATGTTTCAGATTTCACGCTTCAACTTGGAGGAGTTGTTCGCCCAATGAAGATTAAGGTGGCAACAGGCGTTCAAGAAGTAGATCCGTTTGAATTTTAATAAATGAGTATTTATGAAAGAAGAAATTTGCAACAAAATAAGACAGCATTTTTCGGCAATGTCTATTTACAAAGACCCCGCATCGACGGGTAGTCTTTTTGCTGGGCGGAACCTTCCTGCATTTGTTAAGGATTTCCTTTTGAAACGCTATCTTAACATTCAAACTGGTGAGGTTGATAAAATGGCACTCACGCAGTTTTTAGATAAAGTTATTCCAGCAAAACAAGGTAGTGTTAAAGACAGACTGCAAAGTGGAGAAGAAGTTACGCTTTTGGCTCGCTTTGTGGTGTACATTGACATTGTTAAGAATGAACGTCAATTTGCCATTCCTGATTATGGCATCAAGCAACGTGAGGGGCTAATTCCTGAATATGTATATTCCCGCAACTCTGGAGAATTTGTTGAGGGTGAAAAATGGGGCATTATCAAACTTTGTCTACTACCAGATGATGATGGCAAAAGAAACCATATCCAAATGGTGGATTATAAACCATTCAAGCCTTATAGTTCTGTGGATATTACGTATCTTGCAGAGGCACGCAAATATTTTACTACTCTAGAATGGATTGACGTTTTGTTGTCTGCCATGGAGTATGATCCTGATGGGTTTATATCACTAACTCAAAAGTTGGAGTTCCTTACTCGTTTGCTCATTTTCATAGAACCACGTCTGAATGTGATAGAATTGGCTCCTAAAGGAACAGGTAAAAGTTATGTATTTGGCAATCTTTCAAAGTATGGATGGTTGGTAAGTGGTGGTAAGGTGACACGTGCTAAGTTGTTTTTTGATAAAACAAAACAGCAGAATGGTATTATCAAAAATCATGATTTTACAGTCTTCGATGAAATACAGACCATCGTTTTTCAAGAGCGAGCCGAGATACAAGCTGCTCTAAAATCATATTTGGAAAGTGGAAAAACTACTATTGATAATAACGAGTTTTCTTCTGAGTGTGGCTTGATGCTTATGGGTAATATTCCTCTTTCTGCTCAACACATGCCTGTGTCACCTTTTTATTTCAGCAACCTGCCAGAAAATTTCCGTGAGTCGGCATTGCTCGACCGCTTTCACTGCTTTATTGAAGGCTGGCTTCTTCCGCGAGTGGACAAAAGCATGATTTTCAAAGGATGGACTATCAATGTGGAATACTTTTCTGAGATTCTCCATACAATGCGTACAAAGAATACCTATGGATTATTATTTGATCAACTCGTTCGCTTTGAAGAAAAAGCCGATGTGCGAGATAGTAATGCCGTGAAGCGTATCGCTACAGCTTATATGAAATTGCTATTCCCGCACTGGCATCGAATCGAGGATGTAAATGAAACAGAATTTAAAATGTATTGTCTTGACCCTGCGATACATCGTCGTGGCATCGTAAAAGAACAATGTCATAATATCGACCCTGAGTTTAAGAGTCGAATGCCTCATGTTGAAGTTGTCCAAGATGATTCCACCGAAAACAAGCCTTTTTAATTGATGGTTGTCTATTATATAAATAAAGTAAACGAAAATCTTAGAACATATACCTTTCCTTTTAAGAAAGGAGATATCTGTATGCTCCATGAGGGAGATATTGTAAAAACGGTTTATATCGATAGCGAAGTGGAAAATAATTCTATCTTTCGAGATTTCCGTTATGTTGATACAAAATCTTTGACGAGTTATCAGTTTCCGAATACGAACATTATTCTTTGTGCCCCTGTTCCATATGGAAGAGGTAAGGCAAAAGGTGATAAAGCTCTTGTTTCACTCTTGTTGACATATTGTAACGGAGAATGGCTTACTGACTTTCTAATCGATACGCTGGCTGTTTTGGAGGGAACACGTGAATACTGGGATCAAACAGTTCTTTGTCGACTAACGAGAGAAGAAAATATTGATATTGTTTTTGAGACTCCTATAGAAGAAGCATCTATAAATAGGATGCTGAAATTGGTATACATACCTGAACCAAATAATTTTAGCAATTATTCAAAAGAACTTGACTTATCAGTTGGTGACTATTGCTTTTGTCATGTAGCTAATGGCATTGTATTGATTCAAATAGACAAGGAACCAAATATAATAGATAAAGTATCAGACTTCAGATTGATAGAAAATGTCGATGAACCAGAAATCATGTTGCCATTGGATGCAACAATCCTTTACGATAGCACAAGTGTCAAAGAAAATAAGTTTTTGCCTCGTCTTGATAGTATAGTTAAGCTACCTGTCTCCAAATCAATTTTATTTTGCGCACTTAATGATTTGCCTTTGTCTGAAGAAGAAGATGTAAAGGATTATCTAGAAGGAGAAGATGGAAGCAATATTTTTTCTGAAAATAGGCATTTGTCTTCTCTTGTTCTTGAGATCATAGAAATCTTCGAAAATAAAATAGAGCAAAGAAGCTATTCCATATTACTAGATCTTGCTAACGGACTATCTAGAAGTGAAGTCGCTAAGAAGAATAATCTTACACAAGAGAGAATACGACAACTATATAATAAGATACTGGAAGAGATTAAATTTCTTCTTATAAATGAAGTTAAGGAGAACGAGCAAGTCCGTAAGGATAATGCTCGACTACATGTACAGATTCAACTCTATATTGAGGAAATTCAGCAATTAAGAAAAGCAGTAATGTCTGAAAGTTTTACAGAGAGCACAGGACATGTTGCAGATATCAACGCTTATGTTGCGGAATTACTCAATACGCCCATCCATAAGTTAGAACTTCCATTAAGAGCTATGAAAGTACTAAAAGTTTTAGGTATTTCTACTTTTGGTGAAATACCCAGAATTGATGCAACTGTTACCCTACTTAAGGTGAAGAACAGTGGAAGAAAAACAGTACATGATATTGAAGCTTTTCTTGACAAATTTGGCCTTCAATTAGGAATGACTTATACAGAAGTAGTCAATACATTGATGAATGTTGACTTTAGCAAGATATCACATTTTCTTAAATAAGGATTATAGCTTTAATTGTTGCATGCTTTTTGATGTCTATCATAATAGCAAAAATAAAAATATATGACGATACAAGAAATACAGACTCGCAAGGAAGATCAGACGTTTGACTGCAAAAGTATTCAAATTGATCCGAAAGCATTGGCTATTACCATTGTGGCGTTTGCTAATGCTGATGGTGGCGATATCGCTATCGGTGTGTCTGACAAGACAAGGAAGATAGAAGGGATTGACCAGCATACGGAAAAGTTAAATGAGTTGCTGCGTGTTCCTTTAGACTTTTGTAATCCTTCTGTGTCTATTACCAGCGAGTTGGTACCATGCATGGATAAGGATGGGAACGAAAATCATATTTTATTGATGCATATTCCTGCAAGTTCTGAACTACATGCTAATCAGGCAGACGAAGCTTTTATGCGTGTTGGGGATAAAAGCAGGAAGCTGTCTTTTGAAGAGCGCATACAGTTGATGTATGATAAGGGCGAGCGCTATTATGAAGATACGGCTGTGTATGGTGCTACGGTTGATGACATTGATATGGCTGCTATAGAAAGATATACAGAATTGATTGGTTATACCAAATCGTCCAAGCAATATCTACAAGAGAATAATGGTTTCTTGACTACCAATACAAAGGGAGAAGAACAAGTTAGTGTGGCTTGTATTCTGTTGTTTGGTAAATATCCACAGAAGTTCTTTCCTCGTGGGCGTACTCGCTTCATTCGCTATAAAGGTATAGAGGAACAAGTGGGTGTAGAGATGAACGTAATTAAGGATGTAACATTTGAAGGAACGATACTCGATCAGGTTAAAGACACGATAGCCTATCTTGAAACCCAAGTAGAGGAGCATACGTTCCTTGGGCAGCATGGACAGTTCGTAACCAACAGAGATTACCCAAGGTTTGTGATACAAGAAATGGTAGTTAACGCTTGTTGTCACCGTGCCTACAATATCAAGGGTACGGAAATCCAAATCAAGATGTTTGATAATCGCTTGGTATTTGAGTCGCCGGGCAGATTGCCCGGAACGGTTAAGCCCTCAAACATTCGTCATACACACTTCTCACGCAATCCTAAAATAGCTCAATTCCTCAAAGCATACGACTTTGTGAAGGAGTTTGGCGAAGGTGTGGATCGTATGTGTAGGGAGTTGGAGGCTAATGGTACATCACATTTATCCTTCCATCTTGATGATTTTATTTTGAAAATCACAGTGCCGAAGGTTGTGTCGGAGCAAGAGAAGTCTGTGAAAGAGAATGCGGGCAAGGTGACTGATAATCACCTAAAGGTATCTGAAAAGGTGACTGATGAACAGCCAAAGGTATCTGATAGGGTGACTGATAAGCGGAAAGTCATAGTTGAGAAAGTTGTAGCTAAAGCATTAGAAAATGGTGATAAATTAACATCAAATCGTATTACCATCTTACAATTAATGGCTGAAAATCCTTATATTACCAAGATAGAACTTGCTGCAGCCGTAGGAATTAGTGCCACCTCTATCATGCGTAACATCGAATATATGCGTAACAAGTACCTCCGTCGTGTTGGACCAGATAATGGTGGCTTTTGGGAAATCATAGATTAAGATGTAGCGCACAAGCCCAACCAAGCGAGAATTTTGGTTGGGCTTGCTTCATATAGGGTTATTTCAATTTCATTTGCATCAAACTATCGGCCTTTTGCTTCAGTTCCATGTCGTAACTATCAGTTGCCTTCTTAATTTTTCTGATTGTGTTTTCATTGCGATGAATATCAAACACATCGTTGAGCCATAGAATATCCTTGGAGCTACAGCCCCTCCACACTCTGATGATA
>ERZ773027.692-NODE-692-length-20326-cov-4.975729_pt1 | contig 20326 bp, 9 predicted proteins | sample MGYA00511032_ERZ773027 | MGnify/ENA primary metagenome ERZ773027 (study PRJEB29015, sample SAMEA2738138) | human oral metagenome | biome: human oral; feature: human-associated habitat; material: saliva | place: China | collected 2190 ... | reverse complement strand
CCTTGAGCGTCTCCATAGCCATCTTCAGGTCCGACTCGATGAGCTCATAGGCTTCGGCGACCGTACCACGGCGAGCCTTTTCGTAGAGCTGAGCGTTAGTCGCTTCATCAGTACGCATGACGACCCCAGGATCGCTGGCTGCCGTCGAGGCATTGTAGCGCTTAGCATAGAGCTGGACGAGCTGATGATAAGCATAGGCGCGGAAGGCATAGGCTTCCCCTACGGAGTAGCGGATCTTCTTATCCTTACGCTCCTCTTCTGTCAGGGTTTTCTTGAAGCCTCGGATAGCGATATTCGTGTGCTGGATGAGGGTATAGTAGAAGTCCCAAGCCCGGAAGTTGATGACGTCATCCCCACGCTCATTATGCGCTCCCAGATAGGTGTACTCTCTGAGGGAAGCAGGCTGCGTATTGATGACATCGTCGCTCATCAGGTCAAGGCGCAGGTTGAGCGAAGGTGCTCCAGCCCCGAAGCCCTGACCAAAGTTATAGGCGTACATCATACTATGTAGCCCATTGACGATCCCCAAGAGCCCTTCTTGGGTCCCTTCAGCTTGCTTGTCCCCCAATGAGGTGGTGGAGGACGTTTCGAGGAAATCCTTCTTACAAGCTGGGAGCGTGAGCAAGGTCACACCAGCAGCTATGGCAAGGTATTTATGCAATCTCTTCATGATCGTAGGCAAAGATTAGAAGGTGACATTGAGAGTCGTAGTGAAGGTACGGGCAGCAGCATAGCCGACGGAGTTATGGACACCTGTGTAGCCACTGAAGGGGTTGAGCCCTCTACGCTTGGAGAGGATAAAGAGGTTCTCAGCTGCGAAGGTGAGGCCAACACCATCGACCCCGAGCTTCTTAGCGAAGCGCTTGGGGAGATCGTAGCTCATCGAGATGCTCTTCAGAGCAAGGGCAGTCGAAGAGATAAGCCAGCGGTCAGAGGTCATCGTCGAGAAGTTCTGTGGGTCAGCATCGAGGCGAGGGACGTCAGTGACCTGCCCAGGCTTGCGCCAAGCACGATAGAGGTCAGGGTGCATAGCTGTCCCGGAAGAGAGGTCGCGTGACATCATATCCTGATAGAGCCCATCATAGGACTTACCACCGATCTGATAGGCAAAGACGAAGTTGAGACCGATATCCTTGTAGCGGAAGTTCGTGGAGAAGCCACCATAGACATCAGGGATAGATGAGCCCGTGTAGTGCTTACGAGCCTTTTCCCCATTCTTCGTGTAGGTAGCGCGCTCACCCGTGGCTTCAAGACCAGGCTCATCGGGATACTTCTCCTTATCGAGGCGATACATAGCCTTACCATCAGCAGGGTCTACACCGAGATATTCGTAGACGAAGTAATCGTAGATGCTGTGCCCCTCCATATACTTCTTCGTCCCTACGATGATACCTTCTTCACGATTGAGGTCAGGGAGCTTGACGATCTTATTCCTCAGCCACGTAGCGTTAGCGCGCAGGCTCCAGGAGAAGTCGCCAATACGCAGGATCTTAGCGCCGAGCTCGAGCTCAAGACCATAGTTGCGGACCTTACCAATATTACGGTCGATGCTGGCGACACCCGTCGAGGCAGCGAGCTCATACTCGAAGAGCAGGTCCTTCGACTCCTTGTTGAAGACTTCGATCGTACCATCGATTCGGTCAAAGAGGCCGAATTCAAGAGCTACGTCAGAGGTAATCTGAGTTTCCCACGTCAGGTCGGTATTCCCGACATGTGCTACACGCAGCCCAGGTTCATCGAGGTTATTGCTGGAGCCGTAGGTAGTCTGATAGGGATAGTAGCCAGAGAGCCCATCATTCCCCGTCTGTCCATAGGAGCCACGGAGCTTGAGTCGGTTGACCCAAGAGACGTTCTTCATGAACTTCTCGGAGTTGATATTCCACCCAGCACCGACAGCCCAGAAGTTCCCCCAGCGGCTATTCTTATGGAAGCGGCTGGAGCCATCTCGGCGGTAGGCCAGCGAGAGGTTGTAGCGGTCGCTGTAGTTGTAGTTGAAGCGGCCGAAGTAACTTTCCTTGCGATAGACATCGGTGCTGGAGTTGACCGAGCGTACCTTGGTATAGTTGGAGAGCTCATCGATGACGACGAACTTCAAGAACTCCTTCGATCCCGACATACCGAAGTTCTCAAGATCATAGCTCTCATGGCCCATGAGGACTTCGAAGTCATGATCCTTACCCACCTTCTTATTATAGTTGGCGAGCTGTGTGAAGGTCAGTGTCGTACCGCGACCTACATCCACATTGAGCACACCCTGAGGATTATCCCCCGTCTTGTTGTTGTAGCGGACCTTAGAGCGGGTATTACGCTGGTCGTAAGCTACCTGAAGCGAGAGCTTAAGCCCATCAATAGGCTTAATATCGAGGTGCGCACGGCCCATCAAGGCATCGCGCAGCGACTCATTGTGGTCGAGGTAAGCCAGCTCGATCGTATTGTAGTTCTTACGATAGGGACGGGTGACACTGTGGTCGTAGATCCTATTCCCGCGGTCATCGAGGACGTATGCTCCCGTCAGCGGGTCGTGGACATGGATAGGATAGATAGGAGCGACAGTCTGGGAGAAGTGTGCACCATTGGCAGAAGCACCACCGAGCGAGCGAGGGCCTTCGGAGCGTGTGTGCGTCAGCCCAATGTTCGTACCGAGCGTCAGCCAGGGGCGGATATCATACGAGAGGTTAGCACGGAGGTTGTAGCGCTTGTAGCCTGACTCGATCATGAAGCCACGCTCGTTGAGGTAGTTCAGCGAGAGGTACGACTGGAGCTTATCGGTACGGAGACCTCCGCTGAGCGTGTACTCACCACGATGGCCCGTGCGGTAGAAGGCATTATACCAGTCGAGGTCATCGCCATAGAGGAGGCCATTGATCTCGGGATTCAGCTCACCAGTAGGAAGGAGGATACCAGGATAAGCACCCTTAGCAGGACCACCCTTAGAGAGCTGATAGACCCCATTGGCGTCCTTACGATAGTAGGAGTCGATACCACTATAGGGATTGTACTTCAGCGCTTGATAAGTCTGGAGGGCTGCGATCGTACCGAGCTCTTCATCAGTCTTATTCTTATTGCGTTCGTTATAGCGGAGCGTATTGTACCACTGCTGCCAGCGGACCTTGTAGTGGTCCATGGTACCGATCTTATCGTACTCAGGGAGCCCACGGACGGAGAAGCCTTGGCTCGTAGAGAAGGTAAAGTGAGGCTGACCAGCCTGCCCAGCATTGCGCTTCGTGGTGATGAGGATGACCCCATTACCTGCGCTGGAGCCGTAGAGGGCTGTGGCGGCAGCGTCCTTCAGCACAGAGATATCAGCGATATCCTGCTGAGCGATATCCGAGATACGGCCCGTATAGACGGCACCGTCGACAACGTACAGAGGGGCTGAGGAGGCATTGACCGAGCCGAAGCCACGGATACGGATATCTGCTTCGGAGCCAGGCTGACCCGAAGAGGTCGTGACTTGCACCCCTGCGGCAGCACCGGCAAGTGCGTTCGAGGCATTAGAGATAGGTCGGGCTGCAAGCTGCTTGCCACTGATCGAGGCTTGTGCCCCGACGAGGCTCTGCTTCTTCTGCGTACCATAGGCTACGATGACGACCTTGTCGATGGACTGCTCATCGTTGTCCAGGAGGATGCGAAGTTCTTTGCCCGTGATGGCGACGACCTTACTGGCGTAGCCGACGCTCGACACACGTAGCGTGCGAGCTCCCTCAGGGAGGTGAAGGGTGAAGCGTCCCTTCGGGTCGGTCAGCGTACCGATGTTGGGATAGTCTACGGACTGAGGCCGGGACGATGGGCTCTTTGTCCTCCACAGAGAGGACGATCCCCTTGACGGTGATCTGCTTCTTTTGAGCCCATGCTACTCCTATCGATAGAGTTAGGAATAGGAGTAAGAGTAAACTCTTCTTCATTTGCGTCTTTGGGTAACTAAGGTGAAACGGATAGGATCTGACGACGGGTAGAGTGGACCTCATCCGACCCCTGCTGGAGGGTGATGAGATACACATCAAGGTGTGTGCTAAAGGCTCTCCCCTACTCGTGTAGGTTGGTGTTCGCAGCGGGAAGGGAGGGTCTGAGAGAGGATGGTACGGCTGTGCGGCTCTACTCGGAGTGCCTACTCTTACTTGAATGAAGAGGTACTCAGGGCATGTGTTTAAGACTATCGCTCAGCCATAGGGAGGAGGTACGTCGGTGAGGGTAATGCGTTGGTCGGAGAGGATCGCTGAGGTGTGTCGGTGTGTCTCTCCTTGTCTTTCTTTGCAGTAAAGGTAGGAAACTTCTTATTAAATACCAATCCCGCTGTATCAGACCATACAAAAAGCCCCGCCGCAGGGATCTGCGACGGGGCTTCTGTCTATCTATCTTGTAGGGAAGACAGCGAGGCTTAAGCCTTCGTGTCTTCGCTCATCAGCTTATTGAAGTCTTCGGGAGATACTTCCTCCTCAGTGACGGTGATCGCTTCCTTAGCGATAGCAGCGAGCTTGGAGTCAGCGACGCGGTCGATGAGGTTCTCCTTCGTGCGCTCATCCTTGAGCATGCTCTGAGCGTAGTTCTCGAGCAGTTCGTCGGGCACAGAAGTCATACCGTACATAGCGAACTGGTTCTTAGCTACGATGAGGGCGAACTTATTGAGGTCCTCATCAGAGATCTGCACACCAGCAGCTTCGAGGAGCTGACCCTTGATGCGGTCGAAGGTGATGTCATCGATGATCTGTGGCATATCACGATCGAGATCTTCGACCTTAGCCTCAGCGTTGCGAGCGAGGAAGATGCGCTTGAGCAGAGCTTCGTCGTAAGCTACCTTGCCAGCCTTCTTCAGAAGGAGGGCACGCAGGTCACGCGTGAACTTGAAGTCGCTCTCGGTGGCGAACTGCTCAGCGAAGCTCTCCTGGATATTCTTACGCAGAGCTTCTTCGCTACGAATGTCGCTACCTTCGCCGAAGGCTTCGGTGAAGAAGGCATCGTTGAGCTCAGCAGCTTCGCGGCGCGAGATCTTCGTGATCTGGTAGGAGAAGGCTACACCATCGAGGGCGGGGACAGCTTCCTTCTCGATCTGGAGGAGTGAAGCGATCTCAGAAGCCTGACCGTCATAGAGAGCGAAGGGCTCGAAGGTGATCGTATCACCGAGCTTAGCACCGATGAGCTTAGCCTTCTCAGCTTCACTCTTAGTGAAGCGGGGGAGGATCAGCGCCTGAGCAGCTTCGATACCGCCTTCCTTAGGCTGACCATCAGCGAGCTCGAGGGCACGGCCGTAGACGACGTCGTTGTCCTCTACAGTGTCAGCTTCGATCTGCTTACCAGCGTTCTCAAGCATACGCTTGATCTGCTCGTCTTCCATTTCCTTGGTAGCGACGATGCGGTAGTAGGTGAGCTTGTCCTTCTTCTCGAGCTTAACTTCGATCTTAGGAGCGAGGGCTACGTCGTAGGAGAATTCGAAGTTCTCTTCCGTAGCGAAGTCGTACTCCTCAGCGTCCTCTACGGGCAGGGGATTGCCGAGGATCTGGAGCTTCTCCTCGTCGATATAGCCGAAGAGAGCGCTGACGACAGCACGGTTGATTTCCTCGACCTTGACCGAGGTGCCTACCTGCTTCTTGATGAGGCCGAGGGGCGCGTGGCCCTTACGGAAGCCAGGGATAGAAGCATTCTTCTGATAGTTCTTCAGTGCCTTATCTACTTGGGGTTGGTAGTCTGCTGCACTCACCTGGACGGTGATGACAGCTGCTACATCGGAGGTCTGCTTAATCGATACAGCCATTCGTCTTTTATTATTTAATGTATACTATGCTTAGCGTAATATCTGTCGGGGCGGGCAAGGAGGTGAGATCTCCGTCCACAACACCCTAACAAATTGAGTGCAAAGGTAATCTAAATAGACTACTTAGACAAGCTACCGCAAGCCTGCACCACGGGCGATCCGCTCACGAAGGATCTCGGTAGACTTCGGGTCGTCGAGGATCTCGCCGAGCAGGGAGAGGAACTTCGTCACACGCGTCTCTGGGGTCAGCATCTCCTCTACCGGCAGAGGAGCCGACGAAGGAGCATCTCCCGAGGGTAGGACGAGCGCCGTCAAGAGCACCTGCGTCACGAAGAACGTGAAGGGCTGCATCTCGGGGGGGAGGAAGTCAGCACGCTCACGGAGGGGGAACATCGGGCGGTACGTGTGGATGAACTTGTAGAAGGGCCCGATGATGAAGGGATTGATGTGCTGGAGGATCGAGGAGAGCTGCACGGGGGTGAAGTGCTGGAGCGTCTCGACATGCATGTAGAGATGCTTGATCTCGAGGCGCTTGATGGCGAGCGAGACGGGGTTCTTCCACTCCTTCAAGCAGTCGGCATCATTGACGTAGACGAAGGTCGCCTTCGCCCCCTGCTGTATGGGCTGCTTGAGGAAGGTCTGCTGTGAGACCACCTGCACGGGCAGATGGATGTACTCGCTGTACTGCAGGAGGATGGACTGCCAGAGCAGGACATCAGTCTCATTCCCTACGATGATATAGCCCTTGTTACGCTCTACCTCCCCCTGATAGACCTCCTCGACGAGGCGGGCCAAGAGGTGCATGTAGAAGGGATGCTTGAGGCCGACGATGAAGCCAAAGCCATTCAAGCAGAGGTCATAGAGCAGGTGCTCGACCTCGGAGTAAGCGGGATTGATCTGCTTCTTATCCCAGGGGATAGCCTTCTCGGGATAGGCGGAGCTGAGCTCGGTCTTCCACTGACTGAGTTGGGCACACTCCTCTGCGAACTCCTGCACATCCTCATAGCAGCGGAAGGAGGATGAGATCGCCAATGCCTCCTCACAGATCTGCTCAAGGAGGTGATAGTTGCTCTCGGGGAGGATCCCTTCGGGAGAGAAGTACTTCTCCTTCAGGCGCTCGTACTCCGCACGGTACGCATCGCCTACACGGAGGCGGATGCTACGTCCGCCCTTGTAGCTGACATAGATAGAGGAGTATTCGGCAGCATAGCTCAGGCCAGCCCAGGGGTAGCCTGGGACGTGCTCCTCGAGGAAGAGCGATACCGCCTCGAGGTGCTTACAGGTACCGAGGCCATTGGTACGGAAGTCCAGACAGGAGCAGAAGTTGCGATCGCTCTGTACGCCACGGAAGGCGACACGGTAGCGGCCGGTGGTGCTACAGACGAGGTAGTCACCCCAGATGCGGTTCTTGTCGAGGTGCTCCACGGTGAAGTCACTCTCGCGTGCGTTCTCACGGCGGAGGGCTACCTGCCACTCCTCGATCGTCATGTTGTCGGGACAGATCTTGTTGGATAAACGGTTTCCAAGTTTCATGGGTGTGGTGGTTATAGTGTTAGGGGTAAGGATTTATTCAATACAACATACTATTTGTGTGAAGCCTTCTTACGGCCAGCAAGCTTGAGTTCGTCGGCGAGGAAAGGTGCCGTAGGGCTGTCCTTGACCTTTGCCAAAGCCTCGGGAGTACCAGCGAAGAGCAGCTGCCCACCGTCCTTCCCGCCCTCGGGACCAATCTCGATGATATAGTCGGCACTCTTGAGGACATCAAGGTTATGCTCGATGATGATGACGGTATTCCCACGATCGACGAGGCGATTGAGGATGCCGAGGAGGACGCGGATATCCTCGAAGTGCAGCCCTGTAGTTGGCTCGTCGAGGATATAGACGGTCTTACCCGTGTCGCGCTTAGCGAGCTCGGAGGCCAGCTTGATACGCTGGCTCTCTCCGCCAGAGAGGGTCGTCGAGGACTGCCCGAGCTTGATATAGCCGAGGCCTACATCCTGCAGGACCTGAAGCTTCTTGAGGATATGGGGGACGTGGGCGAAGAACTCCACCGCCGCATTGATCGTCATGTCGAGGACGTCGGCGATGGACTTGCCCTTGAAGCGCACCTCGAGGGTCTCTCTATTATAGCGACGTCCGTGACAAGCTTCGCAGGGAGCGAAGACGTCGGGGAGGAAGTTCATCTCGATGGTCTTGTAGCCATTCCCCGAGCAGGTCTCACAGCGTCCGCCCGAGACGTTGAAGGAGAAGCGCCCTGGCTTGTAGCCGCGCATCTTGCTCTCGGGAAGCCCCACGAAGAGGTTGCGGATATCGGTAAAGACACCCGTATAAGTCGCAGGATTACTACGGGGCGTACGGCCGATAGGCGACTGGTCTACGGCGACGACCTTGTCGACGTACTCCAGCCCCTCGATGCTATCATAGGGCAGCGGATCCTTCAGCGAAGAATAGAGGTGCTGACTGAGGATAGGCAGCAGGGTCTCATTGATGAGCGTGCTCTTACCACTCCCCGATACCCCAGCGACACATATCATGGTACCCAGTGGGAGAGTGACATCGATACCACGGAGGTTATTGCCACGTGCACCTGTCAGGCGGAGCTGACGCTCGGTCATCGGGCGACGCTCGGGGGCGATCTCGATGGTCTCGACACCGCTGATATAGCGTGCCGTCAGCGTGCCAGCGCGCATCATAGCCTCGGGCGAACCCGAGAAGACGACCTCGCCACCGAGGCGGCCTGCCTTCGGCCCCATATCGATGATATGGTCTGCCTCGAGCATCATATCCTTGTCATGCTCGACGACGATGACGGTATTCCCCAGATCACGGAGCTTCTGCAGCGAATGGATGAGGCGCACATTGTCTCGCTGGTGGAGGCCAATGCTCGGCTCATCGAGGATATAGAGTACCTCGACCAGCTGGGTACCGATCTGCGTCGCCAAGCGAATGCGCTGGCTCTCACCCCCTGAGAGGGAGGCGGTCATACGGTTCATAGAGAGGTAGCCGAGGCCCACATCCAGGAGGAAGGACAGACGGGTACGGATCTCCTTGAGTACCTCGGTAGCGATGGTGCGCTGCTGATCCGTCAGCTTATCCTCCAGCCCCTCAAGCCAAGAGGCCAGGTGCGTCAGCTCCATCGAAGCGACCTCACCGATATTCTTCCCACCGATGAGGTAGTGCAGGGCTTCCTTGTTCAGGCGTCCACCATGGCACTCGGGGCAGACCTCTGCGCGGGTGAACTGTGCCATCCACTTCTCTGCACCTCGGGGACTCTCCTCCTCTTCGCTCTGTGCCATGAGGTAGGCACCGAGGCCATCATAGGAGAGGGGTACGCCACGCAGCTCTGTGAAGCGGTCGTCCAGCAGGACTAAGTCCTCTTCACTACCCTCGACGATCTCTGTGAGTAGGTCATCGGGCAGCTGGGAGATAGGCTCCTTGATCGAGACCTCATACTTAGCGCAGAGGGCTTCGATCTGGGCGAAGACCAGCGTACGGCGGTACTTCCCTAAGGGGAGAATGCCCCCAGCATAGATGCTCTTCGTGCGGTCGGGCACGATGCTATCGAGGTCGATGACACGCACTTCACCAAGGCCCTTACAGCGCGGACAGCTGCCGTTGGGCGAGTTGAAGGAGAAGTTGTGGGGTGCGGGCTCGTTGTATGATAGCCCCGTCTCGGGGTCCATCAGATGGCGGCTGAAGTAAGCGACCTCGCCTGTGGCGATCTCCTGGAGCATCATCACCCCGTCGCCCTCCTTGAGGGTCAGGCGGAGGCTGGCAAGCAGGCGATCGCGGTTCTTCTCCGCTATGGTAAGTTTGTCGGTCTGTACCTCGACGCTATGGAGCTTATAGCGGTCGAGCTTCATACCGTAGGTGATCTCTCGCAGCTCCCCGTCGACGCGGACAGTGAGGAAGCTTTTCTTACGGAGCTGCTCAAAGAGCTCTTTGTAATGCCCCTTACGCTGCTTGACGACGGGAGCCAGGAGGAGAACCTTCTTCCCCTCGTAGCGCTCCAGGAGGAGCTCCAAGATCTGCTCCTCGGTATAGCGCACCATAGGCTTGCCCGAGAGGTACGATACGGCCGTACCTGCGCGTGCATAGAGGAGGCGGAAGAAGTCGTAGATCTCCGTGACGGTCCCGACGGTAGAGCGGGGATTGCGGTTCGTGGTCTTCTGCTCAATAGATATGACGGGGCCGAGACCTGTGATCTCATCGACGTCAGGGCGCTCGAGACCTCCACCAAGGAAGCCTCGGGCATAGGAGCTGAACGTCTCGATATAGCGACGCTGGCCCTCAGCGTAGATGGTGTCGAATGCCAAGGAGGACTTCCCGCTACCACTCAGGCCGGTGAAGACCGTCAGCGAGTAGCGAGGGATATGAGCATCCACGTCCTTAAGGTTGTGCACGCGGGCACCACGAATATCTAAGTCTTGCATCTAATAAATGAAAGGAAGACCCGAGCAGAGCCTACCGTGAAAGAATGTATAGTACACAAAGTTACGAATAAATCGGCTCTCTGTCTCGCCCTTGACAGCCCCCTCATCCCCCCTAAGCCAAGAGATTTCTCTATGAGTCTATCGTACCCCTCGCATAAGGGAGTGCTACCGACCTATATTGGTCGGCGGGCGAACCTATATAGGTCATCACACGGACCAGTATAGGTCATCACACGGAGCAGTATAGGTCACGACGTCGATCTATATAGGTCGGAGCAGTGACTCATATTAGGTTGTTGCTACGCGTAGGGATAAAAGTTGTGGACGAGTGGCTGATAAGCTTGATCTACGTACGTGGCTCTAATATCTACGTACGTGGATATTTAGATTGACGTACCTGGTCTTTAAGACTACGTACATAGACAGAGGAAAACCACTACAGGCAAACACTTTTTTCTTCACGAGAAGGACACTTTTCCCTCCGCTGGATAAGAGGAATACGCGCGATAAGGCGAAGGGCGTGCCCGATCACTTCGGAGAGGTATATCGGGGAACTGGGCGTGCGATGCCTTAGCACTCTAAATAGAGGACAGGACTCGCTGCAACAGGCTCATATAGGTCAGCAGACCTTGCCGAAGAGGCTCTAACGACAAGGCGCTCGATAGGATAAGCATCTATATAATAATAATGTACTATCTTCGCAGGGTGAGCCTTGGCACCAGCCTACGCACTTGCCCTCAGGCTTCCCTCATACAGCTCAACTGAATCCACAATTTATAATGCCTATGGAGCGAATCCTACTCACTATCCTTTACGCCTTCCTCGCTTGGCTACTCTATTACGCAGAGTCCGCTGGTGACAACTGGAAGGATCGTCTTCCCAGTCTCTTTCTCTTCATACTCCTCGTCGGAGCTATCCCCGAAGGGGTACGCCTCACGCGTCGCCTCCTCCATCGCTTGCGTAGAGACTGGCACAGCCATCGTAGCATACAGCACTAAGCTGTAGCTCAGAGACAGCGACGCCCTAAGAGCAGTGAGCCCCGCAATGCGACCGCATTGCGGGGCTCATACCTATATATTATGGAGAGATTCGCTGTACCTTTGCGGGGCAAAAGAAGCCCTTAGCTCCCGAAGCAAGAGCTCGGCATATCGGCATTCCCCTACATTATTATATATACCCCTCTCGTTATGAGTGCAAGTGATACCCTCGACCTACCCTACCTCAGTGAGCTCAACGAAGCCCAGCGTGCTGCCGTCGTCTACAACGATGGTCCCGCACTGGTCATCGCTGGCGCAGGTAGCGGCAAGACCCGCGTCCTCGTCTACAAGCTCCTCTATCTCTTAGACTCGGGCTATCACCCCGCAGGTCTCATGGCGCTGACCTTCACCAACAAGGCTGCCCGTGAGATGCAGGCGCGTATCTCCCGCCACGTCGGCTCGGTAGCTCGGCAGATCCACATGGGCACCTTCCACTCGATCTTCGGGAAGATCCTCCGCCAGCATGCCCCCCTCCTCGGCTACACCTCGGACTACTCCATCTACAATACCTCCGACAGCCGTAGCCGTATCAAGGCCATCATCAAGCAGCTCGGTCTCGACGACAAGGTCTACAAGCCCAATGTCGTACACAACCGCATCTCCTCGGCGAAGAACCGCCTCATCACCGCCAGTGCCTACGCCTCCTACACCGACTTCCTCAAGTACGATGCGAAGAGTGGCCTGCCGAAGCTCTACGAGATCTACCAGCACTACGAGGCTGAGCTCAAGCGCTCCAATGCGATGGACTTCGATGACCTCCTGCTGCAGATCAATATCCTCTTCCGCCAGCACCCCGATGTGCTGAAGCTCTGGCAGGACCGCATCGATTACCTCCTCATCGACGAGTATCAGGATACCAACTTCGCCCAGTACATGATCGCACGCCAGCTGATGCAGGACAAGGGTGCTATCTTCGTCGTCGGCGATGATGCCCAGAGTATCTACTCCTTCCGCGGGGCGAACTTGGACAATATCCTCAGCTTCGAGAAGACGTTCCCCAACGCCCGCACCTTCAAGCTCGAGCGCAACTACCGCTCCACGCAGACCATCGTCAAGGCAGCGGGACAGATCATCGCAAACAATGAGTACCAGATCCCCAAGGATGTCTTCTCAGAGGAGTCTATCGGCGAGCCTATCACCGTACATGAGGCGCTCACGGGTGACCTCGAAGCTCTCTGGGTCTCCGACGAGGTACAGCGTCTTCATCGTGATGGCAATCCCTACAGCTCGATAGCCATCCTCTACCGCACCAATGCGCAGAGCCGTACCCTCGAGCAGGTCTTCCGCCGTGTAGGACTCCCCTTCCGTATCTATGGCGGACGCTCATTCTTTGACCACAAGGAGATTATGGACGTCGTCGCTTACTTCCGTGTCTTGGTCAATGAGCTGGATGAAGAGGCTCTCCTGCGTATCATCAACTACCCCAAGCGAAGCATCGGCGACACGACAGTACAGCGTGTGCGTCAGGCCGCCTCACAGCAGGGCCTGCCGATGATGCAGATCCTCCGTGATCCCCTCGCCTATGGTGTCGAGGTCAATAAGCCCACCGCTGCCCGACTACAAGCCTTCGCTGCCCTTCTCGATGACCTGCGCGCCTACAATCAGCAGGAGGATGACCTCTATGCGATCGCTGAGCGCGTGATCAATGAGACGGGTATCCTCGCCGATCTCAAGAGCGACACCACCAGCGAAGGCAAGGGGCGCGTGGAGAACATCCAGGAGCTACTCGGTGGTATCGACGAATACATCCACGCCGCTCTCGAGGCCGACCAGACGCCCTCACTCGGCGTCTACCTCAGCGAGATCGCGCTGATGACCGACCAGGACAAGGCGGGCGATGAGGAAGACTGCATCACGCTGATGACCGTCCACTCGGCGAAGGGACTGGAGTTCCCTCACGTATTTATCGTAGGGCTGGAGGAAGATCTCTTCCCCTCGATGATGAGCAATACGGGTAAGGAGCTGGAGGAAGAGCGCCGACTCTTCTACGTCGCCCTGACGCGTGCCGAGAAGACTTGTCATATCGGCTATGCGAGAGAGCGCTTCCGCAACGGACGCACGGAGTTCAGCCGTCCCAGCCGCTTCGTCCGTGAGCTCCCCAAGGAATTAGTGACCTTCGACTCAGGGCTAAGCAGTCACGTCTCGCCCTGGGACCGCCCCAAGGCAGTACGTCCCGCAGGTGGTGACCTCCCGACGGACTTCTCCGACCGCCCCGTCTTCCGTTCGGCTCCTCCCGCTCCTTCGCGCCGTGTCCTCATCGAGCGCAGAGAGGCTGGAGATACACCCGAGGAGAAGCACAAGCGTATCGGTGCGCTCGCTGTCGGCGGACGTGTCGTGCACAAGCGCTTCGGTGCGGGTGTCATCGACGAGCTCGAAGGTCGTGGCGACAATGCCAAGGCTACGGTCACCTTCGACACCGGCGAGACGAAGAAGCTCCTCCTGCGCTTCGCCCAGCTCGAGGTACTTTAGCCGAGGCTATACATTATTATAATATAATAGGTGTAGGGCTGTCTGCAGGCAGCCCTACGCCTTTCTTTAGCCTCTCACGAGAAAGCTATACCTTTGCTACTGCCTCGCGGGAGGGAGCTACCAGCATGTGAAAGCGTGCACTCCTACCCCCAGCAGGCGCAAAACCTATTTATACAAACCAAAACCTGTACATCATGAAGCGATTTATCTGCCTCATGGCGCTGGCGTTACCTATGACGCTGGCCGGCCAAACTACAGACACTGCCGACTCGGCTCAGGTCATCGGCGAGGTCGTAGTACGTGGTGCCCGTGTGATGGCACCGAGTACAGTCGTCAAGATCCCCGCTCCACGCCGTGAGATCCCCCTGACGACGAATATCCTTCCTCTTGAGAAGATCCGCCTCTTAGGCTACACCGATCCTGCACAAGCGATGCAGACCGTCCCTGGTGTAGGGGCATTCAAGGACTACGGTGGCTTCCACATGTTCTTCCTCCGAGGCTTCTACGAGTCCGTAGTCCTCAACGATGGGATGCGCGACGAACGTCATGCGCTCTGGCAATCAGCACCACTCACGGGGATGGCAGCGGTAGACCACATCGAAGTACTCAAGGGTGCTGCCTCGATGAGCGTAGGTCACTCCGCTCTCGGCGGTGTCATCAACATCATCAATAAGCAACCTAAGGCCCGCCCAGCCTTCGACGCAAGCTATACCATCGGCTCGTACGGAACGCATCGTATCACTGCTGGTGGGACAAGTGCGATCTCCAGCAAGGCCAATGCACGTGCCGACGTGGAGTATTCGACCAGTGATGGCTGGCGAGGTAACTACACGAAGATCGCCAATGCACATGCCGCTGTCGACATTAAGCTTTCGCCCAAGCACAAGCTTGGCTTCGCTGCGATCATCAGCCATGACCAGTTCCGTGGCGATTATGGTCAGCCTCACCTCAAGTGGGACGTCTATGATAGCACGACCGATGAGTTAGCTTACAAGCGAGGTACCTTCCCCAGTAGCGAACCTGCCTCGAGAGCTTACACCGACCCCAATGAGTTCCTGACGAATAAGACGGTCAAGTTCCACGCTAAGTACAACTACGCTATTGACGATCGCTGGAGACTCTCCGAGCATGCGTTCTTCGCTTACGATAGCCTCAACTACTACTCTACCGACGGGCTGAACTATCTCACAGGGGCAAAAGCCACCGGTGCTAAGCACTACTACCTCGACGGCACGACGAAGGTACCTGTACTCATCGACCGCGTAGAGCGTGATGGCTTCGGCTTTGCCTACGGCACGCTGACGGCACAGAATCAGATCGAGCTGACGGGACGTCTACGCTGGGGCAATACCAGCCACGCGATCCTCGCTGCTCACAACTTCTCCTATATGGATCTTCGTCGCTCTGACCGCGCACTCTATACCGGTGCTGGCGTCGGCTCTATCGTGACGCTGAAGGATCCTATCCTCGATCAGGGCCCGATCTATATGAAGTACCGCCGCATGCAGGTCTTCAAGGATCTGGTCAATGGGGTATCTCTGCAGGACTTCATGACGTGGCAGAATCTGCGACTCCTTGCTGGGGTACGTATGGACTTCTTCCGTCGTGACTTCGGCATCTACAATACGGATGATCGCAAGCTCCTCGACCGCACCACCGACCAGATACTTACGAATGCCGCACTGACTTATCGCCTCGGCGCTGTGTACAACATCACGCCGAGCTTCAACGTCTACGGCTCCGTCTCCTCCTTCTTCAAGCCCCAGCGCATCACCCTCTCGCCCGAGGTAGTCTATATGGCTGCTGACGGACATGAGATGAGTGCCGAAGAGCTCAAGAGCTTCAAGCCGCTGACGGGTCGCCAGTGGGAAGCGGGTCTGCATCTGGATCTCGGCAACGAACTCTCGCTTCACGCCGCAGCCTACCATATCACGCTGAACAATATGGTCCGCACCAACCTCGGTGTAGCTGCTGACGGCCGCAAGATCGGTGGCCCTATCGGGAAGTCCATCAGTAAGGGTGTCGAGCTGGAGATGAATTACGCGCCCTCTACCGCCTTTGACTTCAACCTCGGCTATTCGCTCACCGACGCACGTATCGCCGAATACACGTCGAGCAACTTCACGCAAAACGTCTCCGCGGGCAATCGCCTCAAGCGCGTTCCTCGTGATAAGGTCTCCGCTTGGGCCTTCTACAACGCTCCTTTCAGTAGCGAGACCGTCCTGAGACTTGGCTTCGGTGCGATCCACACGGGCAGCTTCTACTCCGACGAGACCAATATCTATAAGATCGATCCCAGTACGATCTTCAACACCGTCGTAAGCTTCTCGCCTACGAAGGCGCTGAGCCTGCAGCTGAATGTCAACAATCTCTTCGACACCGTCTACTACAGCACGACGATCAACAGCACGCAGTTCATCCCCGCCGAAGGGCGCAACGTCCAGTTCACCGCTTCGCTCTCCATCTAATTCGCCGCTATCGCTCGGCTGAATGAGCACTTTTCCTTCCCCTTCCTTCGCCCGAGAGCGGAGGGAGGGGAAGGCGTTTTTTGTCGGGTCAGAAGGTCATTCGGGAGGGCTCTACAAAGCCTGTCTACACAAGGTATTCGGAGGGGCTGAAAAAAGTAGAGGTATTTTCGACTGAAAGTAGAGGTGTTTTTATTCGGAAGTAGAGGTACTTCTGAGGCGAAGTCATATCACTTCCAGCAGCTCCGTCGGGATCTCCCTTCGGGAGGCTGCAGAATGGCAAGGGCAGAGGTTCACACCCCCTCATCTCTTTCGCGGATCTTCAGGAAGCACTATATAACCTTTAACTTTTGGTTGAGGAGGTGGGACCTTTTGTACCCCTATAGTTTCACAATACTTCACTAGTTCGGGTATAAAGGGAAACCCTTTCTTTACATACTCAATGTATTGGGTCAGCACTCCTATGAACTTGAAATAGTAAAATGACTTTAATGGGTAGATCTTTTCATAGTTCTCTTTTTCGTGATGAAGTGATGTGCCACCACGATGTACCCAATTTCGACATTGATATATATTGCTCAGTTGCTCCGAAATCTCAATAAACGCATCATAGTCACTACTCTTCATCTTCGCCCTATAGCCCAAGAAGTAAACGACCGTCTTGCACTTATGTATTGCCGCCTGCGTCTGAAGTCCACGTTGAGACCTTTCAAAGGCATCTTGCCCCCTTCCTTGAGGGAAGATTAAGTTAGCTATGAGGAATTTGCCTTTCAGCCGATTATCAAGACGGGGTTCTGTCCCTGCGTCAGAAAAGACATAGGGAGAACATCCCCACATAGTAGACGTTATGATCTCGAGCTCCTTCCTTTCACAGAGATGATTTGTCATACACTCTATTTGCTGATAGAGTGCCAGACAGAAATCTCCAAAGTTATCCTTACGTCTAAAGGATTCCATCCGGATGAAGTCTTCCTCAAGCTGAGGGATAAGCTCTTTTATCGGGAAGTCCGCATAGAACTCTGCAGCCTGCTTCCTAACGACCTTCTCTATACAGAGCTCATAGATCTCATTGATGCGCTCATCATCTACAACAACAGAATTTGCGGAAGCGATCTTCAGACGCTCCCGCAATGCGACATCGAACTCAGGGTTCTGCTGAGAAAGCTGACATACTTTCTCTAATATCTCTCTTAGATTTTCTTCCATGCAGTACCTAACAATGCATCTAGATTCTTATTTAGATCCTCTATATTGACAGGAGGGGGCATAGAGGGAGTCGAAGATGGAGGTAAGCCGGTATCCGAAAAATCGCGTTGGATCAGTTTGGTCAAGTGTGCATTCAACTTCTGATAAACCGAATCAGCTTCTCCCTTCACCATCTTCAGATATAGCATTTTTCCCTCGAGAACATTCCTCATATTCGGCGTACCCTTCTTCACATGACCTTTGTTTGCCCGATACTTCGGCAGGAATCGAGCTTGTGCGGATACATATCCATACTTGTCCCATATATAAAGGAGGTTTCGGAGGTCACGTACGTACTCTCGACAGACATTCACTTTCTCACAGACGACAAGGCCAGTGACCTCTTGTCGTGTCCCTCGCTTCTGCAAGCGCGTTTTGGAGTCATTTATCGTGAATCCTTGGTCCGTGATAATTCGAGTTAATTCCTTTCTGAACACCCCATCTTCAGCATACACATTGTGCATAGAGCTGAAGGTGATATCATCTGCGTAGCGCGTATAGCGAAGTCCGAATCGCTTGGCAAGACCATTGAGCCGCCTATCCAGAGTGTCACAAATCATATTAGTGATGATAGGAGAGGTAGGAGCGCCTTGCGGCAAGATGTACTTGCAGATCTCCATCCCTGAGTCGTCTACTCGCTGCTCCTTCATCGCACAGAGACCGGCGATGAGGCTGGCAATCTCCTTGGGGAAGCAAAATGGCTTCAGCTGAAGGCGCTTCCATACTCGAGCCTGCTCAATACTTGGGAAGAAATCCTTTAGGTCCGTGTTAAACACATAGTTCTGACTGTGATGTACCTTAGCATTCGTCACAATCGAGCGTCCCTCCGTAAAACCCATTGCAAAGTCGGATGGCGTATAGAAGGCTTTCAGTATCACGTTGACAGCCTGCAATAGCATCAAGTAATGCTGGCTACGTGGAGCTGTAATCTGCCGGTACCCTCCCGATTTCTTCTTTATCTGAAATCGTCGATATCGATAATCCGCGTGATTGGGGTTGCAATAATACAGCAGTATCTTCATCGTGAATGGATAGAACTTCTCCATATCGTAGCCCAGCGCAGCCAGTTCATCACGCTTAATATGATTGAGTAGCGCTAAGAATTCTTTCCGCGTGGTCATACTTGAGGCTATACTAACGATCTGTTCTTTTTCCATTTCCTATCTCTGATAAAGACGATCCTTGACCAGCTGCACTAAAGCTCTTTTCCTTATGTTTCCCCGTGCCTGAATTCTACTCATAGGGCTTTTGAGATACACGCCCAAGGAGGATAACAGCCCCCCCGACAAGGAATGATTCCCGCGAGCGGCAGGTATCTATAAGGGATAGCCCCTGACAAGGAATAATCTCTTGACAAGGAATGGGGATATCGTCAGTTCCTCTTTGACATTGCTTATCTGACATACTCACAAAGGGGTATGCAGACATTCGGCGAATATATCCAGAAGACTGAATACGGCTTGCGCCCGCCGAACAAATTCAAAATGTGTTTAGTGCAACTATGTCAAGGATCGCTTTATTATCGTTCTTTGATTGCAAAGGTAATACTGTCGAGCGAACTCTTTGTTCGTATAATCACTCGTCCCTGCACGGACAAAGGTAGGACACACTACGGGACACTATATTCGCACCTCAGAATACCGCTCCAGCATACCTGAAATCCTCAGCCAGATCTCCTCCCGAATAGCCAGTGGAGATAGTACCACCAAGTCTTTTCCGAAAGAGCAAAGCTCTCGGATCAACTCATAATTAGGGATACAGTCAAGAGAAACAAAGATCCCATCCTCAGCACAACATGGGTATTGTGAACGCAACTTATCGGACTCTTGTTTATTCAGGATTCGCTGTGAGCCATGAATCGGCTTTGTCGTTATATAGCTACTCGAAAGCCCCCTGCACCAGAAGACTATGCGCTCGATCGGTCTGTCTTCGTACAATGTAATACCCACGACATCTTCAAATCGAGAGGACAGATCTTCCCCACACACTCTATATTTAGCATCAGGTAAGGGCACCACGTCATCGATACGATCTAATGCAAAGCTGAGGAGCTTATCGCCATCATCTGCCGCCCCAATGACATACCATCTATTGTTGTACTGCTTAAGCAGATAGGGATGAAACACTACTGTCCTTCGCTCTTGATCAGAAAATGTATGGTACTCTAATCGGACTACGACTTGACACGATATATTGTCAAACAATACCCCCAATAAGGCTGAGTTCTGAAGATACGGATTGTAGTCGAAGCTAATGATCTTGGGGCGCTGTTCGATACTCAGCCCCTGTCTAAAGCGCTCGAGCCATTCAAAGTGAGCCAGCCCATCAAACTGTCCAATAGTACTCAGAAGCTCGTAAATAAGGTTGCGCTCCTCTACAGACAACTCCTTCTTAAAGATGGAGAATGAAGGAGAGGCATACCTGAGGCAGTGCTTACCATTTACATTGAATCGCTCTATATCGGCAAAGAATGGATCGTACTCCAGATAGTTTATATCCTTCTCTATACAGCGTCGCGTCACCTCGGGAAGTCCAGCTGTAGTCAATAGACGATTACACTTCTCGGTAAGGTCACGAATACTATAGAAGTGATGTCTATCCGATAGCATCTCGTCAAGGTACTTGTACCTCGTCAGAGCATTCTTATTCTTGGGCATATGCTGCTATTAATTCTGATGTAAGAGAAATGGGTCCGCAAGGTAGTAAAAGTTTCAACTCTATTAAAGCTCTCCCCTACACTCCTGCAATGGGCAAGAGAATCATATGAGTACGTGGGTAGAGCTACATAGGATGGCGAAGAAAGCTATATAGCTTTGGACTGATTCCTATATAGCTTTGTTAGGTGACCTATATTAGGTTGTTGCTCCGCATAGGGATAAAAGTTGTGGACGAGTGGCAGATAAGTTTGGACTACGTACGTGGCTCTAA
>ERZ773027.690-NODE-690-length-20342-cov-7.768472_pt1 | contig 20342 bp, 15 predicted proteins | sample MGYA00511032_ERZ773027 | MGnify/ENA primary metagenome ERZ773027 (study PRJEB29015, sample SAMEA2738138) | human oral metagenome | biome: human oral; feature: human-associated habitat; material: saliva | place: China | collected 2190 ... | reverse complement strand
CCTATGAATGGCTCATAGTAGGGACGATTTGCTACCCCTCTAGGTAGCATCTTTCTAATTTCTGGCATAAGTTGTCGTTTCCCTCCAACCCATTTCAGAAATGGAAGTACAAGTCTATTCTTAGCCATTCATTCTATATAAAATCCATTCTACAAATACTGCCCAAAGTTACTCATTCATAATGAGAAAAACGAATGATATGGCAAAAATGTCTCTTGCGAAAGTTTTATCTCTGATAATTCTCTGTTGATGTCCGAGAAGCGACAGAGGATTTTCCCTATAATTGGGGAGTAGGGGATAATCCTCTTATTCGATAGTCCCAATAAAGTATAAGGGGAGATCAAAAGGCATTCGCAGCCCTCTCAAACCACAAAATAGACTTCTCTTCCGAAAAGCGACCGGTACGTTAATCTCCCCCGAAGGCGTTTACCTACTTCTTTGATGCCTAAGCAATGAATATACGTAGTCAAAACTCTCGTTCTAAGCCTAAAAAATCAAAGAGAGCAGCAGAAAGTCGAACGGAAACGGTATCTTTCAGAAATTTTCTTGGGCAGAAATGCCCCTCTTTTTTTGGCTGAAAAGGGAAAATTTTTCACCCAATACTTTTCTCGTTTTTTGGGTGGAAAAAATTCAAAAGACACCGGACTTCATCCACGAAGTCACACAAGGTAAGAAAAAGAGAAGGAGAGTAACGGAGCAGCTACACGTCGTCGGAGAGGGTGACGCTAGCCCCTCCCACCTGGCCTTTGAAGGGAGGATACTCTTTCGTCAGCCGTACCATAATCCCCTCCACTTGGGGGAACTGCCCACGAATATGCCGTAAGATACGCCCTGCAGCATGCTCCAGCAGCTCCGAAGGGATGGCCATCTCCTCCTCCACAGCCGCATACACCTCGGCATAGTTAAGCGTATCTTCGAGTTGGTCGGAGAGGGCAGCACGAGCGAGATCGACCGATAGTTCCAAATCTACAGAGAACCAATTGCCCACCTTTTTCTCCTGAGGGAGTACGCCATGGTAGGCATAGAAACGCATGGCGTTGAGCGAGATTTTACTAGTCATTAAGAGGGATTTTTATACGAAATGTGGTGCCAATACCTACCTCACTGCGCAAGAGCGTAATACGCCCATGGTGATAGGTCTCGACAATGCGGCGAGCCAGCGACAAACCCAAGCCCCAGCCACGACTCTTGGTTGTGAAGCCGGGACTGAAGATGCGCCTACGATGGCGAGGAGCGATACCGCGACCCGTATCGGTTATATCAATAAGGGCGACATGGCCCCTACGCTCTATGGCAATGGTAATCTCACCCTTACCCTGCATGGCATCGACGGCATTCTTCACGAGATTCTCAATAACCCAGCTCCACAGAGCAGGGATAAGCATAACCGGTAGCGGCTCCGAGGGGAAGTCGTAAAAGAGGGTGACCCCACGGCTAATGCGCGTAGAAATATAGCGAGCGGAGGTAGCCACCTCTTCGGCAAGGTCGCATCGTTCGAAATGGGGTTCCGACCCTATTTTTTGGAATCGGTGCGCAATGGTCTGCAAGCGCTCCACATCCTTGTCCATCTCCACAAGCGACTCTTCTGCAATGCCCTCAGCCCGCAACAATTCGAGCCATGCTAAGAGAGACGAAATGGGCGTACCCAGCTGGTGTGCCGTCTCCTTCGAGAGGCCTACCCAAAGGCGGTTTTGTGCATTGCGCTTTGCCCATATGGCGGCTATAATCACGATGCCGACAAAGAGAATGAAAACAACGCCCTGCAGCCAAGGGAAGAGCGTCAAACTCTCCAGTGTAGAGCTATCCGAATAGTAGAGATATTGGTACCCCTCCGCGCCTAAGTCTATGGCAATGGGCGGATACCCCCCTCGCACTTGAGCCAAATAACGACTCAGGAACACCGAAGTATCGCGCCCCTCCGGAATGGCTATGTTATTAAAAGAGACAATCGAATCCCTATCGGTCACGAGGAGTATAGGTATGGTCTCGTTGCTTTGTATGATATGGAGCATCAGATTGAGGGCATTCTGCTCACTATCACTAGCGAGCCCCTCCGTTGCCTCTGCCCACAGCTCCATCTTGGCTCGCTCGTCCGCTACCATCTTGCGGTGCAGTTGCTGCGATAGCACCACGGGCAGCGTAGCCACCGCAATAGCTAGGAGAGCCAGCAAGATATTGAGGGAAAGGCTATAATGCTTCATACTGCAAAGTTAGAGTACAGCCTGCTTACTCCAGCGAATAAGCCCCACTACGGCCAGAACCGTATAGACGACAAAAAAAGCGGCCGTGATGTAGAAGCCCTGCAAGAAGTAGAGCGTACAATAGAGCGCATTGGAGACAATCCAACAATACCAATTCTCCAGGAACTTCTTCGCCAATAGCCACATCCCCACAAAGCCACAGCAGGTGGCAATGCTATCCAATAGGGGATAGGGGCTATCCGTTAGGTAGGCAAAAAGAGGTAGTAAAGCGCAGGACAAAGCCACGACTCCCCCTAGAAGAGCGGCGAGCTTGAGTGCCCGATTTTTGCGCTGCTGCCGCACGAAGCTCCTGATAGCCCCCTCATCCTCCGTAGCCTTACCCTGCCTTGCCCAGAGCCACCAGCCCCAAATGGAGGTAATGAGGTAGTAAAGATTGACAATGATATTGCCATACACCTTGCTCTGCCATGAGATATAAATATAGAACAAGGGGAGCAGTACCCCCACGCGCCAGAGCCACATACTTGCCTTTACCTCAAGTACAAGATAAAGCACCCCGAGGGCAGCTGCTACAAGTTCGATAATCTGAATATAGTCCACAAGAAGTGAAAGGGTTAGGGATTTATACTTAGAATTTGGGAGGGAAGAGCCCCTCGATATACTGCTGCATCACCCCGCGCACCTTTGCTCTATTGGCACAACCATTGGCTAGGAGGGCTACGGCATAGACCCGTCTTTGGTAGTAAAGATACCCGGCATAGGTCTGCACCCCTCTCATAGATCCGCTTTTGCAGTAGAGTTTAAGAGAAGTTCCCGGCATAAAACTTTTGACCGTGCCTTCCCGGCCCACCCTGGGGAGCGATTGGGCAAAGGCATCAAGTGTATTCCCACGAGCCTTAGTAGAGACACCCACGAGCAAAGCTACCATATCTTGGGCAGATAGTCTATTGGCACGAGTGAGCCCCGAGCCATCGTAGAGATGCGCTTTTGGAGAGAGACGTACGCCCCAGCTGCTCAAGATCTCCTGCTCCCGAAGCCAAGCCTGCTCACTAGTGGCCCCATTCTCTTTTACAAGGGCTTTGAAAAGGGCTTCGGCATAGTGATTGAGACTTCGGTAGTTCATTTCTCGGCAAAGATCCCTCAAAGAGGGGGAGTAGTAACGCCCTATCAGAGTACGAGGATGAGAGGAAGACTCAAAACGCGCCTCCTCTTGCCCCAAGATTTCAATACCCTGCCCCTCAAGCGTAGCACGAAGCAAACGAGCTGCATGCAGAGGTGGATGCGGAAGATCTATAGCCACACGCACACTCTCTCTGTTGCAAGGGAGCGTGCCCAATAGCGTGCGATGCTCTACAAGGTTAGTACCATCTCCCTCCCAACCCTGCGTTTTGCAGTTTACTTTTAGGCGGTTGTCGAGCGTGAGTTGCACCCCTTTGGGGTAGGTGCCTACAAGGCGGATGCTATCTTTTACGCCCCCGGTTGCGAAATAGAGATCGAGCCAATTGTCGTACAAATTGAAGCCATACACCCCTGCGGCGTAGTAGTCCCCACGATCATCGGGAGCCCAACGGGGGTGAATGCCCATGCGCTCGAAGCGAGAGGCATCTATCACGATATTTCCCTCTATTCTGCGGATGCCTTTTGCCTGTACGGTCTGGAGTACACTCTGCTGCCAGCGCTCTTTGTCTTGCTCAAAGAACTTAGAATCAATGGAGGGATCTCCGCTCCCTATTACTAATAGATTGCCGTAGAGCACTCCACTCTTTAGCTCTCCCTCCATGTACAATTCGGTGCAAAAAGAGTAGTCCGCTCCAAGCGACTCCAGAGCCGTAGCCGCAGTAAATAGCTTAGTAATGGAGGCTGGAGTACACATCTCCTCGGGGCGATAGGCCGCCCAAAGTGTATCCTGACTCACATCCTGTACCGCAAAAGAATAACGCGCAACTCCGGACTCTTCGCTCGCACGAATCAAGCTATCGACACGCGCCAAAGCAAGGGGATTAGGGGCAACCCCTTGAGCAACCAACTGCCCTAAGGGAAGCGCCGCAAGAAGTAGAAAAAAGATATTTCGTAAAACCATAATAGATTGTGTTTATTGTAGGTATTCGAGCCGGGCAATAATAGCCTGTGCTGCCTTTTTAGGATTGTCTTCTGTTGGGAAATAACGCCAAACCGGATGCTGCCACGAACCCGTTTGACCACATTTGGCATACGCCTTGTCGTAGTAGACAAGGGCGAGACTAGCCGCCGTGTGGAGATCTCCTGCCTCTACAGCCTCTCGAGCTTGGGTAAAACGCTCTGCCCCCAGACGCTTCCGAATTACCCCAAAAGCGTGCAACAAAGCCTCCTTGCCCAGCACTCCATACTCGGCAACGATGCGCTCCACACGAGCCTCTCTTGGGGTAGCGTACTCAACGAAGGGTGCCGATTGCATCCTCTGCCAAAAGCCGGGCGTGAGGGCACAATGCCCTATCATTTCGCTCTCCCCCTCCACCCATACGGGTCTCTTGAGGTCTAGGGGCAAAAAGGCTTCGCCTAGGAGATTTAGGAACTCCTCGCCCGAAGGTTGCGGCCGATCCGGATGACCGCCAAAGACGGAGCCGCGATGCCGTGCCAAACCCTCAAGGTCTACCACCTGCTGACCAAGGCAGGAAAGCTCGCTCAGTACCTCCGTTTTTCCACATCCTGTAGCTCCCCCCAATACAATAAGAGCGTATTGCAGAGGTATCTGCATCATCTCCTGGTGATAGGCGCGGTAGCCTCCCTCCATGCGATACACCGATAGCCCGGCAATAGACAGGAGCCATGCCACCGCCTCGCTCCGCATACCTCCTCGGGCGCAGTAGACGCCAATTCGCCCACTCTCGCCGGCGAGCTTCTTGGCCTCCTGTACGAGGGAGCGCATTTTACCTCCTACGTACTCCAACCCCAGCTCCACGGCAGCATCTCGCCCCTCTTGAGCGTAGAGGGTGCCAACGGCAGCGCGCTCTTCGTCAGAAAAAAGGGGGAGAGAATGGGCACCCAAGAGATGGGCTCGAGAAAATTCCCCGGGAGAACGCACATCCACGATGGGTACTCCCTCGGCACGCAAAGCAAGGATTTTTCTAGGCGAACAGGTCTCCAACATTAGATTTTGGATAGTCTCTGCTTAATCTCGTTGAGGCGATTGAGAGCTTCGAGAGGGGTCAGATTATTGAGGTCGATACCGAGGAGATCGTCTCGGATCTCCACGAGTAGAGGGTCTTCTAATTGGAAGAAAGAGAGTTGCACCAAGTCCTCACGAGAGGGGGCGGATGAGTGGTGCGTCGCTTTAAGTCCGGCCGTCTCTATGGCTTTCTCGGCGTCTACCGAAGTGCAAGACTCCTCTTGGGCGTGCTCCTTCTCTAGGCATTGCAGCACCACTTGGGCACGCTCCACAATCTGCCGAGGCATCCCCGCAAGCTTAGCCACTTGGATACCAAAACTGTGCTCATTGCCCCCTTCCTCCAACTTGCGAAGGAAGATCATAGTACCCTCCACCTCTCGAGCCGAAACGTTGTAGTTGCGTACACGCGGATGCTTTTTGGCAAGCTCGTTAAGCTCGTGATAGTGGGTGGCAAAAAGGGTTTTGGGGTGGTGTGCCGGATGATTGTGTAGATACTCCACAATAGCCCACGCAATGGAGACTCCGTCGAAAGTGCTCGTACCACGCCCCAGTTCGTCAAAAAGCACCAAACTCCGAGGGGTTAAGTTATTGAGAATGCTTGCAGCCTCCTGCATCTCCACCATAAAAGTGGACTCTCCCATGGAGATATTATCGCTCGCCCCAACTCGGGTAAAAATACTATCCACCAAGCCAATAGAGGCCTCTCGTGCCGGTACAAAGCTACCGATTTGTGCCATAAGGGTAATAAGAGCAGTCTGCCTGAGGAGGGCACTTTTACCACTCATATTGGGCCCCGTAACGATCATTATTTGGCAGTCGTTATTATCCAAATGCACATCGTTGGCAATGTAGGGTTCGCCCTGAGGTAGCTGACGCTCGATTACGGGGTGGCGCCCCTCTTTTATGTCTATCGCAAGCGAATCGTTCACCTGTGGGCAGCAATAGTCGTAAGCCTCCCCCACTTCTGCAAAAGAGCGAAGCACATCGAGCATCGCAAGAAGATGACTATTGCGGAGAAGTGCCGTAACCTGAGGTTGAGCATCGTCCACCAACTCGGCAAAAAGCATCGTCTCTAGAGCAAGAATTCGCTCCTCAGCCCCCAAAATTTTGCTTTCGTATTCCTTGAGTTCTTCGGTGATATACCGCTCGGCACTCACAAGGGTTTGCTTACGAATCCACTCGGGCGGCACCCTATCCTTATGGGTATTACGCACCTCTATGTAGTAGCCAAAGACGTTATTAAAGCCCACCTTTAGACTTGTGATACCCGTACGCTCGATCTCGCGCTGCTGTAGGGAGAGCAAGTAGTCTTTTCCGGAAAAAGCAAGGCTCCTCAGCTCGTCCAACTCTTCGTTGTAGCCCGTAGCGATCACTCCGCCCCTATTTACGAGGGGAGGGGCATCCGGATTTAATTCGTATCGAATGCGGTCTCTTAGTTCAGTACAGGGTGCCAACTCTTTCCCTAAAGCCTGAAGGGAGGGACAAGCACTCTCTTCTGCCACTTTTTTGATGGGCTCTAAAGCGGTGAGGGCATCGGCTAGGTGCACCATCTCGCGAGGCGAAATACGCTTCATAGATACTTTAGAAGCGGTGCGCTCTAGGTCGCCCATCTCCCTCAAATGCTCCTCAAGTACAAATCTCGCCTGGGCATCGTCTACCAAGGCTCGTACCACCGACTGCCGCTCCTCTATCGCTGCAACACTCTTGAGGGGGAAGGCAATCCACTGACGAAGGAGGCGTGCCCCCATGGGCGTATAGGTGCGATCCAAAATATCTTTCAGACTACATCCCTCTGGATTCATCGTGGTGAGGAGTTCCAAACTACGTGCCGTAAAGCCATCGATACGCACATACTGCTCCTCATCTATGCGGTGCAGTGAGGTAATGTGCCCCAGTTCGTTGTGCTGCGTAAGGTCTAGATAATGCAAAATGGCTCCTGCCGCAGTGAGAGCGGACTCCATACCCTCAAGTCCGAAACCTTTGAAGTTGCGCACAGCAAAGTGGCGTAGCAGTCTCTCTTGATTGTTGCTCGGGATAAAGAGCCAATCGTCCGCCTCGAATACGTAGGTGCGGTAGGTGAGTTGACTATCGTAGAGAAGGCGTGTACTCCGCTCTACAAGGATCTCTTTGGGTCGGTAACCTGCGAGTAATTTATCGACAAGAGCTGCATTGCCCTCCGTAGTGGCGAACTCGCCCGTAGAGAGGTCTAGAAAGGCCACCCCCATACGCTCTTTGGCAAACGAAACGGCAGCTACGTAGTTGTTTTCTTTGTTCTCTAAAACGTTGTCGCTAACGGCAACCCCGGGGGTAACCAGCTCTGTAATCCCTCGCTTTACCAGCTTTTTGGTTTGCTTCGGATCCTCCAGTTGGTCGCAAATAGCCACTCGCTTACCGGCTCGCACAAGACGAGGCAAATACGTCTCTAGGGCGTGATGGGGGAACCCTGCCAGCTCTACATGCTGTGCAGAGCCATTGGCTCGGCGTGTAAGTGTAATCCCCAAGATGCGCGAGGCCTCTACGGCATCCTCCAGAAAAGTTTCGTAGAAATCGCCAACCCTAAAGAGCAGAATCGCATCCGGATGCTTCCCTTTTATCTGCAAAAATTGCTTCATCAGAGGGGTCTCAACTACATTCTTTGCCACAACAATAACTCACTATATTACACTCTGCTAACGTCTTACAAAGATAGGGTTTTAGTGCCAAACTCGGCACCACTGCCACCACACCACCCAGGGCTCCCACACCTTATATCATAACATCTCCCCTTAGATCATCATAAAGAGACCAAGGGGAGATGCACTATTTACATGAAGTGGATTTGTCCTCTTCAAAGAGGACAGAGACGAAAGCGTCTCACTGCTTTATAACATGTTGCAGAAAACGTTTGCCATTGCAAACAAATTCGACGAAGTAATGCCCCGGAGCCAAGAATCTAAGATCTATGGTTTGATTGGTTTTGACCTTGGCATGATGATGCAATCTGCCACTCGGATCCTTGACAAACATCTCAATTTCTAGATCGAGCCATGAGTACTTACCCCCATCTTGATGATTGACAAATTCATTTTCGTGATTGATCCAACGTATCGTAGAGGTCTCTTCGAGGAATACAGAGGGGATTATGATGGGTTTGAGTCCGGCATCCTCTCCCTCCTTTTTGAGAGAAAGGACAAAAGGCTTGCTCCAATCGCCAACCCCAGCCTCATTCTCCAATTGTAGTTCTAGCTTAACCTGATCCCATCCTGACAGGTATTGAAGTGCGGGAACAAAAAGATATACCTTTGGCGTCCCGGGAACATTTTTAATAACATTCTCCCACCCTGGAGGATAACCGGGTCCTGCCACCGGAGGGTCTGGTTCGAAGTCATCTCCTCCGGGGAGGTACGGGAGTCCATCATCCCCCACTAAAGAGCCGGTCCAAGAGTTCATTTTACGCACCCCGCCGGTTTTAGGATCCTTTTCAAAGGCACCGACAAGCAACATCTTGTTCTCATTACCCGAGGTATTGACTACTCCATCTTTTGATTGTCCGACACGATTTTCTGTTGTAATGGGCTGTTTACTATCACTATATCTCCAGTGGGCATTCAAAATGTCTCCATGACCTTTCCACTTCACCAATACGGCAGGCATGGCATAGCGTAAGCACTGATTGTCACTCAATTTAAAAGTCATCGAGAGTTGTTTTATCTCGAAGTCATCACTATGTGGAGAACCATTATATATGGGGTGTACGACACTATCCACAATGGTGTGTCCATTTACCTCTCTAGTAGATTTTGCACACACATAAACCTTCTTGAAAAGATAGATATTTTGATAATTTGAGGGATCTACCAGACTAACAACTTTTGCAGAAGTTGCATCTAACTGATCTGTCATTAGATTGGGGTGGGCGTAGAACTCATAACGAGCATTTGCAAGGGGATTCTTGATCTTGACAATCATCTCTTTGTTAAGGACATTACTACCCTCAACCTCTACGTGGTAATCCTCCTCAAGCAATTCATTTTGCAATTCGCTCCGATAATGATTTAAGTATTCGTGCCCCGCAGAAGTATCTGCTTGAATACAGTAAAAACGGTCAAAGGGAGATTCTTTTGAGTCGCTTGCTAGAGGTGTATATAATGAACTATATCTCGGGATAAAGCCAATTGAGTTCGTGATATACACACCATATTTAACTGCGCCAATGAACCAGTTAAGAATACCTGATAAGAGTCCATCCCCAAAGGACAACTCTCTAGAAAGATATTTCTCATTGACGTTCATATTGGATTTAATCCCCAAAGTAGAACACACTGAGCGCTCTGAGACACCATATTCATCATACGGATAGTTAACACTCCACATAAAACCATCGAAGGGAGAATCGCTTGGGAGAAAGCCGAGTGCTTTCCTCTTGACCTTACACACACACCCGAACTCAGGATCTGACCGATTTATCAATCGAAGCTTTACATCAAGAGAGAGATCTGTTGTTTGGGGAATAATGTTTATATGGCGAGGAGGAGAAAAATCTTGTAAAATACAATCTAAAAGCGCCTTGGGGATAAGAGGTCCTGCATGCCCCTTTCCTTGTAAATCTAATAATCTATTATCCTCTATCTTCGGGTATTTTGCCTCTTGAGAAGAATTACTAAAGGCAATATTGATCGTTTTGGTTGGTAATCCTAGCTCTCTATACTTTTTTTGAAAATCGAGATAAACCCTACGATCTTGGTCTCGTCCTTCTGCGATAACCATCTGACGAACAGCAGGAGCCTCTCGCAAAGCTTGTAAGTTGAGTACAGAAGTCTGGATTTTAGGATTAATGCTCTTTATAAGAGCATACAAGTGCGATTGGGTAACTAATGGATGGAAATAATCATAAGCAGCAAATACGGCAAAAGGAACAGTAGCTCCACAATGAGGGGAGTCCAGAGAGATATATTTCTTGGTATCATGATCTTCGTTTGCCAGCTCCATTTGACGAAGTGCAATGGCAGCAACCAAACCTCCCATACTATACCCCATCACAATGTTTTCAGTAGAACCCTCCTTATGCTCATTCACCCAACGAATAGCATCGCGCATCAATTCTGCATTACTCCAAATATCATCCGTCGGGCAATTGTAATCCAAATAAACTACGTCAAAACCAGCGAAACAATTAGATGAATAAGATTCATTTTTCATTGTTCCATCCAAGAATCCATTCAAATCATAATTCGTATGAAATCCTAGATTTGAGACTTCAAAACCCTCTGCAATGATTAGAGGCTTTCTCAGTTTTCGAACCATTGGGTCTGCATAACAAATCTGGAGAGTACCCCCTTTATGCACTCCGCGTTTTGAGAGAATGGGGACTTCGTTATGAATGTAATTCGTTGTACTCGACCCGGACTTCAGTTCTTTGGGAAGAACTATTTGTATATTCGTTTGACTCTGCAGAGAGCGCCCATCTTTGAGTCTGATCTGAAAAACGATACGATGAATTCCCTCCCGTTGGTAATGATGAGAGACGGGGTGTGAGGGCTTAACCACCTTAAAAGGAGCATTTTCTTCAAAGCGAATCCTTAAGTCTCTGATCTCTTCTTGCATATTACACCAAATTAAATTGGGTGGCAATACAAATGACACATCATAAGTATCCCAAACCACTCGCTTAGGAGCTAAGGAGAAGACCTCTCGTTGTTGGTATAACCGTTGTGACGATGGCTTCATAAAAGATAGACTATTGCCATTTCGTTTGATCAAACCCTCTTGATAAGCTTGCTCCCGAAGCGTACTATAACGGAAGAGTAATAAACTCAAGCTTTCGTTGGGAGCTTTTTTCATAATCGACAAATAGCTCTCGGGAGACATATCCTTGAGCATATCATCTCTAGAGGAGGCAAGAGACAGATAGAGCATCGCTTGAGAGGAATAGTCGGAGTAATTACTATCCCTCAGTACACCATCATAGGCATCAAAGGGGAGGAGCTCCACGGCTCGCTCGGCAAGTATCCCCGTGGGGATCTTACTAAAGTCGAGTTCGTGTAATGGGGCGTCTAGATTGCGTCTTAATTTCTCAAGATCTTGGGCGTTAGCCCAGCCAATAGAAAGTAGAAGCAACGAAATATATAATAAACACATAGCGAAAAAGTAAATTTGAGCAAAGCGTAGCGAATTAGCTGGTACAGCGTTCGTTACGCTTTGTTTTTCTATGGGGCAGAGCCAACGGAAAGCCAGTACGAAGCCAAACTGCGCAAGAGTTCAGTTACCACCTCATTACTTCCGTAACAGGTGCAGATTTCTTGCTAAAAGGTTCTTTTACTGCGATTTGCGCAGATTTGCATAGCAGTCGATAACTCACTGTAACTTAATTTTGTAACCCCAAAAAGAGTGAGTTATGCGTAGTACATTCAAGGTCTTATTTTACGTGAAGAAAGGCAGCGAGAAGCCCAACGGCAACCTGCCTTTGATGTGCCGTATCACGGTGGACGGCGAGATTAAACAGTTCAGTTGCAAGATGGACGTTCCCCTGCGTCTGTGGGACGTGAAGAACAACCGTGCTTCGGGCAAGAGTATCGAAGCGCAGAGAATCAACCTTGCAGTAGATAAAATCCGTGTGGAGGTAAACCGCCGCTATCAAGAGTTGATGCAGACGGACGGTTATGTTACCGCCGCCAAACTCAAAGACGCCTATCTCGGTATCGGCGTCAAGCAGGAAACCTTATTGAAGCTGTTCGAGCAGCACAACGCCGAGTTTGCGAAGAAAGTCGGGCACAGTAGGGCGCAGGGAACATTCCGACGCTATCAAACGGTTTGCAATCATATCCGGGAATTCCTGCCCCATACCTACAAGCGTGAGGATATTCCGTTAAAGGAACTCAACCTTACATTCATCAACGACTTCGAGTATTTCCTCAGAACGGAGAAGAAATGCCGTACCAATACCGTGTGGGGCTACATGATTGTGTTGAAACACATCGTTTCCATAGCGAGGAACGACGGGCGTTTGCCGTTCAATCCTTTTGCAGGATATGTCAACTCGCCCGAAAGTGTGGATAGGGGCTACCTTACCCAAAAGGAGATACAGATGCTCATGGACGCACCGATGAAGAACACCTACCATGAACTTGTACGAGACTTGTTCGTCTTTTCTGTTTTCACGGGTTTGGCGTATTCGGACGTGAAGAACCTCACCGCCGACCGCCTGCAAACATTCTTCGACGGCAACCTGTGGATAATCACACGAAGAAAGAAAACCAACACCGAATCGAACATCCGCCTTTTGGACGTTCCCAAACGGATTATAGAGAAATACAAGGGACTGGCACAAAACGGTCATGTGTTCCCCGTCCCGAGCAACGGCAGTTGCAACAAGATTCTCAAAGAGATAGGCAGACAATGCGGCTTCAAGGTACGTTTGACCTACCACGTTGCACGCCACACGAACGCCACGACCGTACTTCTGTCGCACGGCGTACCCATCGAAACGGTGAGCCGCCTTTTGGGGCATACCAACATAAAAACCACACAGATATACGCTAAAATCACCGCCCAGAAGATAAGTCAAGATATGGAAACCTTGTCGCACAAACTGGAAGACATGGAGAAGAATATCTGCAGAGCCATTTAGTAACCTTAAAACTGCGTACCGATGAAAGAAGAAAGGAACATCATCACGGTGGACGGGCAGGGCAATATCTCCCTGCCGACCGACATAGGCACTACCGCCATGACCGAGTGGGAAATTTGCGGACTGTTCGGGGTAACCGCCCCGACGGTTCGGGCAGGGATAAAGGCACTCTGCAAAAGCGGAGTTTTGAGCATATATGACATAAAACGCATTATCCGCATATCGGACAAATACAGCGCGGAGGTTTACAACCTCGAAACGATAGCCGCCCTCGCTTTCCGTGTCGAATCGTTCGGGGCTGCGAAAGTCCGCAAGGCATTGTTGGAAAGGATTATGCACGGGCGAAAAGAGAACAGCATGATTTTTCTTTCGCTGAATGTCGGCAGTCAGGCAGTCGTGTTGTCATAAAGTCGTGTCGTATTGACGTGTTGAAACCACTAAATCAGTACGTCAGTACATCGCTTATAGCGAGAAATGCAGGAGAAAAATTTTCTTACCGCAGCAAAGCGGAGCAATCATTTCCGTTTACAAAGGCAAAGCAAGCACGGGGCTTTATGTCGGCTAAAAGGTCAAGCGGCTGCGCCGTTTCCCGATAAATCTTCCTCTCGCTTCGCTGCGAGCGTATTTATCGGGAAAACCTTGTATCCGACCGCTCCGTGCAAAAGAGCCTTTGAAAACGGAAACGACCGCCCCGCCACCCACCGACCGAAAGGGAAAAAATAAGGTGGGGTTACGGGCAAGCAGGCGGCAGGGACAGCCATAGCCGAAAGGCAGACAGGCAGACGGACGGCACGCCGCAGGGTATTTACGGAGAAAATACCGTAGCTTATTAGGGAATTTCCCGAGCCGCAATACTCCGTATCGCTGAAAATTCCCCAATAAGGCAAGGGGCAAGCCCCTCTGCACACCCCGTCGGGGACGGCTTCTTGCCGCCCCGAAGATACAAAGAATCATTGTTTCACAAGCTAAAAAGAAAGGAAGAATATATGGGTTTCGTGGTTTTACACATGGAAAAGGCGCACGGCAGCGACAGCGGAACGACCGCACATATCGAGCGTTTCATCATACCGAAGAATGCCGACCCCACACGCACGCACCTCAACCGAAAACTCATCGAATACCCCGACGGGATAAAAGACCGTTCGGCGGCTGTTCAGAGAAGACTGGAAGAAGCAGGGCTGACACGCAAAATCGGAAGCAACCAAGTACGGGCTATCCGCATCAACGTGTCGGGAACGCACGAGGATATGAAGCGGATAGAGGAAGAGGGGCGTTTGGACGAGTGGTGCGCCGACAACCTGAAATACTTCGCCGACACGTTCGGAAAGGAGAACATCGTGGCGGCTCACCTGCACAGGGACGAGGAAACGCCGCACATACACGTTACACTCGTCCCCATCGTCAAGGGAGAGCGAAAGCGCAGGAAAAGGGAGGAACAGACGAAGAAACGATACCGCAAGAAGCCGACCGACACCGTAAGGCTGTGCGCAGACGATATTATGACACGGCTGAAATTGAAGTCCTACCAAGATACCTATGCCGAAGCGATGGCGAAATACGGGCTGCAAAGGGGCATAGACGGCTCGAAGGCTCGCCACAAGTCCACGCAGCAGTATTATCGGGATATACAGAAACTCGCCGACAACCTCAAAGCGGAAGTGGTGGACTTGCAGCAGCAGAAAGAAATGGCACGGGAGGAACTAAGACGGGCGAAAAAAGAAATACAGACCGAGAAGCTGAAAGGGGCGGCAACCACCGCAGCCGCCAACATCGCCGAGAGCGTCGGTTCTCTTTTCGGCAGTAACAAGGTCAAGACGCTGGAAAGGGAGAACACCGCCCTGCATAGGGAGGTAGCCGACCACGAGGAAACCATCGAAGCCCTGCAAGACAGAATACAGACCATGCAGGCAGACCACAGCCGGGAGATACGGGAAATGCAGCAGAGGCACGGCAGGGAGATAGCGGACAAGGACACAAGGCACAAGCAGGAAATATCGTTTCTGAAAACGGTAATCGCAAGGGCGGCGGCATGGTTTCCCTATTTCCGTGAAATGCTCCGTATCGAAAACCTCTGCCGCCTTGTGGGATTCGATGAAAGGCAGACCGCAACGCTCGTCAAGGGAAAGCCGTTGGAGTATGCAGGGGAACTCTATTCGGAGGAACACGGACGGAAATTCACGACCGAAAAGGCAGGTTTCCAAGTGCTGAAAGACCCCACCGACGGGACGAGACTGGTTCTTGCCATTGACCGAAAGCCCATTGCCGAGTGGTTCAAGGAACAGTTCGAGAAGTTAAGGCAGAACATACACCGACCTATGCAGCCGCAGAGGAAAGGTAGAGGAGTGAAATTGTTTACAATTTCACTCTATTTGGACTCTTTTATCGATTTCTTGGCCCGTACCAACTCTATAGATTCTTTTCCTGTCATATGCTCGATAGCAATCTCAATAATAAGCAGATGGTTCTTCCCTTTACTTATCTCTGCAGACAGTGCTTCGGCGTTACCTGATGAATATTTTTCTCCTAATTTCCACAACGCTGACATCTTTTCCTTCTCATCCAATAAAATACGGGCTTTGCCAAATACAATTACACTTTGGAAATAAGTGGTAAATTCTTCAGGAACGATATGGTCTTGAAAAATTACGCAAAAAGAGACGTTTTCATTCTTTTCCAGTAATTCTATCTTATGTCCTTTTATGGCACTGTGAAAGTAGATTTTATTATCCGAATATACGTAACTTAAAGGAACGGCATAAGGATAGCCGCCTTCTTCATTAAGAGCCAATACACCAGAAGTCATTTTTTCAAGAATAGCAATGCACTCTTCTGTGGATAACTGTTGTCGCTTGCGACGCATTTCTCTGAACATGTTTTTTATTTTCCTTAATTCCGCAACACTTTGATTTAACTTTATTTATAAGTACCTGAGCAACAAAAAGTTGCTCAGGATTTTGCCATGTCAGATTTTTCACCTATCTTAGTGTTGCAAATCAAAATATGTATCAAACCCGACAGACATGGCAAAGGTAGCAATTAAATCCGAGAAACTCACTCCTTTTGGAGGAATATTTTCAATAATGGAGCAATTTGACTCCAGACTCTCATCTGTAATCGACTCAACCCTCGGTATGAGATGCAGGCTGTATGGTTATCAATACAGCGAAATCATCCGTTCGCTTATGAGCGTTTATTTTTGTGGCGGCTCATGCATCGAGGATGTCACCACTCATCTGATGTACCACCTTTCGCTTCATCCGACACTTCGCACATGCAGTGCCGACACGATTCTTAGAGCCATAAAGGAACTGACCCAGGATAACATTTCCTACACATCCGACACTGGCAAGACCTACGACTTCAACACGGCAGACAAGCTGAATACACTGCTCCTCAATTGCCTATTGTCCACAGGGCAGCTGAAAGAGGGCGAGGGGTATGACGTTGACTTCGACCACCAGTTCATAGAGGCTGAGAAGTTTGATGCGAAGCCTACATACAAGAAGTTCCTTGGTTATCGCCCTGGCGTGGCGGTTATTGGCAACTTGATTGTCGGCATTGAGAACAGCGACGGCAACACAAATGTCCGTTTCCACCAGAAGGACACGCTGAAGAGGTTCTTTGAAAGGTTTGAACAAAACAAGCTTATTATCAACCGTTTCAGAGCTGATTGCGGCTCGTGTTCTGAAGAGATAGTGGAAGAGATTGCTAAACACTGCAAGACCTTCTATATCCGTGCTAACCGATGCAGTTCGCTCTACAATGACATCTTTGCCCTCAGAGGTTGGAAGAAAGTGGAATTGGGCGGCATTGAGTTTGAGCTGGCCTCCATTCTCATCGAGAAATGGAAAGGGAAGACATACCGTCTTGTGATTCAAAGACAGAAGCGGATAGACGGCGAACTCGACCTGTGGGAAGGAGAATACACCTACCGCTGCATCCTTACAAATGACTACGAGTCTTCCGAGAAAGAGATTGTCGAATTCTATAACCTCCGTGGAGGGAAGGAACGCATCTTCGATGATATGAATAACGGATTCGGCTGGAACAGGCTTCCAAAATCCTTTATGGGAGAAAACACGGTGTTTCTTCTGCTTATGGCACTCATACGCAACTTCTATAAATTCATCATGGCGAGGCTTGACGTGAAGAGGTTCGGACTCAAAGCAACAAGCCGCATCAAGACGTTTGTCTTTAAGTTCATCTCTGTGCCAGCCAAATGGGTCAGGACATCAAGGAAGTATGTGCTGAATATCTATTCATGCAACAATGCTTATGCCAATGTGTTCCAGAATGACTTTGGATAACACCGACAACTTATGGTCGTGATTTTGCGTATTGCCTCAAGTCGCATGGTGGGGTAAGGGCATTTATATGTCTTTATGGTGACATTCGATGCACTGTGCCCCCTTTTTACTAACGATGCAGATTCTTTTCGCTTCTGTATCATATTAGGCGCGTAGTTGCGGATTTGAGGATTTTTATGGTTAAACCATTTTTAACCCTATTATCGAGATAATTAATGTGGCTATAAAGAGCAAGCGTGCCGCCGTTGTCGGTTCATGGAAAAACAAGATACCAAGTACGACTGTACCAACAGCACCAACACCCGTCCATACCGGATAAGCCGTACCTATGGGCAATGTCTGTACCGCTTTAGCTAATAACAACATACTGATTGCAAGGCAAACAATAAAGCCTGCCCCCCAAAGATAATATTCGGAACCAGTAACTCCTTTCATTTTCCCAAGACAAAAAGCAAACCCAGTTTCAAAAAGACCAGCAATAATCAAAATAATCCAGTTCATATATTAATGATTTCTAATATTTATGCAAATATAAACCTTTCCCGTAAATCTAAATCTTATCAAATGATAAGAAGCAACTTATCATTTGATAATAAAATGCTATTCCACAGATTTTTCGTACTTTTGTAAGCTACTTGAAACAGATGAAGAATATGGACATAAAAAATATAATCAATAACATATACTCGTTACCGGAGGATTCCATCCAAAGTTTGCTTACCAATGTAACGAAGATGATATATCCCAAAGGAAGCCACTTAATTGAGGCTGGGGTTGTAGAGAGTGATATATTTTTCGTGGCACAAGGAATTGTGAGGGCATATATACCTATGGAGGGACGAAATATTACTTTTTGGATTGGGACGGAAGGAGCTACGGTTGTTTCGTTAAAAAGCTACGTGAATAATGAACCCGGATATGAAACCGTCGAATGCATGGAAAATACTATTATCTATATTCTAAAGCGAAGTGTTTTGGAGTCCTTGTTCCTTCAGGACATAAATATTGCTAATTGGGGACGAAAATTTGCAGAAATGGAGTTTTTACAGACTGAAGAAAGATTTATCCCGTTATTGTTCACCACCGCAGCAGAACGTTACGAGGAGTTGCTGAAAAAACAACCGCATTTATTCTTACGAATCCCATTAGAGTGTCTTGCATCCTATTTGGGAATAACACCGGTTAGTCTGAGCCGCATAAGAGCAAAAGTGTCAAACAAACAAGTTTAGTAAAAAATACTCTAAATCAATACAAAAAAGCACCTATTTGTCAAGACTATGCAAAGGAAGATTTAATTGGTTCTCACATAATTATTTGATATATAACAATTTAAATAGCTAAGAGGTGTTGTCTTCGGAATAACACGAAAAGAATGCAATATTTGAAATAGAAATGCCAGAGCATAATCACATTATTTTTTCTTTCTAATAACCGTCTATATTTCGTACATTCAAAAAAACATATTATATTTGTATCCAAGAAGAGTTATTTGACAGCATCGCACCGCAAATCGCTGAAATTTGCACGGTTGCTAAATCGTTACCTCTATTTCTCAAATAATTCGCTAAAAGTTTATTTCTCAATCGGTTAAATCTAACCGATGAAAATCTATAATAAGAATCTATTATTACTCATAGCATGTAGTTTATTGTTGTGTTCTATATTCTAAATCAAAAAAACCATTTTTCACAAGCCCGACTTTGCGCATATTTTCCCCTTCTCCTTCATATAAAGTGCCAGAAAAAGTTCCACAAAGCAGATGCTGTTCGGGAAGGTATTTAGTCACAAAAAAGATGATCTTATCAGAAGAATAAGAATTTATCCTCAAAAAGCCTTCTTTGGAAAAAGGGATCTTATTCAGATCTTCATCCATATCCATATTGTTTATTCGAATCGCAGCAGAAGAAGCATTATATTTTTTACTAATCCTAGAAGTCTTCCATCTAAAAGAGAAATGCTGGAGAGAGTTTTCATCAGAAGGAATTAAATAACAAAACCAATTAGGAGGACTTCCCAGGAAATAAAGGTGATCTATCATCCCCTCTTTGGGAAAAACATAGGGCTTGCCATCCAATTCAAAGGCAACGATATTGGCACCCGTCTCGGTGCGTGGGGGCATTCTACTGAAGAAGAGAGAATCTTCGTCAATATCATATTTGGGTTTGCCACCTATACGAAGACAGCTAGAGAGGGCGGCTTGTAGGAACAGGAAAACAACTATTCCTAAGGCTGTAATTCGAGTACTACGCATAATGTTCACTTTTTATCAATTAATGTATCATACTGCGACAAATATACAAAAAAAACTAACAAGAAAGCAAACTAAAATTTCTACAACCTCTTTGCTAGAGGAGGCAAGAGACAGATAGAGCATCGCTTGAGAGGCATAGTCGGAGTAATTACTATCCCTTAATACGCCATCATAGGCATCAAAGGGGAGTAGCTCAACGGCTCGCTCGGCAAGTATCCCCGTAGGAATTTTACTAAAGTCGAGTCCTTGTAATGGTGCATCTAGATTGCGTCTTAATTTCGCAAAATCTTGGGCATTAGCCCAGCCAATAGAAAGTAGAAGCAACGAAATATATAACAAGAATCTATTATTACTCATAGCATAGTAGTTTATTGTTGTGTTCTATATTCTAAATCAAAAAAACCATTTTTCACAAATCCGACTTTACGCATACTTTTCCCTTCCCCTTCATATAAAGTGCCTGAAAAAGTTCCACAAAGCAGATGTTGCTCAGGAAGGTATTTAGTCACAAAAAAGATAATCTTGTCAGAAGAATAAGAATTTATCCTCAAAGTTCCTTTTTTAGAAAATGGAATCTTCTTCAAATCTTCATCTAAATTATCCATACGAATTGCAACAGTATTACTATTATATTTCTTGCCAAGTCTTGATGCATCCCATCGAAAAGACATACGTAAGAGAGAATCTTCATCAAGGGGAATCAGATTTAAATAACAATACCAGTTGGGATAGGAACCAAGAAAATGAAAATAATCTCTCATTCCCTCCTTGGGGAAGACATAGGGCTTGCCATCCAATTCAAAGGCAACGATATTGGCACCCGTCTCGGTGC
>ERZ773027.689-NODE-689-length-20358-cov-3.846427_pt1 | contig 20358 bp, 22 predicted proteins | sample MGYA00511032_ERZ773027 | MGnify/ENA primary metagenome ERZ773027 (study PRJEB29015, sample SAMEA2738138) | human oral metagenome | biome: human oral; feature: human-associated habitat; material: saliva | place: China | collected 2190 ... | reverse complement strand
CGTTGGGTGTCGGGTTATACCACGCGCGAGATTATGTTGCTCGAATTTTCATCGAGTATTATGTGTCTTATCTTGGCTGGTAAGGTGGGTTCGAACATTGCATCAGAATTGGGAACGATGCGTGTAACACAGCAGATAGATGCACTCGACATCATGGGTGTAAACTCTGCCTCTTACTTAATACTGCCCAAGATATTAGGCCTAGTTACCATTATGCCCTTCTTGGTGATATTCAGTTCGGCAATGGGCATCCTCGGAGCCTACGCCACGGCCTACATTGGGCACATCCTCACCCCCGACGACCTCACCCTTGGCATACAACATGCATTCAATCCATGGTTTATGTGGATGAGTATCGTTAAGAGTTTATTCTTTGCCTATATCATAGCCAGCGTTTCTTCTTACTTTGGCTATACGGTAGAGGGCGGTTCGGTAGAAGTGGGAAAGGCCAGTACAGACGCCGTGGTTTGCAGTTCGGTGCTGATTTTGTTCTCCGACGTGTTTCTCACACAGGTGCTCAGTTAACCATTGCAAAGCCACTCACCAACATTCAATAACAGAAGGGATGTGCCACGCGCAGCATAGCCTCTGCTTATGCAAGCGTTGAACACACTTTCACTTGGCAACGCCAAAACCAATGGCCAGCCTAAAAAGCAAAAACAATGATTGAAATTAAGAGACTTACAAAATCTTTCGAAGATAAAACCGTTCTTAAAGGTATAGATTGCGTGTTCGAGACAGGCAAAACCAATCTTATTATCGGGCAGAGTGGTTCGGGAAAAACCGTACTAATGAAGAATATCGTGGGCTTGCTCGAGCCTAGTTCGGGCGAAATACTCTACGATGGGCGCAATTTTGTTACGATGTCTAAGCACGAAAAGGTGCACATGCGCCGCGAGATGGGCATGATTTTTCAAAATGCAGCTTTGTTCGACTCGCTTTCGGTGCTCGAAAACGTGATGTTTCCCCTCGACATGTTCTCCACAATGAACTTGCGCGAACGCACTAAACGCGCGCAAGAATGCCTAGCACGCGTAAACCTTACCGATGCACAGAGCAAGTTTCCAGGTGAGATTTCGGGCGGTATGCAAAAGCGCGTGGCCATTGCAAGGGCCATTGTGCTTAATCCTAAGTATCTGTTTTGCGACGAACCTAACTCTGGACTCGACCCCAAAACATCGCTCGTGATAGACGAATTGCTATCGAGCATCACCAAAGAGTTTGGTATGACCACCATTATCAACACCCACGACATGAACTCGGTTATGGGCATTGGCGAAAACATCTGCTTTATCTATAAAGGTAAAAAGGAATGGCAGGGAACAAAAGACGATGTGATGGGTAGTAAAAACCAAAAATTGAACGACCTAGTGTTTGCATCCGACCTATTTAGAAAGGTGAAAGAGGTGGAGGAACGAGAAGAGGCCAACACAACAGCGAATAAAGAATAAGCACCCCTGCCAAGGAATGGCAAATAATCGCAAACAAAAAAAGAACAACATACGTAGAAGGCTGCCCCAACGGGCAGCCTTCCTTATGTTTGCAGCTAAAGTTTATCGCATATACCACACGCCCTTATGCATCACCATGGGCACCACAACCTCTTCGCTGGTGCTATCACCATAGGCAAAGAGCAAGAAAACATTGGCCGAGCGTTTAGCCGTATCGGCCATGGCATTAACCACGCGAACATCAAGAATGCCCCGCCGGTCGGTTTTTTGTTGTGCTAAAAACATCTTTGCATTGTCTATAAGCTGCTGCCTATAGTTATTGGGTATGCTGTCGGGGCGATAAAAACCATCCACGTAATGGTCGTACTTGCCAGCCAACAGCTGCGCATAATATTCTTTGGCCGCTTGTGCTGCCACATCACTGGGGGCAAAGCCCGACGAACAAGCCACAACAAGCAATGCCACGAAAAAGTAAAATAGTTTCTTCATCTGCAGGTTATCCTCTAATTTCCATACGCAAAGATACGAATTATCTACTTAGAACAACACGCTTGAAACGCTATTTTCCATTATGTAACAATGTTTTAGAGGAAACAGGGACAACATAATGAGTAACTTAAACCCCAAACAGTCATTAGAGCCTAAACATATTTTGTTTCATTGTCGAGCAGATTGGCTATAAAACAAAACTTTGTAGGCTCTAATGAGCGATTTGGGTTTAAAACACTTTTATATCAGCAACCAATATGCCCAAGAGTTTAGTTGTAGACAGAGGTTTCTGGCTGCCAACAGGATTAAATTTTCGAACGAACTTATCCGAGTGAAAGCAAAATTGTTTTTTGATTGTTTTTTGTTAGAGACTGTGGGCCAACAAATGGCAAAGCGAAGCTAGGGGATTAACGTAATGACCTGCAGCCAAACGCACGAGAAATTGCAGGAATAAAACACGCTCACGCATAAAACGAATTGGGGATACAAGCCTTAGCCGTATCCCCAAGTAGTTATTTTTGTCTGATAAACACATTGATTGGAGTGCCGTGCATGTTCCAATTGTCGCGTATCTTATTTTCCAAAAAGCGGCGATAGTTTTCCTTTACGTACTGTGGCAGGTTGGCATAGAACACGAAAGAGGGAATTTGCGTGTTGGGCAACTGCGTGCAATACTTAATCTTGATATACTTACCTTTGGTTGAAGGTGGTGGATAAGCCTCGATTAAGGGTAGCATTATCTCGTTGAGTTTCGACGTTCCCACGTGTGCTTTGCGGTTAAGATATACCTGTTTGGCTGTTTCGAGCACCTTAAAAATGCGCTGTTTTGTAAGCGCCGAAGCAAAGATGATGGGGAAATCAACAAAGGGCGCCATACGTTCGCGGATGGCATTTTCGAAGGTTTTAATCACCTTTTGGTCTTTATCAGGCACCAAGTCCCACTTGTTAACCACCACAACCAGCGACTTTTGGTTTTTCTGTATCAGCTGGAAGATGTTCATATCTTGCGTTTCAATACCTCGTGTGGCGTCGATCATGAGTATACAAACGTCGCTATGCTCAATAGAACGGATGGAACGCATCACGCTATAAAACTCCAAATCTTCGGTTACCTTATTTTTACGACGAATACCAGCTGTGTCTACGAGGTAGAAATCGAATCCAAATTTATCGAAACGCGTGTATATACTGTCGCGTGTGGTACCAGCAATCTCTGTAACGATGTTTCGGTCTTCTCCAATAAAAGCATTGATGATGCTGCTTTTTCCAACGTTGGGACGTCCCACAACGGCAAAACGAGGGATGCCGTCTTCCACATCTTCGGCTTCACCTGGTTTTAGTTTTTCGATAACAGCATCGAGCAAGTCGCCCGTTCCGCTACCCGTTGCCGCACTAATGGGGAACGGATCGCCCAAGCCCAGCGAGTAGAACACGGGCGCTTCGTAAATCTGCTCGTTGTTGTCGGCCTTATTCACCACCAACAACACAGGCACTTTGGTGCGTCGAAGAATCTGCGCCACATCCTCATCGAGGTCGGTTACGCCCGTATTCACATCTACAAGGAACAGCACCAAATCGGCTTCTTCGGTAGCCACGAGCACCTGTCGGCGAATGGCATCTTCAAAGATGTCGTCCGAATTGACCACCCATCCGCCCGTATCTACCACCGAAAATTCGCGTCCAGCCCAATCGCATTTGCCATATTGACGGTCGCGTGTGGTGCCAGCAGTGTCGCTCACGATGGCGCTGCGGGTTTTTGTTAGTCTATTAAATAAGGTGGACTTGCCCACATTAGGGCGTCCAACGATAGCTACTAAATTTGCCATAAATATAAAATCTTAATCGTAGAAAAGCGCTTTAGCGTGTCAGCACAGCCAGGGACTGTTGTAAGAAGGCCCGTTGCCACCACTTATTCGGGGTTATAGCCAAAACTGTCGAGTTCTTTTTTAGAGCTACGCCAGTCTTTATCAACTTTCACGAATGTTTCTAGGAACACCTCTTTATCGAAAAACTTCTCCAAAGTTTTGCGTGCTTCTGTTGAAACTTTCTTCAACGCCACTCCCTGATGCCCAATAATGATGCCTTTTTGGCTATCACGTTCAACATAGATAACGGCGTTGATGTGTATTTTCTTTTCGGTTTCTTTAAATCTTTCCACCTTCACTTCCACGGCATAGGGTATTTCCTTGTCGTAGTAGAGCAATATTTTCTCGCGAATAATCTCGCTAACGAAAAATCTAGCAGGTTTATCCGTTAGTTGATCTTTATCGAAATAAGGTGGCGACTCGGGCAATAGCTCTTGAATACGACGCAAAAGCATGTCAGTACCGAACTTATTTTTGGCCGAGATGGGTAATATTTCGGCCTTGGGCAACAGAGCATGCCATCGTTCAACGATGTCGCCCAGTGCTTTTTGGTTGCTTTCGTCAATTTTATTGATGAGCAGCAACACGGGGATGGTCATACTTCTAACCTTTTCAAGGAAGTCGGCATTCTTCTCTGGGTCTTCCACCACATCAGTGACATAGAGCAACACATCGGCATCGCTAAGGGCCGACACCGAGAAAGCCAACATTGACTCTTGCAGTTTATAGTTGGGTTTGAGCACTCCTGGCGTGTCAGAGAACACAATTTGCATCTCTGGTGTGTTGACAATACCCATAATTCGGTGTCTAGTGGTTTGCGCTTTAAAGGTGGCGATAGAGATGCGTTCGCCCACTAGCTGGTTCATGAGTGTGCTTTTGCCCACGTTAGGGTTACCCACGATGTTTACAAATCCGGCCTTATGCATGTTGTTGCTGTGATAAAGGTGTTTGTTAAGAGCTTTGATAAAGCTTAAAAAGACGCATCTTAAGAAATTAAGGATGCGTCTTCTTTGTTATTAACTCATTGAAGTTAAGGTTTTCGTTGTTTCACTTCCCTTGCTCGGCCATTTCAGCTCCGTCGTATGCCCACTTATAATAAGAAGCACCATGAACGAAACCAGCACCAAAAGCGGTGAATATAATAGTATCACCTTTCTTCAATTGTTTTTCGAAATCCCAAAGCACCAAGGGCATACATGCCGCACTGGTGTTTCCGTAACGTTGGATATTTACCAGCACCTGTTCAGGTTGTACGCCAATACGTTTGCCCACAGCTTCGATAATACGAAGATTGGCTTGATGGGGCACAACATAATCAATGTCTGCAGGCGTCAATCCATTGCGTTCAATCAGCTTAGAGCAATCGTCGCCCATAGCCGAAACAGCATAGCGGTAAACTGTTCTACCCTCCTGATAAGTGTAGTGCAGGCGATGGTCGACAGTGAACTGTGAAGAGGGACAAACCGAGCCACCCGCTTTAACGTGCAGGAAGGGCAATCCCATTCCGTCGGCTACGTGTAGCGAGTCGATCAATCCCACATTTTCTTCAGTAGTTCCTTCCACCATCACTGCGCCAGCGCCGTCGCCGAATAGCGGACAGGTGGCTCGATCTTTATAATCGGTGATGGACGACATTTTATCGGCGCCGATAACGATAATACGTTTATGGCGTCCGCTTTGTATCATGTTACAAGCCACGTCAAAAGCGTACATAAAACCGCAGCAGGCAGCCGAGAAATCGAATGCAAAAGCATTTTTCAATCCCAGTTTACCCAGCACGATAGACGCTGTTGAGGGGTGGATATAGTCGGGAGTGGTGGTGGCAACGACAACCGCGTCGATGCTATCGGGGTCGGCGCCCGTCTTCTTCATCAGAAGTTTGGCGGCCTTACGGGCTAGATAAGAAGTACAGAGCCCTTCTTCCGTTAGGATACGGCGCTCCTTGATACCAGTACGCGTAGTAATCCATTCGTCGTTAGTGTCTACGATGCGCGATAGTTCCTCGTTATTGAGTACATAGTCGGGCACGTATCCAGCGACGCCTGTGATTATCGCATTTATCTTATCCATTATTCAGCAACCTCTTCCTTAACGATAGCTACCTTACCTCTGTACTGTCCGCAAGTGGGGCAAACTGTGTGATAAATGTAATAAGCGCCACAGTTGGGGCATAGAGCCAGTGTGGGAGCTACGGCCTTATCATGAGTTCTTCTTTTAAGTGTACGAGTCTTGGACTGTCTTCTTTTAGGATGTGCCATTTTGTTTTAATCTTTAATATTGTTTTTTTATTTCTTTCAGTTTCATCCAGCGTGGGTCAATCACCTCTTCTTCATCCTCATGGCCACTTCGGTTGGCGGCATGTGCGTCCAGCATTTCTATCATTTCTGGGTTGCATTTGCCAGGTGCGTGCACATGCTTTATGGGTATGTTGAGTGCGATAAACTCGTAAACGAACCACGAAAGGTCGAGAACCCCAGGGTCTTCTTCCAGTATAACGAGTTCGTCGTCTTCTGAATATTCTTCTCCAAACCTCACTATCAGCCTATCTTTTGTATTTACAGGCTGTTCCATGTCGTCTAAACACAGGTCGCAAGGTATGTTGACCGAACCTTCAATCTCGAAGTTCAGTTCAAAAAGGTCGTTGTTTCTTACTGCGTTCAGTTCAACGTTTACCTTTCCTTTCTTTATTTCGGGGGCGTCGATAGCCTCAAAAAAGCTGTCGTCAAGTACGTATTGCAGCGGGGTCTTGCCCTGCTTCAATGCTTTAAGATCCAGCTTAAAGGTTTCTAAGTCACACATTTGGTGTGCAAAGTTACAAATATTTTCTGTAATGCTATAACTAATCTCAAAAAAGTTAGTATAAGTTGGTATGGTTTTACGTTAAAAGATTGTGAATAGTGTGGTTTTATACAGATAAACTTAGGGTTATATAGCATTTTCTATTCATACGTCCCAGCTTTTCCAGCATGCCCCACCCTCGCCCTATCATCCAAAAGGATCGTGAGCAAACCATATAGGATAAGCTTCATACATTTTACTATTACCACAAGAAACTTGTTCATCACCATTTCTTTCCTCGGTGATAGGTTCAGCCCATACGCCCTGCTGCCAATCAGGTTTGAGCGTATATTGGGCCTTTTGTGCTAAATACTCAACCAAGGGCTACTCTCCGGGAGTTGGTCGTCTGATGTGTTAGTTATTTTCCATTGCCACTTGTCTTTAATGTTTACTTATCAAAGCATAAGCTTCTCCATTTTCCTTTTAATTCTTATAGGACACTTATCGTATGGGAGTATTCGTGAGCAATGAACATATCCTATGCACTGCCCTCCATCCCTAAGATAAACTCTATACCAATCACGGCTTAAGATTGGGGTATAGAAAAAGATTTTATCCTTTTCTATCTTTGCCTTAACCTTAAACTTCGTAGATGGTCCTTCTCTAACGAATGTAAACCCATCAGGATCGTTAATCACTGCGGGGAACATCATATAGTCTTCTTTGTTTAGAAGATTACGTCCCTCGCCATCATACACACAATTAATGTCTGCGCATTTAAAGTTGCGAGGTGGTTCGGTATTCACCATAAAATACAGTGCTTTGTCTCCCAAATCAAGCATAACCACAGAATCTAGCGGGTTGCCGTAACTGAACACTCGGGCTTTTGCGACTGCAGCGACAACAAGGCCATGACCCTTGCCTTGATAGAGCGATTTCACAGAATAAAAACTGTGCCCAATGCTAATACTATCCAGCAGTGAAGCTTCCATCATCTTATAAAGTTCTTGTATGCAATCCTTACAAGAACGTTGAGCATGTGCTGAAAGAAGACAAATGCTTGCTAACATGAATATGGCGAAGTTCTTTCTCATCATTCTAAGTTTGTTTAGTCGATACACATTTGTTATGTTAAGGTACGTTCTTTAACTTCACGGACAAAATTGCCCACTACACTTGTTGCAGATCAAAATCCCTCACGTAGGTTACCGACAACATTGTAAGTAAAAACACACTTTTTCAAACTTTCGATGTTTAATTTTTCCATAAGAGCACCAAAGGATGTTGACAGTGGATTATATCAACTGACGGCAAGAAAGGCAAGAAGTGGGGCGCGGCGTATGCCCCACCACTTAAACAGATTCTTGAGCTTTTGTGCTAAATTCCCAACCAAGAGCAACTCTTCGGAAGTTGGTCGTCTGATGTGTCCGTTATTTTCCATTTGCTATTTGTTTTTAGCTTAACCAGGCACGTGAGTTTTCAGAAGCCTTTGACAAGCCATTCGCTTTTACGCGTAGTCATTTAATTATTGTCCATTTACATCATTAATAGGCACAAACTTCTTTAGTTCCCTATCATGGCGTGTGGAGTTCCACAAAAAATCAAACGTTTCTTTCGTTATCAGTTGATAATTAAATTTCTTAAAGAAATTTATATCGCAATCAAGATCCGACCAATAACCATAGTTTCTCTCATCAGGCAGCTTAACAATGAGATTCTTATTCGTGTCGAATCCCATTTCGCGAACTGCTTGATGAAATTCTACATCATCGTATTCTATAAGCCATTCGGCCACGAAATCAAGCGCTTCTTCAAAGTCTGGATTGGCTTCGAGACGATGAAATAGCTTTGAGAAGAACCTTCCTAGGAATGATCTTTTCTCTTGTTTACTAACATTATCTTGATAAAATGGCTTGCAATTAAATTTGAAGTATATCATATAGACGAAACGTTAAACGTATACTCTAAAAGTCAAGATGGTTTTAAATCCTAACAATAGCCCCTCCCTATCTTGTTAGTTTTGTTACAAATGTTCCATTTAAGATGGATTGGCCAAATCAAGTATCACGAGATCAAACAGCACATCTGAGCCATACTCATAACATCCCTTAGTCAAACGCTCTAGTACGTTCTGAATATACTTAACAGCTTCATCACAACTATTATCAGTATACTCTTTTATTAGTTCATTGCTCTTCCGCTCGTAATACCACCCGTCATCTGTGGGATAGACTCTTGTAGGGTTATTTTTCTTTATATACACATCGCCACCCAAAATTGGAGTAACTTCTTCTCGCAGGATATTAACCATTCTCAATGCCTCATCTGGTAAAAATGCAACAGAGTAAACTCCGTATTCTTGCAAAGATACATATTTAATTCCATAATGGTCAGCTAATTCTTTAGTTGTCATTGCTTTTATTTTTCTTTTTATAGCCTCTCCTAAGGTTGCGGTTTGCAATCTTAGGGAAGGCTTGTTTAATACTACCAAACTTAATGGTGAGTTATGTCCGAAAGAGGAATGTAGGCCTCGATAGGATGCCTTACCTTTACATTAAAGGTTATACAACTACAATTGGGCAGAAGTAATATTCCAAAGAATAAGGGCTGACGCATACTCGTTACCATCTAAGTGGTTTACCTATCGGAACATCTTCGAGCCAGCCCATGTTACTTAATTAAAAACGTATTTCAGAATAACCTCAAACCGAGGTATTTGCCGCCAAAATCTTTTAATTTCCATTTCGTTATTGTGGTAGATGATCCAGCTCCGTACGTGAAAACGACAACATTACGTTGGCGTGTCACTGCGAAAAGGACGTTTCCCATCTTGTTGTCTAGATTTATAACCTGAAAGAAACCAATGAAGTCATCGTCTTCTAATATGGCAACTAACGCTGATAGATCTTCAGGAAGGAATGTTTTCACACCAGAACTAGCTGCGGAAAAGAATTGAATCCAACCGACACCACCTAAACTCTTATCTTTTTTCAACACGATTGACTCTGTGCTGAGAAAGGTTTTGCCTTGATCTAAGGCCTTAACTTTCATTCTTCCTAGGCGGGATATACTCAGGAATACCGAGTCTGTAAAGTCTTCTTTTATAAATTCGGATGGTGACTTTGCTGTTCCTCCGAGCTGTGATGTAAGTTGACAAATCGCGATATGGTACACGTAAATACTGTCAAAGTCTCTCCGTTCTTTGCTTTTGCGGATAAGCGTGCAAACCCGTTTATTGAGTTCGCTTGTTTGTTCCCGCGTATAGTAAATAGAATGCTGCCTATTAAGTATTGTGTATTTTGGAAGCAATGCGCAGCCTATGAGTAGTATCACCGCTATAGATAACAGTATTGCTTTCATCGTTTTATAAGCCAAATGTTTCCAGTAAAATACCGTGCAATTAAATTTGAAGTATATCATTATATTCAAACCCAGTTACCGCTTTCCCTTGTTCTTCCTTTGCTGTTTCATTCTTTGCTTATAGGCTTTCCAGTCGGCCTTGTTCTCCCACATATACTTGTTCAGCTTACAGCCAAAGCTTGTGGAGGGTGGCAAATTCTTAGCAGGGACAAATTCGTAAAGTACATCATAAGGTTCAGGTACGTCTTCTTTCTTTGATACAACCCACATTCCGCTAAAGAGAAGGAGGTGATTTTTATCGATTATCTTAAAGCGATCCTTCGCCAACACTTTGCGGAGTTGATAACGATATACTTTATCAACTTCCAATGTGTCTCCTTTAATTTCATAATATCCACCTCCCCCACAAAATCCTTTTTCTGAACTTATAATTTCTTGCATCAAATCTGTATCTTGTTTTTTCTGCTCGTAAAGTGAGTCTCTATTTTTAAAAACGATATTGCCAAACGTTCCATCAGAATAAAGAATAAACGGCTCGAATGTTCCCACCCTCTTATGGGTCACGACGTAGTATCCATTAATGTTCACTTTTTTAGCAATTCCAGTGTTAATGTTAGGGCGAAAGCGACCCACCTGCATCGAACGCTCATAGGCATTAGGAAAGGGCGACCAACATGAGCACAGCACTAGAAATCCAAAGGAAAATAATAATATCTTCATACAAATTATTTTATTGCCTTTTGGAGATTGCAACACAATCTCCAAAAGGCAGGTTTCACACTACCAAAGACTTAATGGCGAATTATGCCCGAAAGAAGAATACAAGCCTCTGTAGAACTCCTTACCTGGTATAAAGTAAGGAGTTGGTACAAGATAACGATGAACAAGATTTTGTGTGAGACTCTGTACAATCCTCGCACTTACCCCAAATCGATAGATTTGGTTTCCCGACTTGATTCCAACCCAAAAAGGTGCTGAATAGACTTTCCCGTTAGGCCAACCACCACCAACTTTTTCATCTCTACCATTAACATGGATGACTCTTTCAGGATTAGCACCAAGATACGGGTCAACAATATTAGGATCATATCCATGGATACCCGATTCTTTCTTACCGTCATTTGTCGTCACATACGTGCCTACACTGAAATCTCCGATGGTGAGTTCTGCAGCACTGGTACGCCAGCTATCATGGCCAGACTGTCCAAACATGTCGTTATACAGTCGGAAAGAGACGTCGCCAGGCGCGAGTAAAGTTATTGCACCTACGGTTTGTTTGCCTAACACATTGCCTCTTACAGTTTGTTCGCCATAATAGGTTTTGCCAAAGCCTGCACCCCAACCGCCATAAGAAGCTTCTGCGTTCCAGCCAACATAATTGTTGGTTATACCGCCGCTAACACTTGCACTAAAATCTCCATCCGTGTAAGAAAGCGAGGCAAGCATGCCCGCCGTCAGACCGCTTTCCGTCCAACTAAACGAAGGAGAGAAAGCAAGGCCAAAATGGTCGTTTAAGGGAATATGGCCTGATGGCTTAGCTTGTGCAACTTTTAATTTGGGTATCACGGCTTCGCGCGCCACCCTGTTCCCAGCAGCGTCGTAGCTGAACTTAATCTTGTGTTGGGCGGCTACCAACAGCGATGTCGCAAAGGCGACAATAGTAAGAAAAGCCTTTTTCATAATTCTTTCATCGTCCACTTTCGGTTAATAAACCCTTCATTGGAGTGAGTGGGTAAGCGGTCCAAGGGTTGAATGCACAAAAAGGTGTGCACGCCATAGTTAGTAAAGTAACAAAGACACTTTGCCTCTGAGGCGAATAGCAACTCCCCTATGGTCGGCAGTATCCGCCACAAATTTACAAAAAAACACAAAACGCGCAAACATTTATCTATATTTTTTTGAATAAACACTAAAAGATAGAATGCGCACAGCTTACTTTTCCCTCTGAAACTCTACCGTAGCCCCCTTCATTGCAAAAACCATCATGCTAAAATTAACGCACAAATATAGTCATCATTATCAAAAACAAGACATAGAAAAAAGTGAAAAATCATAACAAGTGAGTATTGCCGAAAAAAGAAGTTATTGTTACTTTTGCGGCGTTATAACAGATTAGATTTCATAAAATACAAGAACAATGAAAATCAGAACAACCATCAGGGCGCTAGTTTGCGCAATAGCTCTGTCATTCGGCAGTGCGTGGGCCTTGGCTGCCAGCCACGTTAAAGTGAGTGGAAAGACTGGCGAAAGCACGTACTTCAAACTCTCAGATAAGCCTACTGTTACGTTCACTACCAACAAGTTGGTAATCACGGCAGGCTCTCAAACCGTTGAATACCCTCTAACCGAGTTCCGTTCGTTCGAATTTGCCGACCCTTCTACCAACGGCATCGGTGCAGTACCTTCACAAAACGAAAATCAAGCCGTATTCTCTTTCGGCGAAGATGTTCGCGGCGAAGGCCTACAACCTGGCTCGCGCGTGTCGATATTCAATGTATCGGGACAGCTCGTTGTGTCGGCAACAGTTAATGCCGACGGCGCTGTTAGCCTTCCTTTGAATGGCCAAACAGGCGTGTTCATCGTTAAATCAACATCTAGAACTTTCAAATTCATCAAGAAATGAAATATCTCTTTACACTTGTTTTCGCCCTTCTAGCGGGCGTAGCCACCACAAAGGCACAAACGGTAACCATCGTCAAGGCCGACGGAACCACCGTTAAATATCAAGCCAGCGAAGTTAAAAGCATTCAGTTTGCCAACGAAGAGCAACAGCCTGGCATCAACAAAAGCTTCACAGGCTATCTCTTGGTTAGTTCCCCCCTGTTCACCGAAACCTATTACGGCGAAGCTGCCAAAATGGAAGTAACCCAAAAAGGCAGCAAGAGCTACTGCAAGTTCACCGACGCCACATGGGGAACGGGCGATTTCGAAATAACACTAAACCAAGGTAAAATCAGCGGCAATGGCAAACTTAAAATAGCCAACCCACACGCTCCTGCTACTGCTAAGGAATACGATGCCACACTAAGCGGCACTATGAAGTCCATCGATATCAATGTGCCTGGCTTGATGAACAAAACAACCATCAAATGGAGATTTGGCAAAGCTCCCGAGAACATTAAACACACCGGCACATACATGGGTGAAAATGTGTTCGCAGTGATGGGGAAAAACTTTACCAGCAAAGACACTGGTTATTGTTTCTTGGTTAACGCCGACGGAACGTATAGCATTCAGGTTCTTGGGCAAAAGATTGAGAACACACCTATGGGTAACATCACCTTGGGTGCATACACCATTAACAATGTGAGCTACGATGTGAATACAAAAACGTTCAGCAAAAACTATTCGAGCGACAACATAAACGTGGAATACAAGATGGGGGAAGGTGATAAAAAAGGAACTGTTCTAAGAAATGCCAACATAAAAGGCACATTTGGTGATGATGGCAGCTTGAAAGTAGAAAACAGTTTCCAATTTGGTGCCATGCCATTCCCACTCAAAGGCGTATTTAACGGTAAGATAAAGAAATAAGGCTGCTGCCAAAAGCACAGCACAGCCAAAGCTATTGGGGCATCAGAGCGGAAAGCAACTGCAAGCATAATCTCACTTACAGCAATGCTTTCCACTCGCCCCTGCTTTGGTTTGAGTTGTTAAAGCCGAGAGCAGGTCTTTTATCTCACCTAAAACATCACTCACAACACTCACCAAATCTTATGCGCATCATCGCAAAACCGACGCTATTATTGACTTTTGGCCTTCTTGCCACTGCATTAACGGCCTGCACAGGACTTTTCGACGGCGTGTACGATTCGCCCGACAAAGCCCCAAAACTTAGTAATAACCAATTGGTTATCGACGCCAGCGACTGGCATAACTGGTATTATATCGACTTCGACTCGCTACAAATGCTGGCCGAATCGGGCGATGCTGATGCTTTTCTGCATGCCCGAACCCACTTTACGCCCTACCCCATCCCAACTAATAAAGACGAAACACAGGCTGATAACCAAACGGGTATCTACACTTATTGGTTCGATGTGTATAAACAAGGCATATCCCACAACGAGAAAAGAGACTTTAAACCCACTGCCAAGCAGCCCGAACCGCCTGCATGGAGCATCGCCATACACCGCGACAACGTGCGAACCAACGGCGGAGCGGTGCTAGAAACCAACTATACGTCGATGAGTCAGCTACCCGAAAGCAGCGCACAGTTTATGGGAGCAACCTTCAAACCCGACGAATGGACCACCAACGAGGTCTGGGTAGACCAATCGCAGATGCTCAACGAGCTCATCGGATGTCAAGGCATCCACATCAACCGCGCGCTTTCCTCTTGGTTACGCCTCGAAATTCCCCCCATGCCGCCCGCTTTCAAGCATAACAATCGCGTGTTTGTGGTGAAACTGAACAACGGAAAATTCGTGGCCTTGCAACTAGAAAGCTACATCAACCCCGCAACAGGCACCAAATGTTATCTCACCATTAATTATAGGTATCCGTATTAAGCTCCGCCCCCTCCATCACACTCCCTGGGCTAAGACAATAGGTTTAACCCTCTCAATTGCTCAAAGGCTTTTGTAATAACAACCCACATTTTTGATGTGGAAAGACGAGCGAGGTGGTCTTTCAAACATATTTCCATACAAGCATATTTTCTTGGGGGAAGCTAAACCCACCTATTAACCAGTAAACGCTACTGCTTGTTAACATCTCCCCCTCGTCGCCTCATCAATACTCCCAAATATATCACTAAATGTTTCACCGCTCAATTTTAGCTTCAGCATCTCTATTAGCCTGTGTAACCGCGAGCGCTGCATTGCCCACCGACACAATTAGTCGCACCATCGACCTCAACCAGGTTGTGGTTACTGGCACTCGTAGCCCCAAATTGCTGGCTAGCACACCCGTATTAACCAACGTTATATCGCGCACCGACATTGAAAAAGCCGATGCCACCAACCTGCGCGACCTGCTACAGCAGATTGTGCCCGGCGTTGAGTTCTCGTATGCCATGAACCAACAAACCCATTTGAACTTTGCTGGATTTGGCGGACAAAGCTTACTGATACTCGTTGACGGCGAACGACTGGCTGGAGAAACCATGGACGACGTGGATTTTGCACGCCTCAGCATGGATAATGTTGAACGAATTGAGATTGTTCGCGGTGCTGCCTCGGCTCTGTATGGTTCTAATGCCGCCGGAGGTGTTATCAATATCATCACCCGTAAAGCCACAAAAGGCGTTAAACTCAACCTTAACGCTAGACTAGCTAAACACAACGAATGGCGGCATGGCATGAACTTGCAACTAAAAGCAGGGAAATGGGCCAACGTGCTGGCGCTTAGCCATACCTCTATTAACAATTACACCGTGCACAACGGGCCTGCTCCTCAGGCTCAAGTGATATCCTCTATCTATGGCGATAAAACGTGGAACGCCAACAATCAACTGTATTTCAACCCCTGGAAAGAACTGAAACTATCAGCTAGAGCGGGCTATTTCTTCCGCGAAACGGCTAGAACGGTAGACATCCCCGAGCGCTATCGAGACTTTACTGGTGGCCTTAGGGCGCAATGGCAACCTTCAGACAAAGAGCAAGTGGAACTGAGCTACTCGTTCGACCAATATGATAAGTCGAACTATATGCGCCTGCTTGGTCTAGACATACGAAACTATTCTAATGTGCAAAACGCTTTCCGAATGCTCTACACGCTTAACTTACGAGAGAGCGACGTGTTTTCGGCTGGGGCCGACTACCTACACGACTGGCTTTTAAATCCTAATCTAGAAGGGCGAACACGCAAACAAAGCTCGTGCGACGTGTTTGCACAATACGACTTAAATCTAGGAAAGGCCTGGGAAATGGTTGGTGCCTTGCGTCTCGACCACTTTTCAGACCATGGCATCACGCGTCTTACCCCCAAATTGAGCATCCGACACACTCCCATCAATCACCTCAACCTGCGTTTTGGCTATGGCATGGGCTTTCGTTCGCCTACGCTAAAAGAGAAATATTATAATTTCGATATGGCTGGTATCTGGCTCGTTGTGGGTAATCCCAACCTTAAAGCCGAAACCAGTCACAACTTTAACCTCTCGGCCGAATACTCTCGCCTACGCTATATATTCACACTAAGCGGACATTACAACCTGGTGAATAACAAAATTGCGACTGGCTCGCCCACTAAGTCTTCGATTGCCGACCCCATGCCACAACTGCCCTACGTTAATTTGGAACATTATGCGGTGTTTGGCTGCGAAGCAACGCTGAAATATAAGTTTCAAAACGGCATGTCAACACAACTCTCTTACTGCTACACTAACGAACGACTGCCCAAAGATAAGAATGGTAAAGAAATTAACAACCAATACTTGCCGGCCCGCAAACATTCGTTCACGGCGCACTGGGACTATATCCACCGCTTTAACAAACACTATCAGCTGGCTGTTAACGTGGATGGCCGTGCACTTTCGGGGGTGAACAACGTGGAATTTGTTGACTATTACGACCTCTCTAAAGGCACAAACACCATCTACTATCCTGCTTATACGCTGTGGAAGGTGTCGGCTGTGCAACAAATCGGTAGTTTTTTAACCCTTACACTCACGGTTGACAACGTTCTCAATTACCGCCCTGAATACCATTATCTCAACTCGCCGCTCACCGATGGGGCTAACTTTATGGTGGGAGCGGCTATCAATTTGTGAAAGGCGAAAAGGTGAGTTAAAAGCGAAAAGGTGAGTTAAAGGTGAAAGAGTGAAAAGGTGGTGAAAAGGTAAAAGGGTTACAACATCTTAATTTTACCTCTTTGATACTTCATAAAAAGCCCTTATATGATTGGTTTCATATAAGGGTTTTATGTTACTTGTGGTTTATACACTGCAGTTTTTCAATTACATTGCTGTTCTTAAATCCCAATGCGGTCATTATACCACAATGTTTCCAGAATTCTTGTTTTTGTGTTGTTGCCTAACATCTTTTATTTTTTGTCGGCTTCTTGCTTGTACTATTTCTTTTTGGGGCGTGGGTTTGCCCTTCACAATATATATACAGCCTCTTCGCCCATCAAACAAATTCTATACAGGGGCTTATCAGCTATTAAAGTTTAATAATCACCTTGCCCTTCTTAGAACCAGCAGCCACGTCGCGCAAAGCCTCTTCGGCCTGTTCAAGCGAGTAGACATTACCAACGGCAGGACGCACATTGCACTTTTCTAATATCGACGCAGCCCTTTGCAGCTGCTTTCCATCAGACGTCACAAAGATAAAATGATATTTCTGACCCTTACGTGCAGCCATACGCTCATTTTTAAGACCAACAAGTTTAAACAACCATTGCTTCCACAACGGTAAACCAAAGGTTTTGGCAAAGCTACCATTGGGCATCCCCCTTAAAGAAACCACCGTTGCACCCTGTCTCAGAATGGAGAAGAGGCGAGGCAACTCCTTATCACCAAGCGAATCTATGGCACCATCCACATCACGAAGATGCTCAGTATAATCTTCGGTGCGATAATCAAAAAATCTATCTGCACCCAAAGCCAAGATTCGCTCCTTAGCTTCTACACCTCCACTGGTAATAACTTTCAGACCTCTTGCAGCCGACAATGGTATAGCCATAGCCCCAAAGCTTCCCGAACCTCCTGATATAAACAAACTGCTGTTAGTTTTCAAGTGCAGAAGGTCTAAAGCCTGTTCAGCCGTTAGGGCTGTAAGTGGTATGACAGCTGCTTCTTCATCGGTTAGATATTCGGGCACTATGGCCAACGCTCCGGCATCTACTGCCACATATTCGGCAAATGCACCAATACGTTGTAATGGCAAGCGAGCAAAGACTCGGTTGCCTACTTCAAAGTTATTTACTTTTGCTCCAACTCGTTCTACAACCCCAACCATCTCGTTTCCCATGGTAAGCGGGAATTTATAGGGCACCACCAACTTTACATCACCATGTGCAATAAGGAGGTCGAGCGGATTAACCGCTGCCGTTTTCACCTTCACCAGCACATCGTTATCACCCACTTGTGGCATATCCACTTGGCGTAATGCAACCTTTACCTCGCCTTTTTTATAGCCATCTAATTGTATTGCTCTCATTTTATCTTCTATTTTAAAAATTCTAATGCCTTATTTACAAAGTCCTCGTGATACTGAAATATAGCCCCATGCCCCGCATTGGGATAGATAGTGAGCTTTGCTCCTGGTATGCGATTGGCTAAATCGTACGAGTTCTGCGTAGGAACCATGCGGTCGTTGTCGCCATTAACAACCCATACTGGGATTGTTATCTTCGACAAATCGTCTTTCTCCCTGTTTGCCCATACCGAAATGGCCCTTAGTTGCGCAAGAAAAGCAGACAGCTTAATGGGGGTGTCTTTATCTTCGGTGCGCTTTATTCGTGCTATAAAATCACGCGCCGCTTGCTGACCTGCTGACGTAACCGGAAAGAAAAGATAATGCTTGGGGTCGCGAAGGGTTACCCTTCCAGCAATATATCATAAATAGTGATGCGCGTAACACGATCTATACCCTCACCTCCTGCACCTCATGTACCTACTAAAATACACTTCGTAAAACGCTCTGGTGCTTTCATTAACAATTGTTGTGCCACAAATCCACCTAGAGAAAAACCCACAACACGAATTGCAGTTAACTCTAACGTGCTAACAAAGACTAGAACATCGTCGGCCATTGCTTCTATTGTCTCGCGCGCTTGGCCCGTGGATTGGGCCCACTCCTTGATAATCTAGCGCAATAACATCATCATATTGAGCCAGTGCATCCATCACTTCTGGGTCGCAACTATCTAGTGTCGATGCTAAATGATTGAGAAACAATAAGGTGGGATTGGTCTTTTCGCCTAGTCGACGGTAAGCAACGATTTGTTTTCCCAGTATAAGCTGCTGGGTTTTGGCGTCTTTATATTTTTGAATCATTTTGTTATCCTTTTTTCTTCTATACTTTATCTTATTTTGAATTTTGTTCTTATCTTTCTGTACAACTTCTATTTACGTCTGCAAATGTAATTATTATCTAGTTAGCGCTTTAATGTGTATTAAGAAAAACAACTATAGGGTTAATTGTTTTCCATTTTATAGACTTATTTATAGCTTTAAAACAATGCGTAGCTTACTATTGCTTTACTGCCACTAAGTACACTTCGTGTTTAATTCCCCCCGTTCTATGCCCACTAAGATATACAAGTCTGTTTCTCACTTCATCCAGAAGTTAGCGCAATGCTTATCAACAGTTCAAAAGAGGGTAATGTATATACTGTGTCTATTATCATTATAGTTGCGTTGTTTGTGGTAATATTATTTTACAAATCGCAACTTCCAAAGCCACCTATTCTAGCAAAAAGAGAGACCTGAAAGCATAGTTTTAGCCCAATTTTGAGTCTTTCAATTTTTATTTTTGCGCCATTTTTGAGCACTTAACGTGCATTTTGCACCATTTAGCCTTTCTATTTGGTGCCCAACTCACAATTTTTCATCGCCACAAAAACACGTTTTATTCGCTAAAACTCCACTTTTACACCTCTTTTTTCACCGAAAAGACATCTGTTTTAATAGGCCATAGCTCAATAAATCCAACATACAATGTGCAAGATTATGCATCTTGCCTTACGCTTTGCATCATTTCACCTTGCATTTAGCAGCATTTAGCATTGCGTTTTGCTGCAGTTAGCATTGCGTTTTGCAGCAGTTAGCATTGCGTTTTGCCGCTAATTAGCGCGTTATTTGCTATAAAAAGGGATATTTTTAGCCGTAAACCGCCCTTTTTTCTACAAACGCCACATGTTTATGCAATGCACTTGCAGTTTTGAAGCATTCGCAACATGCGCCCTTTCTCGCCTAAACAAACCCTCGCAGGAATCGAATATTTGCGAGTGTATGGACTGTTGGTGAACAAAAATGGCTGTTTTTATGTTAAAATTAGTGCTGAATATTTTACACTTTCAACAATCAACGCTAACTGAAATCTAAAATAATGCGTGGTGAAAAGAAATAAGGACAAGCAATCAAAACCGCACAAGCAACATTTTTTACCAATTGGCAATAGGCGCTTTTTCGTTGAACTCAAATTGGTGATTAGAGTCTAAACAGATTATATTTTATTGTCTTGCAGATTGCCTGTTTTTGAAATGCAGACATAGCGGGCTACGTCAAGTTGTAAAGGCTTACAAGATGCCGACAAGATAATAAAAGATGTTAGGAAACAACACAAAAACAAGAATCATGGAAACATTACGCCAGTTCGGGATAAGGATTTGCTTAGAATAGTTCCAATTGCCTAGTCTTTTCAATGCGCACGGGCAGTGTATCTGGCTTATTCTCGAAGAAACAGTATGTAGCCAATGCCGCACAGAGATTCATGAGGAAGTTATGTACGGAGCGATGGCGTGAA
>ERZ773027.683-NODE-683-length-20510-cov-7.190956_pt1 | contig 20510 bp, 18 predicted proteins | sample MGYA00511032_ERZ773027 | MGnify/ENA primary metagenome ERZ773027 (study PRJEB29015, sample SAMEA2738138) | human oral metagenome | biome: human oral; feature: human-associated habitat; material: saliva | place: China | collected 2190 ... | reverse complement strand
AAATATGTTTCTTAATGTAGTAGCTGATTTTGATGGCAAAGTTATAAAAATAGCTCATTAATTATAGCAATTCTAATTTATAGAGTTGCTTTTTTATATTTTTTATTTAAAAGTGTGAGTTATTCAAAGAAATTTTTTGATATTATACCTTTAGGAGGATTTTCATATGAAAAAATATAACAGTTTATACTCTACAAAACGTAAACTACTTTCTTCATATTTTGCTATGTCTGGCATAATTATCGAGATTGATAATAAGAAATATATGGTAAACAATCTATTGAATCAATCTGAATTGCAATATTTATCGGACTTGCACAAAATTCGGAGAGTGTTGCTCTATATTAGCAATTATGAATTTTCCAATTACTTACATTATGAGCAAGAAAAAAGTATGTCAAGAAAAAAGAGAAAACTATTAGATGAAAATATATATAAAACACTCTCAGATTTTGATAAAGATTCAATAGGTTTTCCAAGAAAGAAAAATGGAACAACCTATTCTAGTAGTTTTATTGAAAAGCTCTTATCTTTAGATAAAATCAATGATGAATTTGTCTATAATACAGTCACAAGTGAAAAATTCTTAAAAATTTTAATTGATTCTATTGAATCTGACTTAGGCTATAATAATAAGAAATTGCAGAGTCACTTTATTAATTCAGTAGTTAATTTGGCATATTACAATTCGGATAAATCAATAACTAAAAAGAATTTTAAAGAAAAATTTTATAAAGAAGCTTTAAAGAGTGCAAAGCCAATAAGATAATAGAGACAGAGAAAAATCTGTCTTTTTTTATTTTATTTTTTTGAAGTGTGATTTTTTGACTTACCTATTTTGAGATAATAAATTCATAAAGATACATAGACCGTCCTATTACATATGTTTGAGGTAACGATTAGGCGGAAATCTCCTCAGAAAGGCAAAGGTAAAAGCAAATGGCATTATCAATCGGAGTCAGCGATTCTTCTAAAGATTTCGCTAAACAAATCACGAGGGAAACAACTGTTCCTAAATCCATTCAAACAGTTGACTATACAACTGGTGTAATAAATGAGGGAAAAGAAAATGAATTCCCTTACGCAAGTTTAACAGCTGTTGACCCTACACTGTTCCAAAAGTTCGAAAGTATCGGACAAGAACAATATTGTCCAACCTTTAAGGTCAAATTAAAGGGATATAGAGGAGAAGACTTAACTCCTCTAATCGGTAAAGAACTTACCTTTCCAGAGTATGAGGTTGCCTTTGTCTTTGACAAGTTCAAGCAGCCTATCGGTTTGTCCCTTGTCCTCGAACTATCAGATATTTCAGTAATTTAAGGGGAAACTTATGAAACAAATTAAACAAATACTTGAAAAAATCACTTCTCTAAAATGGTACTTCCAACTACTTATAGCTTTAGCTATTATAGTATCTGTATTTGCCTTTTATAAGCTACTATCTTGGATTTTACCTTTTATCTTAAGTGGGTTGCTGTTAATCGGGGTATTTACAGAGGGAGAAGCATTCTCTATGATGTGGAATAGCTATAAACAGAGCAAACGAGTACCTGCAAACCCTCTGTATGCTAATATCTATCATTGGCTAACTGAAACAGGTGTTAACGAACTTCCAATCGCTACCCTTCAATTTACTCAAGGTGTAGAATTCCCTGATATTACTCAAGGTATCTTCTACATTCATCTTGAAAAAGCAGTTAGCGGTCAAGAACTAGCAGATTTCGAAATAAAAGCAAGGCAAACTGTCAAAATGATGTCTAACGGCTCTGTTGATTGTGTTGTTAGTGTTGCAAAACACGACCCGTTCCTTGCTATTAAAGTTCGGTTGATTTCTGCTAATGAAATGCTAAATCAAAACCAGCATACGGAGGAGGACTTTTAGAACGTGATTCATAATGTTTTTGAGGTCAACAACAGAGGTCAACCCACTCCTGTTTCTATTGATATAGACCGACACTATGCCTTAGTCGTTGCAGGCCCATCAGGCTCGGGGAAGAGTACGTTTTTAAGAAGAATTATCGGTCTCATTTCATTTTATGATACAGATGCTGAAGCTTATTTCATGGACTTTAAAGCAGATGAAGAAATGTTTCCAATGACTAGTGACCATGTCGCAAGAGGTTTTAACTGTTTAGAACTTTTTGAAACAGTCTACAAACGTTTTGAAGCTAGACTTGATAAGCAAGAACAAAACTCGCATAATCTTTACCTGATTTTTGATGAGTGGCAAGCTTTCCTAGCTTATCTAGAACAGACTGATAAGAAGAAACATAAAGATATTTTATCAAAAATGTTGATGATGAATAGTATGGGTAGAAGTCTAGGTTTACGAATTATTCTGTCTAGTCAGCGGTTCTTAATGGTAGATTTACCAGGTCGGTATAACTTCAACTGTATAATTTCATTATCTACTAGTTTTCTCATGTCTACGAATAACAGGCAACTCCTTTTTCCTGATATGGAAAAAGATGAAGTTGTAGTAAAACCTAGAGGATATGGATATTTTCAGCTAGAGGGGGAACCTGTCAAGATGTTTCGTACGATTCAAGTAAGGGACGAGGAACGGTTAAATCAACGGATGCAGGAGCTATTTTCAAGATATAGCTAGCGTTTTTTCTGCTACACTTGTTAGGTACGACAGTAAGCTTGTTTTGAAGTTGCATCATCGGTATAGTGTCGGCACGACTTCATTAGCAGAAAAATGACTGCTTGCAAGGGCTAGAGGGTGGAGATTTTTCAAGCGTAACGATGCCGAAGGCAAGGAGTGAAGCGAAGAAAAATACTACCCGTCCCTTGTTAGCTGGCAAGCGTTCTTGGTTCGATGATTTATCATCGGGCAGGAGAGGCTGGGGTTTGTGGGCAACGCCCCAAGAGAAGATTCATTGGGGTTACTACGACCCCCAATGAATCAATAATCAAAAAAGGAAGAAGCTAAAATGTCAAAATCTAAAGAGAAACGTTCAAATAAGTGGGCATTCTTGCTTTATCAAGATAGTGCTCCTGAAAACTACCTTGATATTCTTGAAGAAATGCACATCCCATTTGTCTTGAGCCCTTGGCATGATAAAGATGTCGACAAGGAAACTGGAGAGTTCAAAAAGGCTCATAAGCACGGAGCATTGTTCTTTGAATCGCTTAAAAGCTATTCTCAAGTTTCCGAACTCCTAACAGAAAAGTTGAATACACCTGCTCACGTTGAAATAGTCATGTCCCCAAAAGGTATGTATGATTATTTCACACACGCAGAAAATCCTGATAAGACACTTTATAATATCGAAGAAATAGAAAGTGGTTGTGGCTTTGAATTGGATAAATTTCTGATTGAGCACAATTCGGGTCTATTTTTAGAAACAGTTATTGATGTTATTACTGAAAATAATTTTACAGAGTTTGAAGATTTAGTACGGTATGCTAGATTTAATGATAATTCTCTACTCGGTCTAATCATTGAGCGGACTTATTTTTTCACAAAATTTTTAGACTCAAGACGTCACAATCCCCAAAACAAAGCAAAAACCTCATCAGAGCAAACTTTGGCGAGCAGGTCTGATGAGGATAGCACAGAAGATGGTATCTCCTGATACCTCTCATTATATCATAGAAAGAGGTAAATTATGGTTAATCAGCCATTACTATTAACAAGACAACAAGCTTCTGAACTACTTGGCATTGACCCAAAATCTTTTGACAAGTACATCAGAAATCATCCTGATTTTCAATGTTTTATGATTGGTAAGCAGGAACGCTACCTGAAATCTAAACTTATAAGATTCATTGAATCTCACTGTGATTAATGGATAACGATTGATAAAATGAGATTTTTCATATATGCTATATGTGACTAGTCTATTTTATCAATCATTTTTCATATAGAAAGGCTGATAAAATGGCAACTATTGCGAAACGTGGAAATTCTTTCCGTGCAACTGTATCACTCTACAAGAAAGGACAATACAAACGAGAAACCAAAACATTTTCTAACAAACAAGACGCTGAATTATGGGCTCTTGAAATGGAACTCGAAAAAGGACGAGGGAAAGATATTGCTGAACGCTCTACCCTATTTACTGACTTTTATCGTAACTGGGTTAACTCTGTAAAACAGAATGAGGTTCGTGAAGCTACTTTCGTCAATTATAAGCGAACTCTTGTAATCGTGGACGAACTGTTTGAGGGAATGCGACTAAAACACTTGGATGATTTAGTCATGCAGAAAAAGCTTGATAAATACGCTGAAACTCACTCCAAAAAGACAACCAAAGAACTTGTTTTAAAAATCAGAGGTTCACTCAAATACGCATACTCTAAAGGATTGATTGCAAATGACTTTGGTTCACTCTTAAAAGCAAGAGGTCAAGAACAACCTAAGCGTAATGTCCCTCTATCAGTAACTGAGTTTAGGGAACTCAGAAAATATTGCCTCGACCACCAAGAAGAGGACGAGTTCAATATTCTTGTACTTCTTGCCTTAGAAACTGGTGCAAGGCGAGGTGAACTACTTGGATTGAAGAAAGAAGATATTTTTGAGTATGGTATCAATATACGCAGGTCAATCAGTCCTATTAGTGATGATACTCAACTAAAAACAAAACACTCAAAACGGGATATTTCTATCAACCAAGATATCTACTTCGCTCTAATGTCTCTAGCAAATAAAAAAGAGAATTATATCTTCGACTGGAACGGATTCAGACAAGCAAGCCAACTCCAAAAACTTTTGAAGAAACTAGACCTGAGCAAAACAACTTTTCATGGTTTGCGTGACACTCACGCTTCTTTTCTTTTTTCAAAAGACATTAGCCTAGATTATATTTCTCGCAGGCTCGGACACAATTCAATTCTAACTACACAGAACTATTATCTTGAACTGATGCCAGAAAAAAAGCACCAGCAAGATGCTGATGCTTTAAGTCTCTTAAACGACTTATCAATATAATTAACACCAACTGACACCAAAAAGGTGCCATAATCGTTGGTATAATAAGGTATTGATTAACGTTTTGAGAATTGTGATGCTTTACGAGCTTTTTTCAAGCCTGGTTTGGAAAGTATGAGTTTCAGTTGGATTAAAAGTATTGAAATATCAAGCACTTGCAGAATTCATTCTGCTTTTTTATTTTAAAAAAATGAATGAGTTTAATTGAAATAGGGGAATTAGTTTAAATATTTTCTTTGCAATTAAAATTTACTAATAGTTTTCTTTCAATTATAGTATATAATAGAAGAAAATGGAGGTTCACAATGATAAAAGACGCTATCCTATCTGAAGATAGAAAATACCGTTACATACTTTCTCGTACTTGGGATGAGACAAAACCAACTGTTCTATTTATTGGATTAAATCCGTCTACGGCTGACGAAAAAACTGATGATCCTACAATTCGAAAGTGTATCATTTATGCTAAATGTTGGGGTTATGGAAAAATCCTAATGGCAAATCTTTTTGCTTTCAGAAGCACTGATCCAAACAAGCTTAACCACGAAGCGGATCCAGTTGGACCAGAAAATGATTCTTATATCCTAAAATCTGCATCTGAAGTAGATTTAATTATTGCATGCTGGGGAAATCCAGGAAGACTTTTTAGTCGTGATAAAGAAGTTATTTCATTGATACCTAACTTACATTGCTTAAAGAGAAATAAAAATGGAACCCCTAGTCATCCACTCTACTTATCCAAAGACATAAAACCTTCCTCAAAGGATAGACCTTTAACTTTCCGAAAAATAAGTATTTTCCGGAAAGTTTTAACACTTGTTGTTATAATAGATATTTCTACATTTTTTTAATTTTTAGTACGAGTAGTGCGTATTTCTTTCCAGATAGTTCTGCAAAATATTAATTAAAATTTGTTATACAAATAATATATCTTATGAAAGTGACACAAAGAAGAATTTCTACATACTGCTAATACAATCCATTCTAAAGGGAATTCCACTAATAAAACTAAGGCCAACCTCTTAGATGGCTATGCAAAAAGCTGTTTGAGTTAACTCAAACAGCTCTGAATATACTCATGTAATAACAAGAATAATTTTATTGTTCTGTAATTAACTCTTGAGGATAATATTGTTTTTCATTATTATCATCATTGATTTTTAACATTTTACGGTAAGTAATATTTGGAATAGTTTCAACCTCACCTATTTTATCTCCTTTATTATTTCTAATTGTCATAGTTAGATTATCATATCTGTATTTAGTTATAATAGCAGGCATATGACCTATATTACTTTTTTTAATGATATAAATATCGTCTTTGGAGAAAACTATTTTATCATTAGTATCGAAGTTAGGTTTATCACTAACATTAGTATTGTTATAAATATATACTCCTCTATAACTATTTTTCATAGTAAAGGTTATTAATTTGGTCAAAATGAAAAATAATAGTATAACAACAAATAAAGGATTCCAAACATTATGGTGATTAATTTTAAGTATATTTATACCAATTTGTTTTTCTGAATTTGAAATTTCATTTTGAGTATCAGATTTATCTAAAATAAAGAAGTTGTCTTCGATTTTTAGAATATCATCGGAAACATATTTAATTGTTTTGTTTCCCCACTGTTCAGACAAAAGAAGATTATCTGATATATTGTATGTTTTACTTATCTTCTTCTTTAATTTTCTTTCTATAATGATATTTTTATTAAGATAGAAATAATAATTTTCATTTATTTCCCATCTTTTGCTTAGTAACTTATATTTGACACAATTATATTTACCATTTTTAAGAGGAATATCGTTTAAGGTAACATTGACATCTAATAATTTCATGGAAATAGTTTCAAATATCCAGTCTTTACAAGTTGTAAAACATACCCAAGCCAAAAACACTATGAATAGTTTTAAGATAGCATTCCAAATTAAAAAATCTGAAAAATAATCTGTTGGAACAGACTGAAAATGCTTTGAATGAATCCTATTAACCATATATATATACGGCGCGCTTCCCAAAATTTTTTCTGAAATTAGTAATGACACATATAAAATTGGGATAAAAATTATTAGAGTATATTTCTTTTTAAGAACATCTTCTTTCAATTCTTCTTCATTATTGATAAAAACTTTAAACTTTTTAGGTACAAACATTTTTAAATCAGCGCTAAGAAATTGATTCGCAATCATTCCTAAAAACATTGCTAAAAATGTCCAGCCTAATATAGCTTTTTCTATACCGACAAAAGAAAAAGTTAATAATGGAATTATTATAAAACCTAAATATATGAATGGAGAAATTCTTGTTATTTCAAAAATTAATCTTGTTATTACTAAAATAACAACAACTACAGTTATAAAAGGGATAAAGGAATTGACTATATTCAATTTTGTGAAACTCTTAATTGAAGAAACTATAATATTATAAGTAAAAACATAGAAAATACTTTTTAAAAGATAAGAACCAATTGATATGCTATAATCTACTTTCATCTGTTCTCTATACGGCCCTAAATTAATAGTACAATCTTTTCTGTAATAGAACATAAATACGATAACCATTATTAAATAGAAAATTGTAAAAACTATATGCTCATTTAATTCAATCTTATTACTATTACAGAATAAAAATAACAAAGCAATGCTATTCAATACTACTGTAATTATATAATTTATTGTCATTGGTCTTGTTATCAAAATTGATCTAATAATTTTTTGCATGGTTCCCATCCCTTTTCTATGATTTTTTTAGAACTTATTTACTGTTATAACAGGCAATTAAAAAAATGAAGTGTTATTATTTTTCCATTGTATCTTTTGAAAGCTAGTGTTGATTGAAATATGTCAGTAATTACGAAAAACTTGACCAAGAATCGATTGAAGCGAAGTATTCTAAACGTTTTTTTGAATTCTGCTTATTTCTTTAAGACATTGAAGAATTAAATTTGTTCCACTTTTTTGAAAAATAGATCAAGATAAATCTTGACCTCTTTTCTTTTTACCTAAACTTCATCTTCACTTCTTGCATCCAACTTGGAAGGACTTTATTCAATTCCATATTGAGTTTGAGTTTACTTCCGGCAAATTGATTTGTTGCTTTAGTTGCATCGAGTGTTTTTACGATATCTTCTCTGAAGGGAATTTCATCTGGTTTTTTCAAGTCATAAACTTTTAATGATTTAGCAAGTAGTTGACTATCTAATCCCCATTCTGTCGCAAATTCTTTGAGAAGATTCATTTGTCTTTGCGCCTGCCATGCATTGAAGGCTGTGTCAACGTCAGTATCTGCAGACAAATGTCCTGGAACCAATTCTTCGCTAATAAAAGTTTTAAGAGATTCGGCTAATTCATTCTCCCCTAAATTACTGAGTTCTTGTATTTGTTCCAATATCAAAATTAGATTATTATCATTGATAACCAATACTCCATCTCTGCTTGTTGTCTTCTTATCAATTAGCGTAAAGATACTTTGAGCGTCAATAACCTGTGTTCCTTGAATTTTTGTTTTTCCAACTATATTATTGATTAATATTCCAGGCGATTTAGGTTCTTTTGGAAATAGATTTCTATAAGAACCTACATACTGTAACCATGTATGCTGAGTCATCCCAAAGGTATCATCGTCCCAAGAAAACTCATAATATTGTTTCACTTTACCTAACTGTGTTGCTGCTTCGGTGAATGCTTTTCTAAAGAGTACCTTTTTCTCTTCATCATCTTTAATAGAACCCCAGTTTGTTGGATCTTCTAACTCAGCTTTTAAATAGGCGAATTTATCAGCCAATTCAATTACTGCATCAGAATATTTCTTAACCAGAACTCTGCTATTTTTCCCTCCACTTCCATACAAGCGAAGGGCATTATTTACAAGAGATTCTGTGATCCTAGGAAATTGGAAATTGATTATCGTTCCAAATTCCTTAGCAGAACCAAATACACGATTCGTACGAGAATATGCTTGAATCAAACCTTGAAGCTCTAACGCTCTATCAACATAAAGAGTATTTAAGCGTTTAGCATCGTATCCAGTTAGTAGTTGGTCTGCAACGATTAAAATATCGATATTTTTTGGGTTGCGACCACTTCCTCCACGCTTAGCGCGAGAAGTGATATCTTCAAAATAAGCATTCTCACCACGAACTTTATCTCCAACTAGGAATTTAATCCCAGTAATTCCAGCATAATCCTCAAACATCTCCTCGACAACTTCATTAGCGACATTGTCGGGGTCATTTTCATTACCAAAACTAAAAGTCATTGCAATATTAGGTTTCGCATCACCTTCCTGGAATCTTTCTGCGATTTGCTTTTTAAATTCGTGGTAATAATGAATCACACGTTCTTTATATGCAACCGTTAGTATCGCATTAAATTCTCCCTGTTGAGATTGTGATTCCCAGCCAGCAAGGATTTCTTCTACCACTTTTGGAATATGATACTTATCTTGGTAAAATAATAGACCTTCTTTAACCGCGTTCTTTTCTAATTCCAGTTCAGTCCATTGATGAACTTGTCGTTCAATCTCTCTTTGTCCTTTACTTGGATATTCTTCAACTAGAATATCAATCAGTTGCTCACGGAGATCTTCATAGCTTCTAAACTCACCTGTATTGATATAGTCAACATGGAATCCTAAGACATTTCCATCTGCAATAGCTTCATCAATTGTATATTGGTGTAAAAGTGGACCGAATAGCTTCTCGGTTGTATTGATAACTTCACTACGTTCATTAATTTTACCCTTCACCTTGTTTTCATCAAACAGAGGAGTCCCTGTAAAACCAAAGAACAAACTATTTTTAAAGAAATAATCTTTAATCGTCCCCATCATATCACCCATGGTAGTCCGATGGGCTTCATCGATAATAAAGACAATTTTTTTATCTGAAAGTTGATGGTCCTGTGCTTCAAGCAACTCATTTACCAAGATATTCAACTTGAAAGTAGTCGTTACTACAATCCCACTCTTAGGAGAAGTGAGTTGTTTTCTCAATTGGTAGGTACTCTTTGTCCCATCAACATCCACGGATTCATAAACGGAATAAGCTTTAAAGGATTTTGAAGTTTGTTCGTCTAGATCTCGTCTATCTAGCAAGAATACCACTTTATCAAACTCTGTACGGGTTGCGAGAAACTGAGCAGTTTTAAAGCTGGTAATGGTCTTTCCTGAACCTGTTGTATGCCAGACAAAACCACCGTGAGGAATTTTATCTGGATTATCCCAACCAAATGCTGCTTTTTCAACTGCCTGAAGAGCATAGACCTGATATGGACGCATCAACATATGGCGACGATTTTCTTCATTGTCAGGATCTTCATCGATAATAAGATAATCTCCCACCATTTGATGAGCCATAGGTACCATTAAGAAGTGTTCAATGACTTCTCTATAATCTGTTAGGACACGTTGACCCAAGTGCTTCCCATTTTCTTGTCCTTTTTGAGTTACTGACCAATGGAAGACGAATGCAGGATTAAAGTCGTTAATAGATTTAGGTGTCGCAAAATAACGAGTTTCAATATCCGTTGTCACGACCATCATCTGTGAGAAGGCCATGAAGTTATTGGTGTATTCTCCATCTGCATAGTAACGTTTGAATTGACCGAAAGCTTCGTCTAAGCTTTTATCACTTCTTTTTTGTTCGATATTAATCAGAGGCAAACCATTAATTAGAAGCACCAGGTCAAAACGATTGCCGTTAGAGGATGATATTTCACGAGCAATCTGGTAACTCGAATCTCCTCCACTAACTTGAGCTTTTTTCAAGATGGTTAGTGTGATTTGTTTACGAGTAACTTCTGGGTGAGCATCCCGATAAATACCATCGATCTTTCCAGTTGAACCTTCGATAGATAAGATTTTTGCAGCTTCATAACTGTTTGAAATCTGATTGACTTTAGATAAGACTTGTTCAAATTCGCTATCTGTCAGTGCAATACCTTCTAGGACATCGGCATTAATACGATTGAGCTCACTTCTCCAGTTAGCAATCAAATCTTGAACAGTCACTTTATGAAGATTACCATTCAGTTTATCTGGAGCTTGCCATCTGAACTTGGTCAATTCTTTGACAAATTCATCCTGAAAATGTTTTTCAGAAGCGTTTTTGTTAACACGATCCATAGGGTCTCCTTTCTAGAATGACTTCTCATGCCTTTATACAAAGAGTTCATTTAAGTATGCTTTTTTCAAATCATTTAGTTTATCTAACTTTTGTTGTTGGAGTGTAATGGATTTATCTAGTTTTTGGAAAAATACCCCAATAGTTTTTTGTTCTTCTATACATGGTAATACAACTTCAAAATTTTCTACACTATATCTTGAGAGATTTAATTGAGACGAACCCGCACCCTGTAGTTTAAAATACTTCTGATGAGCATTAATGAAAGAAAATAAATACTTAGTATCTACAGAACCATTATGTCTTAACAACGCAACACGTTGATTTAATACAAATTTGTCATTATCAGGAATTATTGCGACTCTCCCCAATAAATCACCGTGAGCCACATCGCTAAGTACCATTACCAAGTCATTCTTCATTAGGGTCTCAGATGCTTCTTCAACAAACCTTCCAGAGGATTTTAATCCACCATCAATAGAAATAGAATTTAGGTTTACTAACTCATACTTCCCAAAACTTGATTGTTTTTCTTCGTGTCCTATTCCGTTCCGATATGTTGTGATTTCCCCTAATCTTCTCTCTTCCCACTCACCTTTAAACCCTAGGAAACGACGTTTTGGTACTCGTTCTCCCTCTGCAGGAAAGAGTTCAGCAAGATAAGATTTCTTGAGATTTTTCAGTTTGTCCAGTTTATGCTGATGGAAGGTGATGAGAGAGTCGATTGAATAAAAGAATCTTCCGATATAATCTTGTTCAATACCAGAAGGAATTTTAAAGTTCATTTTCGAAAACATTGCACCTGTAATTTGATTAATAGTGGCACCCATATTTTTCTCAATCTCTTTTCCAAATTTAGGTGTATCTAATAATGCATTTACAAACGTAGAATGTTCAGAATGTATGCCTGACATAAAGGCTCCAATAACTGTATTTGGCATTTCCCCTTTAACCATAGCATGTTTACCAATTAAAGAACGAGAGCCGTTTCTTACAACAACAATAATATCACCTGACTTAACGTTTTCAGATGTTGCTTTATCTGAGGCAACATAAACATTGTCAGCATTTATTATTTCTCCACTTTGTATATTTGAAGAACGCAAAACAAGAGTTCCATTCTTCCTCACATCATTGGGAGAATACGTCAAACCATTATACAATTTTATAAAATCGGTTAACGTTTGCTCTTCCCAATCACTATCTGACTCAAACTCTTTAAAACGTCTTTTTGGTATATGTTTACTATTCGTCATTATAGCACCACCAGTTCCTTCATCATCGCTTCCAGCTCTTTCTCAAGTTTAGATATTTCATCATCTAAGCTATCCAAGGTGTCTGAGTAACGTTTATTGAGTTCTTCTAGGACTGCAATTTCAGCTTTTAGAGGGGATTTGACTAATTCTTCAACTTTGTCAAGAACTGAACCAAACCATTTTTTGTAAAGGAGCTGATCTACTTCTGCATCTGTCAACTGTGTGATTCGTTCTGCAACTAACTCTTTCATTTCGAGTTCTTTGTTTTTTGTCTCTTTATTGACAGTTGATTTTTCTTTGGTTAAGTCATCTACTTTCTTGAGAAGTTCATAGTCGACAGAGCCTTTTTCAGCTTCCTTCAAGCTAGCTTTCACTAGTTTACTTTCAAAACTGTCTTGAGCTTCTCCCTCGTCATTCTTTTTGAGAGTATCATAGAGAGCATTATACTCATCACTATCCTCTACCTTGGCATTTTCTACCAGCTCACTCAACTCACTATCAATTTCAGAAACACGGGATTTTAGACCTTCGATATCAGCTAGTTCATCCCCATAAAACTCACTAGCGATTAGTTCATTCGGAATGATAACCCCGTTCCAACCGTCTTGAACTTTTTCTTTGTTCTTGCCTTTGGTCACCATGTTTGGTTCACGAGTTCGACCAGCTTCATAGAAGCCTAATTGTTCGATAAACTCTATATCGTGACCTAGGTATTTAGTCCAAATCTCTGCAATAATTTGATATCCATCATAGATATCCAACTGTGGGAATTCTGATAATCGAGTTTTTATCGCACTTAACATTGACTCTTTTAATTGATGTGGCATCAAATCAGAATTTAATTGGTGCAATTTTATCCAGTACTCGTCCAGATACTCTTGGATAGAAGTTACTACTTGCGCTGTTTCTTCTTTCACTACTGGACTAGAAAGTACTGCTTCTGAAAATTCTTCAATAGACTGATTCAATTCAAAGTAACCAGGGCGCTTCTCATTGAGTACCTGACCCAATAGTTCTGGAACTGCTTGATGAAGGGCTACTAAGTCTTTGATATTGTTTTCTGGAATGCCACCGTATAGATGGGCATCCACATCATGAGGGATTTCTTCGTCAATAGCTGTCACGTAACGAGGGATGTTCATGTTGAACTCGTTTTGAATCAACTCCTGACGACTTGCTAAGTGGCTATAGCCTTTTTCTTCGATACGATTCTTGTATACATCTACGATTTTCGCAATGTCTTTCTCTTGGAGGGCATTTTGTTTTCCAACTTTGATGAAGTTACGAGATGCATCGATAAAAAGAACTGGCTCGTTTAATTCACGGTTTTTCTTCAAGATGATAACACAAACCGGAATCCCTGTGTTTGTAAATAGATTACTTGGTAAACCAATGACGGCATCAATCTGATTTTTCTCTAGTAGGCGTTTTCGAATTTCACCTTCTGCAGAACCACGGAAGAGGACACCGTGTGGTAAGACAATGGCCATGGTTCCTGTCGTAGATAAGTGATATAGCCCATGAAGAAGGAAGGCAAAATCTCCTTTAGAATCTGGAGGAAGTACACCTGCAATTTCAAAACGTGGATCGCTAGGTTTTAAACCAGCGCGGTTCCAATTCTTAATCGAATAAGGAGGGTTCATAACGACTGCATCAAACTGTACTCCTTCATTTGGACGTTCCGGATCTTCCGGCCAGTCTTGCCCAAGAGTATCTCCATTTTTGATACTCATCTTTTCTGGACGAACTCCATGAAGTAAGAGATTCATTCGGGTCAAGTTATAAGTTGCTGTGTTTTTTTCTTGACCATAGTAATTAAGGCTTTTCTGTAGTTCTTCTGATAAATACTTTTTAACAGTTAACAAGAGAGAACCCGAACCGACTGTTGGGTCATATATAGAAGTAATATTTTGATTTGTCGCGACAATCTGCGCCATAACTTCGCTGACTTGATGTGGTGTGTAGAATTCTCCAGCCTTCCTACCAGATTCTATAGCAAATTGCCCAATCAAGTACTCATAGGCGTCCCCCAGTACATCTCCATTTTGAAGAGCCACCATGTCCAAATCTTCAAACAGACGGATTAATGCTTGGATGTTTTTATTCCGTTCATTTAAGTTGCTACCAAGAGCTGTATCGGTTAGATCCAGTGTTGAACTTGAAAAAAGGCCTTTAAAGTCATCAGAACCGTTAGTAACCGCAATGCTGCGTTCGAATTGGTTAAGGCTATCAGTAACTTTCTGAACTTCAAAATTCCCAGCATTCATATCTTGGACCCATGTTTGATATAGATGTTCAGGACGCACAAAATAGCCCAAGATATCCTGAATCATTTTTTCTAGTTCAGTATCATATTCTTGATGGGCATTTTTATATTCTTCAAACCAATCTTCTTCCTTAGAAATACCTGCGGTTGTCGCAAATGTTTTCAGAGTCTGGTCACTCAAAAATTTATAAAACATAAGGCCCAACATGTAGTCTTTATAGCGACTAGCATCCATGGACCCACGTAATTCATTTGCACCATTCCATAAACGTGCTTTAATTTCTTCTGATGTAATCATATAACTCCCCTTTTTAAATTCCTTTCAAACAATAAACCTACTAAAATATTTATTATTTGAAATCGCAACCATTGGCTTGATTATAGGCCAAAAGCAAAATACATTATCTATAAAATTATATCATAAAATTAGAGCTTTTGTCTGTTGTGGTTGCAAAGAGAAGAGTTTAAATATCTAAAAAATCTTATTGAGTAATTATCTAGCATTTTTATTTCGAACCAAAAATAATGCTCTCTCCCATCTTTCGTTTTTTCTTTATTTAAGACAAAAAAATTTTTTTGGTTAATTGCCTTAGTTCTTAATATATCATTAATTAAAAAAGTTAAAGAGATATTCATCGAAGAATATTTTTGAAAGTCCACTACAAATCTAAAATAATCTTCTGAGAAATAGTCCATCTGCAATTTATTTTTATAACTCTCTTTTATATATGTATTCATTTTGTTTGATTGACCTGTCTTTGTCCTTTCATTGCATTAATGGTAGTTGTAATTCTGCTTTCTTTTTCGCCTCTTGATCCGATAATTTTGTACTATCCCACGCATATGCTACTGATTTTCCTTTATTATAAATCAACCAAATTTTTAAATTTTCAATACTTTCTTTCAATTCTTTCCAATTATTCTGGTTAATTAACTCTGGCAGATCATGGCTTGAAACAAAGCCATATTCAATAATGCGATTTTGTGTCTAAACCTTTAAAGAAGGACTATATTGCTTGAACTCATCAATCAATTGTTGTTTTATGTCACGAAACAAACTATGTATTAAAGAATTTTTCATCTCTATATAGTTATTAATAGCTTGTTTAATTTTATCTCCCCTATTTGGAAAATACATTCGTAACAAATATAGCAAACGAAAGTATAGAGCTTGTTTTGAAACTCCCAAATTTTCTTGTACCTTCTGAAAACTATCATAGTTGTAGTAAATTTTTGACAATAAAACAATATCTGGCATTAATACCACTGCAGAAAAAATATTTGCCTCACGTTCTAGTAAATTTTCCTGATTGTCGATAGATTCTGTAAAACATGTACCGTTATGGTTAAGGACAAAATGGCCTAGTTCATGACATAGGGTGAAATTCTGCTTAACTTTAGGGTTATCCTTCTCATAAGAAAAACTAATCCCATAATCATCAATTATGGTTAATCCTTCAATCTTATGATTTGAGAAGTGGTGACTAATCACTTGAATCTGATATTTTTGAATACAATATTGAAAGAAGTAATTGAAATAATAGTTTAATAGAGAAATATTATTGTCTTTCATGTACTGATATAATTGTTGTTTTGTAGTTCTACTTACTCTTGTATATAATTCATCCAATAAATAATACCCCTTTAAGTATAGATTGCAAAACTAAACCGATTAGATTGAGTTTATTATACAAAAAAGAGTGGACAATTGTCCACCTAAATTATGTTCTATAAGTCCTGAAAAAAATGTATGAATTGGTCTATTAAATCGTCAATATTTACATTTCTTCGTACATTTACTCCATCCATTATAAAAATGCCAGCTTTCTTACACTCTTCTTGATCTTTTATAAAACTACTTTTTTCTAATCCAAGAATTTCTAATACTATGCTTAGTGTGGCAGTATATTGCGTAACTATTGGCTGAACTAAACTGAGATTTCCACTTTGAATAATTAGAATACTGTACCCTTCCATTTTCACGATATCAAATTGTGCTCCAGTTAAATTTTCTACAATTTTATCTATACTCGATGCCACATTCGTAGATAGACATAAATAACTTCTGTTAGGGAAAACTTCAAGAATATCTGTCCAATTTGAAAATTCAAATATTGAGTAATCAAGTAATCTTAAAATAGCATTATGTTTAGATAACAATTCAAGGACATAATATATCGCATCACTCTTATCGCTAATTTCAAAAAAGGTCGTTGTTTGTTTCCCATTTTTTTGAGTAATAGTAATATTAGAAAATAATTTATCAAAAAAATTTGTAAAAATAAGATCAACATAAACTATCTCAGGAATGTTTAATAGTACTTGCGGATTCATCTCAATACAAGGTAATTTATAGTTATGTCTCTCACCATCAATATCTATAAAAGGGAAAGATCGCGATAAGTCTGGATTACCATTGGGTTTAAATGAAGAATTTATTGAGAATCCCGAGAGCCTCTCTTCTACCATATTATTATTAGGGAAGATTGATCGAACTATTTTTATATAGTCACTTATTTTATATGTTTCTATTGGAGTAACAGGAATATAGCTTGGCGTATTATACCTACCCCGACTTAATGATTTAACAAACTGTCCAAAACGATAATTGGGATTAAATTCCAAACGAGATACAGACATTGTGGTTTGTAATTCTTTTTCATCATGAATATTTCCTATATTTAACTTCTCAACATTGACATTAAACGAATCTCGACCTATTTGATATAAAGTTTCAATTAGTTCATCAATTTCTTCCGAGTTATATCTTAGAAAAGAGTTTTCGCTTAATAGACTATTTCTATTACACATTTTTCTATAGTATCTATAATAGTCTGGATTATTAATTCGAATATCTTCTCGAAATCTTATAAACTCTTCCTTGCCATTAATTTTATAATAACTCAACATTTCAGAGTACGTAGCTATTTCTTCTTGCATTCTTTTATAATAACGGCTAATCTTATGAAATAACCAATTTTTACTAGAATCCAGTTGAGCAATTTTTTCAGACATCACTATTAATAATCCAAGTGAAGAAGTATGAAAAATCACGAAATGGGTATACTCATGCTGAAATAAAGAAAGCATTGTGTTCATTTTTTCATTTTGCAACCCACCATTAATAAAATAGTTGTTCCCATTATCAAAATAACCTGACTCATCAGTGTTAAAGTTTATCTTTTTCATAATTTATTACCTATCTTCCATATCTTATCTTATAGCATCGTTATAAAAATGAGTGAAAATTTTATCGCCTTGATCATATGTTTTTTGGTATTCTATATCATCTCATTTTCCTGATAGACAAATTTTGGATTACTAGTATATATGCTCTTTATATCTTTCCAATGTAAGATTAATTCTTTAATTTAGTAAAGGCTTTTTTTCTTTCCTTCATAAACTCAATCAACTCTTTCTTGAAAACTTCTTTTTCTTCATCAGTCAATCCTTTTGAGTTCATACAAAAAAGCAATTCAATATTGTTTAATTCATCTGATTTTTCTGCTGAATTACCAACTAAATAATCAACTGAGACATTTAGTACTTGAGCAATCTTAACAAGATTTTCTTGTGTTGGTTTTTTTGCTCCACGTTCCCATGAAGCATATGCTTGTTGGGAAATATCTAATTTTTCAGCTATTTGAGCCTGTGTAAGTTTAACTTGTTTCCTTAGTGTTTTCAAGCGTTCTGCGAATTCCATATGTGACCTCAAAAAATATTTTAAATTTTTGCAGAAAATCGTTGAGATTAACAACTAATGGTTGTATAATATGGTCAACAACTAATAGTTGTATAACAATTGAAAATAATAACCTTATATTCAAGGCTAAATCACGTTCATTGACAATTAAATAAAAAGTGCGTCTGACAACCAGAGGACTGATTGCCAAAACTACACTAAACTTCGTACCTTTATTGTAAATGTTTTGGAAAGAAAAGTCAAGCTTCTTTATGGTTGAAGTGAAGATATAAAACATTTTTGTGGGCTTCCACGCATTTCGGACTTTCGCACTTTTCCGAATAGTAAAGTGAACTGGCTTCGCCAAAGGACGTAAGAGAACCAAATGGGTATGATAATGACTACCTATTGAGGTTGGCTGGGAAAGCGATGGTAATTTATGCAATGCACCTTGCTAAACGTTGCCACCGTGAAGGAGGAATCCTTCAACCAAATAACTTTTCTTTACTGCTGTCTATCTACCTTGATAGGCTCACTCTCAAGCTACTAAGCCTTCTGTTTTCTTAGTAGCTTTTTTGCTTTTATAATAAAGGAGAAAACTATGACAAACTTTTTTCGCACTACAATGTAAACGACTTTACGATAATTACACATTTACTTATAGAATATTCAGTTCATCTGATAAGCTAACCGCACAGTTATACACTCAAGCTTTGAATGATTTAGATTCTTTAGCAAAGAAATCACTCATCACAGGATTTTCTCATGCTGAAGTGGCATTCTATACTAGAATGTTTAAACGTAAACTCTCTACTCACTACTACTCAAGAGTGAAGCAACTAGCTTAACTCTTTTTATTTTACACTCAGAAAGGAAACACTTATGATTCAAGAAACACTTGTCATGCTACCAGAATTTATCGGTCCAGATTACTATGAAAAATCAGGAAACGCTCCTCGTTATGTCTTTGGTAAAGAAGGAAAGCACCAAAGACATATTCTAAATAGTGAAACTCATGGTGCCTTCCACGTTATTACACCTGCTTCTACCCCTGTCTTTCCAGAAGATGCTCTTGTTGAAGCAGTTAATCCTATTTTCTTATCGGATATTTCGCTGAATGAAAATTCTGTGGCACCTGCTCTCAATGCTTTTGCTGAGAAACTAGTACTCAAGAAATAACAAAATAAAGGAAAAAATAAAATTTTAAACCATTTAGAAATTTGTTAGAATAGGAAAGAAAAGTTTGAAAGAGGCTATCCGTGAATACTAGTTTAGAAACATTTTATAAAGACCATCAACTCAAACCCTTCATCTCTCCTGAACGAGATTTAGATGCTTGGCTCCTAAATTCCAAGTCCATTCCCAAAAGAAACATGGAATTATTAATAGATGATTTACTAGCAGGCGATATCATTCTACTATGGAGAATCCAGTTTGGCACTTTTACCACCGAAACCTGGTTTCCTAAATACTTCGAGTACACTTATGGCATTGATGCCCCAAAACATCTAAAAACTCTAGTAGAAAAAGGTTATGCTGTCATTGAAACTGCTTTTGATTCACTTGACCATCTGAATGCTACAATGAAAAAGAATATTTTGAAAAGCAAGGGAATTGCAGGACTATCTAAGATGAAGGCTGCAGGTCTGGACCAAGCCCTTCATGATCACTTTTCAGAAGAAGAATTAGCAAGTCACTTTTCGATTCGTGGCTACAAATTAACTCCAAAGGGGGAGCAGATACTAGAACAGTACCAGGAAATTATCGATCGTCATCCAAAGAAGAATCTCTAATCAAGCGACTTTCTGGTTGGCTTCCTCTTAAACTACCTTGTCACTAACATTTGAAATCCACCTCCTTTTAGGGTACAATGGTAGAAATGAATTTTTGAGAGGAACAGAATGAAAAAACTAGCAACCCTTCTTTTACTATCCACTGTAGCCCTAGCTGGATGTAGCAATATCCAACGCAGTCTACGTGGTAATGACTATGTTGATTCCAGTCTTGCTGCTGAAGAAAGTTCCAAAGTAGCTGCCCAATCTGCCAAGGAGTTAAATGATGCTTTGACAAATGAAAACGCCAATTTCCCGCAACTTTCTAAGGAAGTTGCTGAAGATGAAGCAGAAGTAATTCTCCACACAAGCCAAGGTGATATTCGCATTAAGCTCTTCCCTAAACTCGCTCCTTTAGCGGTTGAAAACTTCCTCACTCATGCCAAAGAAGGCTACTATAACGGCATTAC
>ERZ773027.679-NODE-679-length-20565-cov-3.777864_pt1 | contig 20565 bp, 14 predicted proteins | sample MGYA00511032_ERZ773027 | MGnify/ENA primary metagenome ERZ773027 (study PRJEB29015, sample SAMEA2738138) | human oral metagenome | biome: human oral; feature: human-associated habitat; material: saliva | place: China | collected 2190 ... | reverse complement strand
TGTGGCTTAGATTTTAACCGGATGGCTTTTGTCACATATGTTTGACAATCATAGACAATTAACAGCAAATCAGACTGAAAAGCCTTTGACAAATGAATAGGCTATGTGTATACTGTTATAGTACGAATTGAATAAGCGCCACTAGCTCAATTGGATAGAGTACCTGACTACGAATCAGTAGGTTGGGGGTTCGAGTCCCTCGTGGCGCACCAATTTAAAACCCCTTAAGTCAATTAGAACTTAAGGGGTTTTGTAGTTTGAAATTGATAATATCAAAAGTCTTCTTATTCCGATATTATCCATACATACTACAAATACTACTTTACAGGGGATTCTGATAAATTTTACTTGCAGGCATTGAGTTTGTTTGATAAAATAAATGTGGTATTTATGTGAAACTAATGTAAATGTTTCTTTCGCAGTTAATATGTCAGAATTATATCTGATAAAGTATGGAACAACTACAGATTTCGCCAACTGCTTTCATACAAGCATATTTATGTAAGGACAGAGTGAGCGGAAAGGGCATATTATCGGATGTGACAGCTGAAAATAACAGCTGAAACCGCAGTATTTTCCGTATCGAAGCAGGTGAATATAGAGAGGGAGGATGTTATGATAAAAAAATTTAGGAAAGCTATGGCTTTCATAGGAATGTCAATTGTGATGAGCATGATGACTTCAACGCCGGCATTGGCAATTGACTATACTGCCGAAAACTCATTGACGAGTTTGGCTCAATACGGATCGGGGGATAATATCGTGTTTGTATCTCCTGATAAGGTAATTAAGGATACATATTGGGCAGACCTTGAACCGGGTTCTGTGAGCAAGGAATATAATAAAACATGCTATGGAGTATTTCCTAAATATGTATTAAAGCCGAGTGAAACTGCACTGAAAGAATGGGCTATAACCTCATCAGAGGGTGGAATTCCCCGTTATTTTCCAAGTTCAGGGATTACAGAAACAGCTGCAGGAATGGGAATAGCGGATAAAACAGCATTTTACCGGTTGGGATACTTAGTCGGTGGGGATAATTATCCAGGACTGAGTCCAAATGATCCTATATCGGATAACAAAAATCCGTTTGGATTCGAGGAAAAAGATCTGCTGACTCAGGAGGAAATTAAAGACCCCACGAAATTAACGGTTTATGCGGATATTAAGAAAAAAGGCACTTCCAATTCAACTGAAATCGGGGAATATAAACACGGCGAGCCATTGGATTTAGAATTTTCGATGGATGCTTCATGGTTTAAGCGATTCATAATGGGACATACTCTTGACTTACTCAGAGCAAATTATATGTCAGATCAAGATATTCAGGATTTTTATAATTACAGAGAGGGTGCCATTGATTCTCAAATTGTCTATACAATTGATATCCCAAAAGAGGTGGATGTGAAGGATCCATCTGCCACACTTACCGGTCTTGATGGATTTGACGTTACAACGGAAGTAAAGGACAATGCCGATTATAAAACACTTGTAGTCAATATTCGTTTAAACGAAGAGAAGCAGGCCCAATCTGAATTATGGAAGGATACCGTAAAAAAACTCAAGAAAATTGATACAAGTGCCATCAAAATATCTGTTGCGGGATTGTCGGTAAGTTCGACAGCAAAGCCTGAGAGCAATGTTACATTGCGTGGTACGGTTTCCGGTTATTTTGAGTGGGTATTGGGCAAAAGGTTATATGCTAAATCTGCCGCTCGTACACGTGCTACTGACCCAAGTAGTGAAGAACGTCACACACACCTGTATTTTGTGGCTAAACAGGGTGATAAAGGCAGGGACTCAGGAGCACCTGAGGATAAGCCTAATCTGATTTCATATACTTTCAAGGTAAAAAATAAATCTGATAATAGCACCGTAACCTTTATAAATGGAAGTAAAACTCATGCAGTTGTAAAGGTTGAAACCGGCAAGAGCATTGACAGCGATGCCTTAACTGATGAATCAATGCCGAAGAAGCCGATTAAGAAAGGCTGCAAATTTAAGGAATGGAATACCGGAAAAGACGGAAAAGGGACTAAGTTTACAGGTTCCACCGTTGTCAATGAAGATATGACAGTGTACGCTGTCTATACTAAAAAGTCTATAGAAAAACCTGATGATAAAAAACCGGATACGGGAGACGGCACAAACCTTACCTTATATGTTGTGTTACTGGTACTGTCTGCAATGTCGTTTATTGTCGCAGGTTTTAGGAACAGAGGAAAAGAAAATTAGTAGAATTGATATTTAATGTGTACCTAAAGAGAATTGAAAGCTGATGTTTACAATCTTAAACGGACATAAAAATTTCGACCTTTGTAATCAGCCCGAACTGAATACAAAGGTCGATTTTTAATTAAAGAGGCATTTCAATTTTTGGCAGCTAATTGAGAATCCTGAACTGACGGTTTTTACTCTCTATGAGACCGTCTTTTTTCATTGCACGAATTTCTCTCATCATGGCAGATCTGTCAACCATAATGTATTCAGAAAGCTGCACTAAACTCATTGGAAGATTGAAAGTTCCTTTATCATCAATGGGTTCCAAAATTGAGCGCAGATGTTTCAGGTAGGTCATTATTTTGTTCCGTATTGAAACCTGTCCCAGAATTGACAGGTGAAGACTCATTTCCTGGGATTTTTGGGCAGTCATAAGGAAGAGGTTGCTTATGAGCTTGCTGTGGTGTGAACAGGATTTTTCACAGGGAGCAATTATATGGTTATAATCCAGATAAACTACGCAGCAATCGCTAATAGCCACAACTGTGTATAAAAAGTTCTCAAGGGGAAGAGAAAAAAGCTGACCGAAAATATCCCCTTGGTGATAGTCCTCCAAATAGAATACATCCCCGGTTTCGTTTGTAGCTTCAAGTCTTGCGGATCCGGTTTTTAGAATTGCAATCTCTTTAGGGAAATCCGGCTGGTAGGTCAAAATTGTTTCCCCCTTCAGATAGTGGTGAGTAATGGGATTAAAACAGGGGACTATTTCCATCAATTCCGCCCTGCTGATATTGTCAAGTACCTTTACCTGTTTCATTTTCTTCTCCTAAAAATAATACTGTTTACATTATATAACTTTTTAGGAGCTTTTCCAAACATATCTTTTCCTCGGACGGAGTCGAGTTTTCATGAAATTTCGTCTGATTTCAGAGGAGGACTCTTTATGCAAAATAATATTGGGCAAAATATTTTTTAATTCCAAGCAAAAAGTTGCATTTGCCACAGACTATTTTTAAAAAAGGAAGTAAAATAACCGTAAGTAAATATTCTGAAAATAATACAAGGATTACTTAGGAGGTAAGTATGCTTTTTAGTACGACAGAAGCCCATGAAGAGTTTAGGGCAAAAATAAGAAAGTTTGCGGAGGATGAAATTAAACCTATTGCATTTAAACTTGACCAGGAAAATGAGTTCCCGCATGAAATAGTTAAGAAAATGGCTGACTTGGGAATTATGGGGCTTCCATACGAAAAGAAGTATGGCGGAGCAGGATCTGATGTTTTGAGTTATGCAATCGCAGTTGAAGAACTTTCAAGAGTTGATGGAGGAGTAGGAGTTATACTTTCTGCACATACATCACTTGGAGCATATCCAATCGCAGCTTTCGGTACAGAAGAACAGAAAAAGAAGTATCTGGTTCCCCTTGCAAAGGGAGAAAAGCTGGGAGCCTTCGGTCTTACAGAGCCTAACGCAGGTTCAGATGCAGGGGGAACGGAAACAGTTGCGGTTTTAGAGGGAGACCATTATGTTTTAAATGGCGGAAAAATATTTATTACCAATGCGCCGATTGCAGACACATATGTTGTTTTTGCGGTAACCACTCCTAATATCGGAACTCGTGGAATCAGTGCATTCATTGTGGAAAAAGGTTTGGAAGGCTTTGAATTTGGAGACCATTATGACAAAATGGGCATAAGATCATCTTCAACAGCTGAACTTATTTTCAATGATGTTAAGATTCCGAAAGAAAACCTGCTCGGAAAAGAAGGAGAAGGCTTCAAGATTGCTATGTCTACTTTAGACGGTGGCAGAATAGGGATAGCATCGCAGGCTCTTGGAATTGCACAGGGAGCGTTTGATAATGCAAAAGAATATGCTCTTGAAAGAGTTCAGTTCGATATGCCGATTGCTTTCCAGCAGGTTAATCAGTTTAAGTTTGCCGATATGGCTATCAAATTGACAAATGCAAGAAATCTTATATATACAGCAGCAGAGAAGAAACAGGCACATGTTCCTTACGGAATGGAATCAGCAATGGCTAAGGCTTACGCTTCTGACATAGCTTTGGAAGTTTGCAACGATGCTCTTCAGATTTATGGCGGAAATGGATATCTGAAGGGTATGGAAGTAGAAAGAGCTTACAGAGATGCTAAGATTACAACAATCTATGAAGGAACTAACGAAATTCAGAGAGTTGTTATCGCAGCACATATTCTGGGCAAAGCTCCTAAGACAACAGTTGCTGTAGCTAAGGACAAAGGCCCTATCACAGGCGTTCGCAAAAAGGTTATTTACGCAAAAGGAACGGCACAGGAAAAGGTTGACCGGCTGGTGGAGGCTCTCAAGGATGACGGATTTGATTTTACAGTTGGTATTGATCCGATGACTCCGATTGTGGACGCGGATAGAGTTGTTTCGGCAGGTAAAGGTATCGGTCTAAAGGAAAACATGAAGCTAATTGAAGATCTGGCTAAACAGGCAGGTGCAGCGGTTGGCTCATCCAGACCGGTTGCAGAAACTTTGAAATATCTGCCTTTAGACAGGTATGTCGGAATGTCGGGACAGAAATTCAGTGGAAACTTGTATATTGCCTGCGGTATTTCAGGTGCAGGACAGCACCTGAAGGGGATTAAAGAAGCTACAACAATTGTTGCTGTCAATAAGAATAAGAATGCTCCGATTTTCAAGAATGCCGACTACGGTATCGTTGGAGATGTAGCAGAGATTCTACCGCTTTTAACCAAGGCTTTAGATAACGGTGAGGAGAAAAAACCGGCTCCGGAGAGAGTTAAGATGAGAAAGGCTACAGTTCTTAAAGAACCGTCACATTGGGCAACTTATGTTTGCGACGGATGTGGATATGAGTATGATCCGGAGGTAGGCGATGAAGAAGGCGGAATCGGTATAGGTACCACATTTGAGGCTTTGCCAGAAGAATGGATTTGCCCGGTTTGCGGTGAAGAAAAGACAGCTTTTGTAGAAGTTGAGAAGTATTCCAACAAGGAGGATAAGTAATGCAGTGCACAAGAAAAGTAACAGAAGATTTATTTTGGGTCGGTGCTAATGACAAAAGGTTGCATCTATTTGAGAGTGCTCATCCCATCGAGGGAAGCGGAGTTTCATACAACTCATATCTTCTTTTAGACGAAAAAACAGTTTTATTTGATACGGCAGACTGGTCGGTTGGACAGCAGTTCATTGAAAATGTAGAGTATGTTTTGGATGGAAAAAAACTTGACTACCTTGTAGTAAATCATTTGGAACCGGATCATGCGGCAACTATCGGAGAAATTGTTTTGCGTTATCCACAGGTGAAGGTTGTTTCAACAGAAAAGGCATGGCTTTTGATGAACCAGTTCCAGTTCGCAATTGATGAAGAGAATTTTGTTGAAGTTAAAGAAGGGGATACGATGTCCTTCGGAAAGCACAACATCGCATTTGTTGCAGCACCTATGGTTCATTGGCCGGAAGTAATGGTGAGTTTTGATACTACTGATGGAGTTTTATTCAGTGCTGATGCCTTTGGCTCCTTTAAGTCCCTTGACGGTGCGCTATTTGCAGATGAAGTTGATTTTAAGGGTGAATGGCTTGATGAAGCTCGTCGCTATTACACAAATATCGTAGGTAAGTATGGTCCACAGGTTATGAATTTGCTTAAGAAGGCTTCAACGCTGGACATTAAATATATTTGTCCTTTACATGGACCGGTTTGGAGAAAAGACATTTCCTGGTTCATCGATAAGTATGTTCACTGGGCAACATATACTCCGGAGGAAAAAGGTGTTGTGATTGCCTATGCATCAATGTATGGAAATACCATGTCTGCTGCACACATCTTGGCAGGGAAACTTCATGAAAAGGGATTTCACAATGTTAAGATGTATGATGTATCAGAAACCCATGTTTCATACTTAATCAGTGAAGCCTTCAAGTACAGTCATCTGGCACTACTTTCGGTAACCTACAACTTGAATGTGTTCCCTGCAATGCAGAACTTCCTTGATGATATGAAGCGCCTTAATCTTCAGAAAAGAGTAGTAGGACTTGTGGAGAACGGTTCATGGGCACCACAGGCACTTGACCTTATGACAAAGGCATTTGATGACATGAAACAGATGACTATTTTAAATGAACAGGTTTCAGTTCTGTCATCCGTAACCAAGATGACAGATAGAGAACTCGATGGTCTTGCTGATAGTATCATCGAGTCAATGAAGCAGGATTATTAATCAATCGCTTTATAACAAAGACTAAGAACCATTGACAATATAAATAAATTATTGTAAGTTCACAAAACAGTGAAACTTCAAAAATAACCGTAACTATTTTTCTGACACTAAAGAGTAATGTATCGGGGAAGTCTTGAAGATATTATTTATATACTTTCTCTGTCGATCTCTTTGTAGTATAAGTCGGATGGTTGCGGTTATTTTTCTTTGCATAGTATTTAATGTGTGCTAAATAAGTCTGTGTTTTCAATTGATTAAAAATTTTCATTATAGTACTAAACACAATGAATTTTCCTGATATTACTATCAATTCTAAAAAATGGTTGTAAATAAATAACACAAATGTTACACTCTAAGCATAAGTTAATTTGTTGTTTTGCTTGATAGGAGGAGATATGAGGAACAGTTTATTAAAAATAATGAAAAAATCTATGGTTTGTTTACTTGCGACCGTAGTGTGTGTGTCATTCGTTCTAGCAGCGGGAGATAGTTCTTTTGCAACCTCAAAGGTTAAAACTCCGAGAAAAGTATCGGGTCTTAAGGCTACGGTAAGTGAGAAGAAAGTTATTACGCTTAAATGGAAAAAAGCTAAAGGAGCCAAGAAATACCAGGTTTTCCTTGCGACAAAGAAAAAGTTTAAGAAACAGAAAACAACAAAAAAATGTATTTTTACTTATAAAGGTAAGCCGGGTGGAGTATATAAGTTCAAGGTAAGAGGAATTTCAGGAAAGAAAAACGGAAAGTTTTCAAAAATATGTACCGTAAAAGTTCCTAATACCGTTGTCAGGTATGGAATCCAGAAAGCTGATGATTTTACGGGAATTTATCAGTCCGCACTTTGCTATGATATGAAAGTTAAGGTGACCCTTGACAAAAATAAAAAAATTATAAGTGTGAAAGATGGCGGAAGTACACCACAGGGTGCTTCTGATGTGGAAGAGCTTAAAATCTTTAAGAAGGCTAAAGGATACGATATCTACAAAAGAAAAACTATTAAGGAAGTAAAAGCCTTAGAGATGCACAGTTGGGAGAAAAATTATCCAACAGCAGGAAAGGATTCTGTTGAGGGGGCGTTGCGTACTTCTATTTCTATCAGACTTGCAGTAATTAACGCAATGGAAGGTTTGGGATATAACCCTAAATCCGTTACGATTGCAAGGGGGAACATGAAGGGTCGTCCAAACAAAGCAGCAAACGGAGCTTCGCTGTCGTATGATACGAGGTTAAAGGTTGTAATAGACAAAAAAACAAAAAGAATTATAAAACTTGAAGATGATGGTACAGAGCCTATCGGGAACATCTATTGGTACCAGAAATGGTGGGCTTTAGGCGGAGACAAACCGTATATAGGAAAAACTTTAGAAGAAGTTAAAAAACTTGATATGTATTCATATAAGGAGCCTATGGTAAGCCATCATCCGGGACCTGATGCCATTGCAGGGGCTACCTATACATCAGTGCTTGCTAAATGTGCGGTTGAACAGGCTATGGAAAAGTCCAACCCTTTTAAGAAAGATGTACTGAAGGTAGTGGGAATTACTAATGGTGAAAAGAATGCAAAGATTTACTTTGAGAATAAGCTTCCTAAGGGATATAAAATTCAGTTAGACGGCTTATACCAAGGTACATTCAATGGTGAAAAGAAAGTTTCCGGTGCAAAACTAAGTAAAGACGGAAAGATTTTGACTGTTTCAAAAAAACTTGAACCGGGATATTATTCAGTTAATATAAGTGATAAAGGAGGCAAATATCCGGCGTTTAATGAAAAATATACTCATGCCTCAGAGTATTCGTACCCTTATTTTGTAATAAAAAGCGATAAGTCAAAGGTAGAATGGAAGGAAAATAAGCTTTCCGCAACGGACAATACTGTTGAGAATCTTGTGGACAATATTAAATCCATTAAAGTTAGGGATGGTATGAGAGTTATGAGTTTCGTCGCTCCTACAAGGGATGAGAACTTAGATCTTAACGGAGAGTTCTATAAAAACATAAAAAACAATAATTTATTCAATAAAGACGGAAGTCTGAACTTCAACTTTACGGATCCGGAAACAGGGAAAAAAGTAATAGATGCAAAGGGCAGATACGACATTATGGTAGAATTCTACGGTAATGGGGAAAGAATAATGATTAAACTCAACGCTGAAACGGTTATAAAACACGGAATCCAGAAGGCTGATGAAGATACAGGTGTTCCGGGATCAGCACTGCCTTATGATTTTAAGGTGAAGGTGACTATGGAAATTGCAACCGGCAGAATCATTAGAGTTGAAAATGACGGAACTGATCCAAAGTCAAATCCCGACAATGATACGGCAGATCAAGATGCTGTATATCTGAAAAAATATTTTGATGAGGGCGGTTTGCGAAAATACAGATTGAAAACACTGGAAGAAGTTAAGAAAATGGAAATGCAAGATCCTAACTACGCTTATAATACCGGGCATCCCGGAGTTGATGCAATTGCAGGAGCTACTGCATCCTCGATTTCAGCAAGGCTAGCTGTAATAAATGCTATGGAGAGTAGTAATTAAGCGTACAGGTGCAGCGAATATTGTTGAACATATTTTAATTAAAAGTAGAGATGATGTTGCAAAATAGCAAATAGTAAAAAAGGTTCTATACTAAACAGTGCCGGTAAAGAAAAACACCGGCACTGTTTTACTTGTATTGATTCTGTCTTTTCTGCCATAAAACTTGACGAGTCTTGATTTTTAGAGTAAAATGAAAACGATTTTCAAATCGCAAAGAGAGGTTTATGTGAATAACGGAAAACAATACAACACAAAACAGAGAGAAATGATCTTTCGGTGCATCAGTTCCCAAGGCGGCGAATATGTTACCATTAAACAGATTGCAGAGTACCTTGAGGGTAGGAATCTTAAAGTCGGTCTTACCACTATTTATCGTACAATTGATAAACTCATCGCCGAAGGCAAAATTGCCAGTGTATCTATCGATGGGATAAAGGGTAAATGCTACAGATTTATTGCAAATAGCCATGATAAAGAATCATTTCCTCTTAAATGTGAGGAATGCGGGCGACTTGTGCAAATTAAATGTCCGGAGTTGGGACATCTGTATGACCATCTCAGAGAGGAACATAAGGTGCAGGTCGATTCGGAGAAGATAATGTTTTACGGGATTTGTGATAAATGCAAATAAACCTTTTGAAATGGGTATTAGTCGGAATAGTTTGGAGGGAATAATGAAAAAAAGCGGACTAGTAGTATTGGCATTGGTGTTTGTAATAGCGGCAGCGTTTTTAACAGGTTGTGGTAAAGAGGCGAAGAAAGAAACAAAGGATAGTGGAAAGCTTAAGGTAGTGGCAACTATTTTTCCGGAATATGATTTTCTTCGTCAGATAGGTGGAGACAAGATTGACCTTTCAATGCTTGTACCGCCGGGATCAGAAACCCATAGTTTTGAACCTACACCTAAGGATATAAAGAAAGTAAATGAGGCAAAATTTTTCGTATATGTGGGCGGAGATTCTGATGAATGGGTTTCAAAGATTCTAAAATCTGTCGATAATAAGAAACAGAAGACCGTGAAACTTATGGACATGGTTAAGACTGTTGAAGAAAAAACTGTTAAAGGAATGACTGAAGGAAAACATGAACATAACCATGACAAGGATAAGGCAGGCAAAAAGGAAGAAAAGCATCACGATGATGATGAAAAAAAACATAAGAAAAAAGAAGAGGAGCATGATCATCATGAAGGTGAAGAAGCGGATAAGAAGCAGGAGCATAATCATGAAGGTGGCGCTGAACAGGATGAACATGTTTGGACATCTCCAAAGAACGCAGTTAAAATAGTTAATAAGCTGGCAAAGCAGCTCGGTGAATTGGATAAGGATAACAAGGATTACTATGCGGATAATGCAAGGGCTTACATCAAGAAGCTGAAAAAACTTGATTCGCAGTTTGAAAATGTTGTTAAAAGAGGTAAACGTAAGGAAATAATTGTTGGAGACCGTTTCCCGTTCCGTTATTTTGCAGATGCATATAAGCTAAAGTATTATGCGGCTTTCCCAGGTTGCTCAAATGACACTGAAGCGAGTGCTGAAACTATTGCCTTCCTAACTAAGAGGGTTAAAAAGGATAAAATTCCTGTTGTTTTCCACATCGAATTATCGAATGAAAAGGTGTGCAAGTCGATTTGTGAAGCTACAGGTGCGAAGAAGCGCCAGCTTAACGCTGTGCACAATGTTGCTAAAAAGGACTTTGAATCGGGAGTGACATACATGGATTTGATGAACCGGAATTTAGAGGTTATGAAAGAGGCTCTTAACTGAGCTAAAGGAGGCTTAAAAGATATATGAGTGTACTGGCTTGTCAAGATTTAGCATTTTCATATGATGGAAAAGATGTACTGAAAGGTGTGAATTTTACCCTGAAGCAAGGGGAGTATCTTTGTATTGTCGGTGAGAATGGAAGTGGAAAGACAACTCTTATGAAGGGACTTTTGCGCCTTAATAAACCTACGAAGGGAAAAATAGTAACAGGAGATGGACTGAAGCCTAATGAAATAGGGTATTTGCCACAGCAGACGCAGATACAGAGAGATTTTCCCGCCAGTGTTTATGAGGTTGTGCTTTCAGGTTGTCTGAACAGTATGGGAAGAAGGCTTTTTTACGGCAAAAAACATAAACAGCTTGTCATTGATAATCTTGAAGCATTGGACATTCTATCGTTAAAAAATAAATGTTACAGAGAATTATCAGGGGGACAGCAGCAGAGAGTTCTTCTTGCCAGAGCCCTTTGCGCCACTCAAAAAATGCTTTTGCTCGATGAACCTGTTACAGGACTTGATCCCGTTGCAGCAGAAGAGTTTTATCGTATGATTGAAAAACTGAATCGTGAGAAGGGAATTACTATCATTATGGTATCCCATGATGTTAAGGGTGTGGTGAGCCATGCCAGCCATGTGCTGCATTTAGACGGAGTGCAAAAGTTCTTCGGAACAATGGAAGAATATAAGAATCAGGAGTGGAGTTTTGCATATACAGGGGGAGAAAAAAATGTTTGATTTAATGTCGGAAATGCTCTCCTATCCTTTTTTACAGAGGGCACTCATTGTTGGAATTCTGGTTTCTCTCTGCTCTGCTCTGCTGGGGACGAGTCTTGTGCTGAAAAGATATTCCATGATAGGAGATGGTCTTTCTCATATGGGATTTGCAGCCCTTGCGGTGGCATATGCCTTTGGGATGGCACCACTGACTCTGTCTATTCCGGTTTGCATAATTGCAGCTTTTCTGCTGCTGAGGATGAACGAAAACAGCAGAATAAAGGGAGATGCAGCCACAGCCCTGATGTGCAGCGGTGCACTTGCAGTGGGAGTTATGACAATTTCCTTAACCACAGGAATGAACACAGATGTGTGTAACTATATGTTCGGAAGTATTCTTGCTATGAGTCAGTCTGATGTTATTATTTCAGTTATCCTTTCGATCGTGGTAATAATAATGTTTGTGGCTTTTTATCCCAGGATATTCGCGGTGACATTTGATGAGAACTTTTCAAAGGCGACAGGTGTAAACAGTAATCTTTATAATATGATTATCGCTATGCTTACGGCTGTTACCGTGGTATTAGGCATGAGAATGATGGGAACACTTTTAATTTCCAGTTTGATAGTTTTCCCTTCGCTTTCCGCAATGAGGATTTTTAAGAGATTTTCTTGGGTTGTTATAGCATCAGTTGTTATAGCAGTTATATGTTTTTGTCTGGGAGTGATAATCTCCTACATCTATTCGACACCGACAGGTGCCAGTATTGTAATCATAAATATAGCTGTATTTATGATATTTGCGGCAATTGAGCGTTTTAAAACAAAAGCGAGGATATGATGAAAAAGACATTGATTTTAATTTTAGTTTTAATTTTTTGTTCGGGCTTGTTATGTGGATGCAGTACCAAAAAAGTCGTAGGTAATGATAAGAAAACGGGAACTGAAGGCAGCAAGGCAGAGGATAAAAATCAGAACGACGGTGCAAGAGGTGTTCTGAAAGGTCAAAAGGGCAAGACGTATAAAAAGGATAAGGCTGTCTATAAGTGCGATTTTAAAGGCGATAGAAAGGCGTATAAGGGGAAACCCGACATCACCGTAGGAGATAAGTATTACGCAACGCAAATAAACGATTGGTATGAGAACTTTAATAAATATGACGGCAAGGTAGTTGAAATTGAGGGGTACTATATCAATGAATTTGCACCCTTTGATTTTATAGGGCGGTATGGACCAAGCTGTCCGTATTGTAACGGGAATTATGTCAGCTTTGAGTTCCTGTGGGATGGTGATTTGTCAAAGCTGAAGAATGCGAAGGATTGGATAAAGGTGACCGGAATTTTGAGAAGAGGTAGCCTGCCTAATAAGGGCGAGTTTTACTATCTTGAGGCTCTTAAAGTAGAAAAAATGAAAAAAGTTGGAAAAGATGTAGTTAAAAATTAAAAGTTATTGAACTAAAAGGAGGAGTGGGCTGTGCCAATTAAAGTGCCAAATAATCTGCCGGCAGTGGAGACGCTGACCGAAGAGAATGTATTCGTAATGACGGATAAAAGAGCAATGACTCAGGACATCCGTCCTCTGCACATATTACTTCTTAATTTGATGCCGACAAAGATTGATACGGAAACACAACTTACCAGGCTTTTGGGAAATACTCCTCTGCAGATTGAGCTGGAGCTTCTGCAGACCGGTACACATAAATCTAAAAATACATCACAGGAGCATATGTTGGCGTTTTATAAAACCTTTGAGTATGTAAAGGATAATTTTTATGATGGAATGATCATAACCGGCGCACCCGTTGAACTCATGGAATTTGAAGAGGTAGAATATTGGGATGAGCTGTGTGAGATAATGGAGTGGTCCAAAAGCCATGTGCACAGTACTTTTCATATCTGCTGGGGTGCACAGGCAGGACTGTATTATCACTACGGTATAAAGAAACGCATTATGAAGGAAAAACTTTCAGGGGTATATGAACATATCCTGGAACGAAAAAACGGAATGCTGTTTAGAGGTTTTGATGATACATTTTATGTTCCCCATTCCAGAAACACAACAATTTCGAGAGAAGACATAGAAAAAATTCCGGAACTTGAGATTTTGTCAAGCGGTGAGAAGCCGGGTGTATTTGCTGTGAAATCCAAGAAAAACCGTCAGATATTCATAATGGGTCATTCGGAATACGATTGGGATACATTGCAGAGGGAATATCTCAGAGATAAAAATGCAGGACTTAATCCGAAGGTGCCGGATAATTACTATCCGAATGATGACGATACCGAGACACCGTCAGTAAAATGGAGATCCTGTGCGAATCTGCTGTTTTCTAACTGGCTCAACTATTTTGTATATCAGTCAACTCCGTACGACATAAGTACAATAAGTCAGGAGGATCTGAAACCCTTTACTTCAGAAAATGTTGCTGTAAAGGTGGCTAAATTCGGAGGAAGCTCCCTTGCCGACCTGTCACAGGTTATGAAGGTAAAGGAAATTGTGGAGAAAGACAGTGCGAGAAAATTTATTGTGGTTTCTGCACCGGGAAAAAGGACAGCAGATGATACGAAAGTAACAGACCTTCTTATAGAGGCATCTGAAGATAACTCTAAAACAGATAAAAATCTCCAAATTATAAAGGAGCGCTTTCAAGCAATAGCCTGCGACTTTAATCTCGACGAAGAGATAAAAAATATTAAATCGGAATTTATCAAAAATGGAAATAAAGATTACCTTGTAAGTCGTGGAGAATATCTTACCGGCAAAGTGATTGCAAAGATTTTGGGATATGACTTTGTTGATGCGGAAGAGCTTATAATTTTTGATGCAAATGGGGAATTTATACTGGAGGATTCTTTAAGGAGAGTGAATGAAGTCCTTTCAAAGCATGAAAATGCAGTGATTCCAGGTTTTTACGGAAGTGATTCGAATGGGAGCATAGTTACTTTTTCCAGAGGCGGTTCGGACCTTTCAGGTGCCGTCATTACAGCAGGCATCAAGGCCGGTTTATATGAGAACTGGACCGATGTCAGCGGTATGCTCCTGGCAGATCCGCAGATTGTAGATAATCCGCTTCCGGTACCTCTGATAACCTATAAAGAGTTAAGGGAGCTTTCTGCCATGGGAGCACAGGTTATGCATGAAGATGTGGTATTTCCGGTCAGAAAAATGGGAATACCGATAAATATAAGAAATACTAATTGTCCGAAGGCACCGGGAACCCTGATTGCGAACATAGGAGATGAACGAGAAAGCCTGCTGAAAATCTCAGGAATTTCAGGAGGCAAGGGCTATGCCGGTTTTCTTATAGAAAAGGACAGGCTAAGCGAGAATTTGGAGTTGCGCAGTAAAGTTATGGATGTGTTTTCTAAAGAGGGAATTGCCATAAACAATGTTGTTTCCGGAATAGATTCTTTAAACATATTTACAAGGGAAGAAAATGTTAAAGGCAAGATTTCCAGGCTGGAAATTGAAATTAAAAATATCATAGGTTCGGGCAGTGTCAGTGCCAATACGGGAATTTCCCTAATTGCTGTTGTAAGCAGACATATGGCGAAGTCCTTAGCGCTGGGTGCTAAAGTTCTTACTGCTTTGGCAAGCAGAAATATCAATGTTAAGATGATAGATTACGGTGTGGATGGAGTCAACACTTTAATAGGAGTAGACAACAGCAACTATGAGAAGGCTGTAAAAGCGATTTATAGGGAGTTTATAAAAAAATAAAGTATGAGGATTTCAGCTTTCGTTGAAATCCTCATACTCTTTTTATGGTTAATACTAAATTTTGTTGGAGTTTCCGGTTCATTTTACAGTTGATAATAAACTTTGTTGAAATTTTTATTTTAGTTGATACCGAATTTTATTGAAATTTCCGGTTAGTTTTGTGGCTAATATTCAACCCGGGGAAGAGCATCAAACCCTTTTTGAATTTCTTCATCGGTTGGAATATAGTCGGACATAGTTTTATTATTGAACTGCTCATAAGCCTTTAAATCAAAATATCCGGTTCCGGTTAAACCGAAGACAATAGTTTTTTCTTCGCCGTTTTCTTTGCATTTCAATGCCTCGTCCATGGCAGCTTTGATGGCATGGCTACTTTCAGGAGCAGGCAGGATTCCCTCACATCTTGCAAATTTTTCAGCAGCATCGAAGATTGCTGTCTGTTCGCATGTAACGGCATCTATGACTTTTTGTTCATACAGCGCAGATATGATAGGACTCATTCCGTGGAATCTCAGTCCGCCTGCGTGACTGGCAGATGGAATGAACTGACTTCCCAGAGTATACATTTTTGCAAGAGGGCATACCATTCCCGTATCGCAGTAGTCGTAGGCGTATTTTCCCCTGGTTAGAGATGGGCAGGAAGCCGGCTCCACTGCCAGTATTTTATAATCTTTTTCTCCGCGAAGCTTTTCACCTGCAAAGGGTGCGATAAGACCTGCAAGGTTTGAGCCTCCACCGGCACAGCCTATAATTATGTCAGGTTCAATTCCATACTTTTCGAGGGCTTTCTTTGTTTCCAGACCTATAATGCTCTGGTGCAGAGCAACCTGATTTAAAACACTGCCGAGAACATATCTATATCCTTCAGTTTTGGTTGCAACTTCAACAGCTTCTGATATGGCACAACCTAGAGAGCCGGTAGTTTCAGGAAATTTTTTGTTGATCATTTTCCCTATATCTGTGGTCATTGAGGGTGAGGGTGTAACCTTTGCTCCGTAGGTTCTCATTACTTCCCTTCTAAATGGCTTTTGCTCGTAAGAAACTTTTACCATATAGACATTACAGTCCAAACCGAAGTATGAGCACGCCATGGAGAGAGCCGTACCCCACTGTCCTGCGCCCGTTTCTGTTGTAACTCCCTTAAGTCCTTGCTTTTTAGCATAGTAAGCCTGTGCTATTGCGGAATTAAGTTTATGGGAGCCGCTGGTGTTATTACCCTCAAATTTATAGTAAATCTTTGCCGGCGTATCTAATTTTTCTTCCAGGCAGTAGGCACGAACAAGGGGGGATGGTCTGTACATTTTGTAAAAATCCCTTATTTCCGTAGGAATATCAATGTATCTCTTTGAGGTATTCAACTCTTGCTTAACAAGTTCCTTACAGAAAACCTTTTCAAGTTCTTCAGTGGTAATAGGCATTAGAGTTTCCGGACTTAGAAGGGGAGCAGGTTTTTCTTTCATATCTGCCCTGACATCGTAGTATCCGGTTGGAAGTTCATCCTCTGAGAGATAGATTTTGTAAGGTATTGATGTCTTGTCTTTTGTCATATTTGTCTCCTTTTCTTTTGCACTGTAATTTACATGAATGTATTTGCAGCAGGAACAAAAAAACTCTTGTCCCGATTTGCTGGGACAAGAGTGAAATCCTCTTGCGGTGCCACCCGGCTTGACGCTTATGAAGCGTCCGCTCTACGCATACTGACATATGCTTAATTTGGTTACGAAGTTTATTCTCCGTCTCACCTACTTTGAAAGGATGATAAGGCAAAATCCTTTGCCTTACATTCGGGTTCAGTTCAGCTTGCCCTCAGAAGCCCATTCGACTCATACATACATGTGCCATCTCACCATCGGCAACTCTCTGAAATGCAGAGGCATAAATCTACTCACTCTTCTTCAATGGTTTATATAGTTCTAGATTATACCCCGTGAAATTGTGGTTGTCAACCAATTTTACAAATGAAAATTTGTGAAAGTTTTCAAAATAAAAGAAATCAGGAATTTATAACAGCGACAGTTACTGCCTTGCATAAAGGCAAAACAGCGGAATAAATCCCTGATTTATGGACAGCAGAGCATTTCTACTGTATAATATTTTAGCATAAGGGAGCCTTATTGCTGCAAGATGCTTTAGATGCAATGGATATTTATAAGATGTAATATCTGATATAAAATGGCATTGCTGCTGCGATGAACTATCCGGATGACAGTTTCTCCAAAGGGCAGTGTTTTAAGAGAAAAGTGATTTGATTTTTTAGTAAGAGAAGAGGAAGTTAATGATTGGAAGTAAAAAATATGTAGGGAAACACTCATCCAAAAGGAGGGGTAAGAGAAAAAAGAAGAGAGGCAGGGGGAGTTTCTCTGTAATTAAGAAATTTATTTTTATACTAATATTGTTCCTGGTGGTTCCTTTGCTGGTTTACGGCAGTGTGGACAGGTTCTATTTGAATTATTACAATGCGGCAACTTATATAAGTAAAGTCCCAAAGCCCAAGATTAAGGCCACAGGAGCGGTGGTTTACTCCGAAAAAGACGGCAGAGTACTGTTTGGCAAAAATATCGACAGAAAGTTAGATCCGTTAAGTACCACCAAGGCGATGACTGTACTTTTAACCATGAAAAAGATAGAAGAGGGAGAAATAAGTTTAGAAACTGTTTTTACTACAAAGAAAGAAGATACTAAAGTTATTGAAAGTAAACTTTCACTGAAGACCGGTGAAAAGATGACTGTAAAGAACTTGATCCACGCTACGCTGATTATGTCTGCAAACGATGCGGCATCGGTTCTTGGCAGCAATATTGCAGGAAGTAAGGCTGAATTTGCGAAACTGATGAATCAAGAGGCAAAGGCTATCGGGTGTACCAATACATACTTTACTAATGCAAGCGGTCTGATTGAAAAAGGAAACCATTCAAGTGCAAGGGATATAGCTTTAATTGGTAAAGAAGCCTTTAAATATCCTTTTGTGAGGGAGGTTTGTCAAAAGAAAACTTTTACTTTGCCTCCAACGAACATGTATAAGAAAAAAGAGAAAATAAAGAGTACAAATCCTTTTTTTCATAAGTATAAAAAGATAAAGAATCCAATGAAATACTACAATATTCAAGCAGGTAAAACGGGAACATGGGATGCAGGTAATGCTTCTCTTTTGGAAAAGTCGTCATACAGGGGTCACGATTTTATTACCGTAGTACTGGGGGATTATCTGGAAAAACGTTATCCCGATACGGTGAATTTAATGGAATATGCAAGGAAGTATTTTGATGAACAAAAAGTTATAAACGACAAATTCGGATACAAGGAAGGAAAAAGGACCCCAATAACACCTTTGCAGAAATTAAACGATGAGCTTGGCGTAGGTCAGGCGGAGATTACGGGAGCCGAATACACCGAAGATGGATATATTAAATTGCAGTGGAAAGATGTGAAGAATGCCGAGGTCTATAAAATTTACAAAAGGAATGATAAAGACTTTAAACTCGTAGCCAGAGTGAAGAGAGGAAGCAAATTGAGTTTTGTTGATAAGAAGGTCAGGACTGATAAAATCTATACATACTATGTCAGGGGAGGAGCCCCGAATTTTGCCGATTCTTTCCTTGATTTATGCAGAAAAATAGGGTAAAATGATTGCTAAAATATTAGTGTGAAGAATGAAAACAATTTTAAATTTTATGATAGTAAGGAGGAAAAAATGGCCCAGTTTTTTAAAGAACCATCGAGAACATTCAATGAATATTTATTGGTACCGGGGTATACTACAAAGGATATGACCGTGGAAAAAGTATCTCTGAAAACACCTATTGCCAGATTTAAGAAGGGCGAGGAACCTGAGTTGTCTGCAAATATTCCTTTGGTGTCAGCGGTTATGCAGGCTGTTTCCGACGATAATATGGCAGTGGCTCTTGCAAAGGAAGGCGGGATTTCATTTATCTTTTGCTCGCAGCCAATAGAAACACAGGCTGAAATGGTGAGAAAAGTTAAGGCATACAAGGCAGGGTTTGTTACCAGTGACAGCAATTTAAGACCGGATCAGACTATGCAGGACGTTGTTAATCTGAAGAAAAAACTTGGTCATTCCACAATAGCTATAACAGATGACGGAACGGCGGAAGGCAGGATGGTAGGTCTTGTGACCAGCAGAGATTACCGTGTAAGCAGAATGGATGCGGACACTAAAATCAGCCAATTTATGACGCCATTTGAAAAACTCGTGTATGCCAGAAACGGCTGTACATTAAGTGAAGCAAATGATATTCTTTGGGAGCATAAGTTAAACGCACTTCCTGTGGTTGATGATGAACAAAGACTCAAATACTTTGTTTTCAGAAAGGACTATGATAATCATAAGTCAAACCCCAATGAACTTTTGGATAACGAGAAGAGCTTTATCGTAGGTGCAGGGGTAAATACAAGGGATTACAAAGAAAGAATACCGGCTTTAGTTGAGGCAGGTGCCGATGTTCTTTGTATAGATTCTTCGGAAGGTTATTCCGAATGGCAGAAAGAAACTCTTGAATGGGTTCACCAAAAATACGGAAACAGGGTAAAAATTGGTGCAGGTAATGTAGTGGACAGAGAAGGCTTTGATTTTCTTGCAGAAGCAGGTGCTGACTTTATTAAGGTTGGAATCGGCGGTGGCTCCATCTGTATAACTCGTGAGCAGAAGGGTATCGGGCGTGGACAGGCTACGGCAGTAATTGAAGTTGCTGCCGCACGGGATGAGTATTTTGAGAAGACCGGAATTTATGTCCCGATTTGTTCAGACGGCGGTATCGTTTATGATTATCATATGACCCTGGCACTTGCAATGGGTGCTGATTTTATCATGCTGGGGCGCTATTTTGCCAGATTTGATGAGTCTCCAACGAGTAAGTTGAATGTTAACGGAAACTATGTAAAAGAATACTGGGGAGAGGGCTCAAACCGTGCTCGCAACTGGCAGCGTTATGACCTTGGAGGGGATCCGAGGATGAAATTTGAAGAGGGTGTTGATTCTTATGTGCCGTATGCAGGGACTCTTCATGATAATGTTAACCTGTCTTTGAATAAGGTTAAATCCACTATGTGCAACTGTGGAGCTATGAGTATTCGGGATTTGCAGAAGAATGCAAAAGTCACCTTGGTTTCGGCAACTTCTATTGTAGAGGGAGGAGCTCACGATGTAATCCTCAGGGATTCATCCCAGAACGCAATCAGATAATAGCAACTTTATCATGCAGGCTATAACAGCCTGCATTCAGTTTTTATAGAGAAGAGTATATAGAGGATATACGGAAATACAGGATTTAAAAACTTGAAATGTTAGAAAGTTTTCCATCATTTTGGTGGGAAGCTTTTATGAACATAGTAATTAGTAAACTAGAGTTTGTGGAGAATAGAT
>ERZ773027.678-NODE-678-length-20567-cov-5.997757_pt1 | contig 20567 bp, 10 predicted proteins | sample MGYA00511032_ERZ773027 | MGnify/ENA primary metagenome ERZ773027 (study PRJEB29015, sample SAMEA2738138) | human oral metagenome | biome: human oral; feature: human-associated habitat; material: saliva | place: China | collected 2190 ... | reverse complement strand
TACGCTTTCGCAACGTCAAACCAAAATTACCGTTTTTCGTCAGAATTATCTTTACAAAACTAATTATAATCTCAAGGCATTCATCCGCATTCGCCAAGATTCTATATAATTTATAGGAACATCAACTACTTTAAAATGGAGATTCATCGTCTACTGGAGCAGGTATATTACTTAATCTGACAAATGTTTCTTGCCAACTGGTCGCATTAAAATATTTGAGCTTATTTCCATCATCAAAAATACTTTTCGATATTTCAAGAAGGTCTCTTCCGCCATCTTTTAACACCTTCTCCCATACATAATTATTTTCTAAATCAAGAAAAGTATCTTTACTGGGATAATACCCCTCTGACTTCAACAGTTTTCTCAAATCGTCTAATCCCTCAACATAAAAGTTATATGGTATCCTAAGTTTCTCTTGCAAAACAGATATTAGAGGGTGATTAATCATTAAGATACGGTTAATATCATCTTTCTCACCCTTATTCTGTTCTGTCAAGAATGTTACAAGTTGGGTTAAGTTCCGCGATGTCTTTTCCAAGCTCTCAATCAAACTCTGTTCTTTTGCCCTTCTTTGTCCTTCCAAAAATCGTTGAAATAAGCCTGCAAATTGCTCCTTCAAATAACGTGTTACATCTGTAGCTGTTTCAAAACCTTTTATGTTATTATTAACATTTAGACTCCTTATTTCTTCTATAAACTGATAAATTTTGACATTATCAACAAATTTATATTTTACATCTTCTTTATCTTTATTTAGCTGATAAGTTTCGTATTCAGCCAAAACATTCTTATCTATAAAGATATAAACCTGTTTCTTTTCATTTAGAGCCTTCTTTAATTCAGTTTGTGAAATGGAATAGCCATCTCGCATTGCCTCTGTTCCATATCTTCCGCCAATTATAGAAATAAGAATATCTATGGATTTTATCTCTTTGTAGCAATATTCTTCAAGCGCATCTTCCTTTCCATAAGGAATATCACCTTCTTCGTTTCTAACTGTTTCATATCCAAGTCCTTCTATGAAAAGATTAATATCAGAGCGTATCTGTTTTAGGTCATAGAATGTTGAGCTAATAAAAATTCTTGGTTTTGCCATATTTCTTTTAACTTTAAGCTAAATTCAACTATTTATAATTATCTACGAACTTAATAGTTGCCATAATTAATAAAGACAAAGTTACTAAAATATTTTGTTTGATAAATAACTTTTGCAAGTTTTTTGACACAATAATGACTAAATAGACCTTAACAAGGCTAGTGCTATACTTCCAATTAGATACATTTCAAGAATTATATTTATTGTGCAAAATCTATTGCTTTGCAATATCAAAACATTTTTACGCCTTTACAATGGGGAAAGGAAGCAAAAATAGAAAGTAAATACTAAAGCCACACGATGGGTATAAGAAAGGGGAAACAAAAATATTGGTGCCCGCAAAAAGGTTGTTGCGGACACCAATATATCTATCGGACAAATGGGCTGTTGCTTTTACGAACAACCTATTCGAGTTGTTTTATCAATATCAACCTCAATAGGTTGTCGGTGAAAACAACTTATTGAGGTTTGATGAATGTTTATTTCACAACTACTTTCTTATTGTTCACGATGTAGACACCGCGAGGAAGTGAAGAAAGAGATGCGGTTGTACCAACCTTAGCACCTGAAACAGAGTAAACGGTTTGAGGTGTGGCTGCGTCAGAGGCGTCGGCGTGGTTGATGCCTGCAGCGGTTAGGACGGTGAGTTTGCCCTTCTTGTAGCTGAACTTGTAGTTCTGTGCCTCGCCACCGCTGATGACAATGTCGTATTCGCCTGCAGGACTGGCTTCGGTTGCAGTGGTAGACGCTGTCGGACGGACGGTGAGTACCTGCTCGTTTTCGCCGTTCGCAAATCCTCTGTAATGGAGAACGAACTCTGGGTTTGGCTTGCCTTCTTGACGTGTAACGTTGTCGGTGCTGACCGTGAGGGTAGCTTTGTCGACGGTGAGGACGCCACCTACAAGCTGTATACTCTTGTCGGTGATGGTTCCGTAGTCGATTCGAATATCGTATTTGCCTACTGGCGACTTCTCGTTAGCTTCGCAAGTAATTTCTGGTTTGCCCTCGAAGTATTCGCCACGTACAGAGTAACCGAACTTCGGATTGGCTTCGCCGTATGCACGAACAGTGTTGCGCACGGTAACAATGCTGCCAAATTCCTTTATATTTTTGTATGGTATTCCTGCCCAATTCTTGTAGGTCTTCTTGGTATCGATAGGAACTCGCAGAATGATGCTGTTGATTCGGCTGCTGAGCAGTGGGTCTTTGCCCACCTTTGGCGGCTGCTGTGCGAGTACCTTTATTTCGGCAAGGCTGTGGCAACCTGCCATACTCTCGTTGCCCAAGTTGGTGATGGTTGTTGGCAACACGAGGCGTTTGATGCCTATACAACCTGCGAGAGCGTAGTTGCGGAGGGTGGTTATGCCTTCAGCAACAACGAGGTCGCCTTTCGCAGAGGGCACAACGCTGATGATTTCCTTGCGGTCTTTGGTGTAGAAAATTCCGTTGTCGTAAACGAAATTGTCGCCACCGCCAGCTGGAATGTTATCTACTGCTTCGAGCGCACGGCAGAATGCGAACGTTCCGTCGGAGATTGTCTTGAGTCCATCGGGCAGAACGATTTTCCTAAGACTGTTGCAGCCGTAGAAAACACGCTCTGGAAGGTTGTCGTTGGTGGTGGTTAGTTGACCGTCTTTCAGATATGCTTCGCCACCACTTACTATTCTTGCACCTTTTATATCGAGCATAGAGAGTCCTCCTTGTGTGAATTTACCTGCATAGTCGCAGCCTGCCATTTCGCGGATAACGCGGAAATCGGAACCGTTGATGTCGCCTGTCAGCGTGAGCTCGCCTATCTTTTCCCGCATATCGGCGGGTATGCTTTCCGCCAACGTACCTGCTTTGGTAAGGTTTATTGTTCGCTTTTCAAGGTCTTTTGGTTTTCCGTAAACACCTCTAACCATATCTTGCTCGGCAGTAAAAGAGTACATATTGCCTGGATTAAGCAAGTCTATCTTGTAGTATCCATCTACATCGCCGTTCCAACCCCAGTTCACGCTCACCAAGCCAGCCTTGTTATAGCCGTCGATTACAAAAGCGTGTCCAGCATCTTGTCCCATAGAACCAGGGCTTACACCGCCGTAGATGAGTGGGTGTCCTTTCGTTAGTTCACTGAAAACGATGTCCATCCACTGTTCGTCGGTATAGTCAGCACGAGTAATGTATTCAGCATCGGTAAATCCGAAATAGGTTCGCAAGCCTGCGGCACAGTCGGTCATATATGCACCACTACCCTCATTAGGACCGCCATATTGCATTTCGGAAGCCACACCGCAGTGCAACATAAGGGTTGCCACAGCGTTAGCTTCGGCTTCGGTGTAGTTTCCGCTGTAGTCGTCCTTCATATTTGCCCAGTCGTAGGTGGTGTTTCCGAAGTCTGCACTGACAGCAACGCCACTGGGGTCGTTGGCTGGATAGTATACCGTATGTGAGCCTATGCCTCGCACTGGATACTTGAAATAGTTGAGCACCTGTGCTGTTGCTGTTGCCACGCAGCCCGTAATCAGTCGTCCTTTCTTCGTGTTAGGCAACAGTTTGTTGTAAGGCATCTGCTGTCCCCACGTTGTTGTGAGCAATGTAGGCACTTCTGCAGCATACTTAGAAGGGTCTGGTTTAATGACACTCAGGGGCTTGTTGTTCTTCACAGCGTTGGTTATGACTTCGTCGATAGCCTTCAGCCACCATTTGAAACTGGGGTTATCGGTTTCTACGAAGTTCGATTCCGACACACCAAGCAGTTCGGGTGCGAGGTCGTCAGCCGAGATTACGGCAAAGCCACCATCGGTATATCCGAACACGGTGTACGTGTGGGTTTGCTTCAACTCGCGCAACTGGTTTACTGTTCTTTTACCGCCCTGCTGTGGAGCGTTCATTTTGTGCTTGCCAAGTGTGGTTTGCAGATTAATTGCACTTGCAGCTGTTTTCTTCATTTGTGCCTTTGTGCGTGGCTTAGCCCATGCAAATGTGGGCACGAGCATCAGAAGCACAAAGGCTACGAATAGGTTTTGTTTAATTTTCATATATATATGTTTAAAAAATGAATATCCGATGGGGAAACGAACTGCATTTGCTGCTCGGTTTTTCCATTACCTACGACGGTGAGAAGTGTCGGTGTCCCCGACTGATAAGAACGAAGACACCGACAAAAAATTGTCTATTCTACTACTACTTTCTTGTTTCCAACAACATATACGCCCTTGCGCAGACCACGAAGTGTGGTTGCCTGGCGGCGCACAAGCTTGCCATCGATGGTGTAAACATCTACTGGTTTGCCGTCCATGACAACGCTGTCGATTCCCGTAGGAATATTGACTTCAGCAGGAGCAGACTCTGTTCCGTCGGCATAGATTGCTGTTACGGCATAGCGATTATTGTTTCCTGCAGCATTGTCTACATAATAGAACTGTGTAGCTGTTACCTTGTCGATACGCTCTCCCTCACGATAGATGCCATAGTGCGTAGGCACAGGCGTCGCCTTAATGAAAGTTACGTCGTCGATACCGAACATAAGACCTGTCTGCGGTGTCGTCTGATGGATTGCAAAGTAGGTCGTACCTGCGGGCACATCAATGGTTATCTTTTCCCATTCGCCCGAAACGGCTTCTCGGTTCTTAGCAACAGTGTTGGTGAAATCGGTTATCTCGTTTCCTGTTGTCGAACAAAGCACGTCGTAATTCTCAATATAAGCAACGTTGTTCACCATCATATTGTGCACATAGAACGAGATGGTTTGCGCCTGCCCAGAGAGTTTCGGACTGATAATCCAGTTGTCGCTGTTCACATAAGCCTGTCCAGTGGCATCGAGTTCGTAAGGAACAGCAGCATATTGCTTGCCCGAGGACGGCAGCAACCACGGATTAAGGCGTGGCACATCTTCGCCCAAGACATACGGATTGAAGATGATATAAGCAAACTGCGTGAACTGGTTAGGGTACCAAAGGTCGTTGAAGAAACCGCCTGCATAGCCCTTATTGCCGTCCACCAAAGTCCAATCGCCGAACTCCGTAGACCATGCGTCGTAGCGTTCGAAGTCTTCCGTTACGGTCTGTGGCTCTATACTTGGAGCTCTCCATACAAGAGAGACTTTCGATTGTTCCCTTACTCCACGTAAATCCTGAACCTTTGGCTTTTCAGAATCTTCGAGTCTGATGATAAACTCGGCTTTGTTGTCGGTGTTATCCAAGTCCTTATCGTATTCAACTTCTGCCACTACCTTCATCTCTTTCGCTTCTGCGATGATGGCAGATGTAGGAACATCGAAGGTCAGCGTGCGATTATTGAACGATGCGAGTGCCTCCGTCTGGTCGGAAGAAGCAATTTCCTTATCCGCAGACTTTATGCGTATGGTGAACTCTTCAGCACTGCGCTCGCCGATGTTTTCAACTTTCACATTCAGTTTGGCATTGCGTCCCTTGATAACCTTGCCTGTTCCAGATACGGTAACAGCCAAGTTGTATTGCTGAACCTCCATTATGCGAATGTTATCGACGAAGATTGGCGCACGATTATCGCCGCCAATGGCTTTGAAACCAACGAATATGTAGCGTTCGTTTTCAAATCCGTCCAATGACAAGACTTCTGTCAGCCATGCTTCGTTACCATTTATTTTAGAATAATCAATGGTCTTCAGTTCGGTGCGTGTGCCGTCAGGACGCTGTGCAAACACAACAAGCTTGGTGTCGGGGAAGTCTTTACGCCCGTAGTTGAATATCAATCTCGGGGCAGTAGTACCCATTAACGAAATCTTTCCTGTACCTAAAGTACTTTCATCGCCCGCATTTGTAGGCTCAAAGCAGAGTGCGCCACCGTCGTTGTCGTAAGCTACGCCACGTTTAATCTTCCATGATGTGCCCTTCGTATCAGCCAACCAAACCAATGAAGAGAGCGATGCATTGGCAAAACTCTCCTTGAATGGCACGTTATAAGCCTTACCAGCAATGAGTCGGGTGGTAGCTATGCTACTGCTTCCCAACTGGTTTTGCGCTGAAACACCCCAATAAACGAAACGTTGTTGCTCGCCATCGTTGAGGTTGATAGACGTTACATCGAAGTTGGTGTTATTCTTGAACGATGCCAAAGTATCGGTAGGTTCCTTCGCATTCTTCATCGAAATGACATTATAGGTAACCTCTTCGGGGAAGACAACGCCACCATTGGCTCCGACTGTAGAAATCTTGTCCCACGACAGAGTAACCATTGTGCTCTTGTCCAATGCCTTCAAGCCTGTTGGTGCAGCTGGCATATCGGGTCCGACAAAGGCTTTCGCAACTGCTTCGCGTCCTGCTCCTGCCGTATTATAGGCTACTACCTTATATATATGTGCGCCCTTTGCAACGTTGTTGTCTTGATAGCTCACCCGCTTACCACTCATCAGTTGCTTCATTACACCGAGTTTAACATTGTCACGGTATATCACTGCCGAATCCAACTGTGCAGCAAGTGCGTTGCCACCGATGGTTTTTGTTGGTAGAGTAAAGTTTAATGTAGCTTTTTCCGCACCTGTTTGGTCTACGGTTACGCTGAAATCGGTCGATGCATCGGGTGCCGTAAAGAGCGAGCCAGATGCCAATTGGAAGTTGCGAACATAGAAACGCCATTGATTATAACCACTTTTATCGTGAATAGCCAAACGATATGTGCCGTCTTTCGGTACTCTAATTTCGTAAGAGAACTTTGTCTGCGCTTTCGGAACAACTACTGGCTGGCCGACTTTTGTATAGGTTGCAGGATTGTAGCCTTCGCCATAGGCAACCTCCATCACCTCCTTGTACTCTCCTGCAAGCGTATTGTAAGCCTCGAGCGAAACGGTGTAGAGTCGGTCGGCTTTCAGTTCAAACGGTGGCGACATAAGCCAATCGTCTGCTGCACCCTTAGGATTGTAGCCCGATTGCGCGCGTCCCTTCCAATCGTCAGCCAATCCCCACTCCCATGTCTGGTTGTCGTCGTTGGCATCTACTGCTGTAAAGTTATTGAAAGACTCCTCGTCGTAGAAGCTCTCCTTGAACGGTGGCGTGAGCGCATTGCCGATAACGATTCCGTTAGATGCAATACCCTTGCCCTTGCGGTCGCCCGCTTTCGGTGTAACAACAAAGCTATACTTCTTTAATTCGGTAGCTGTGAATGCTACTGACAGACTTGTGCCTGCAACATCGGTCTGCACTTGTGCACCGTCAGGCATTCGCTTCACATCGTATTTCACATCGCCTACATATCCGCCATGCTCGCCTTTCGTTACGGCAGCCCATGTAACGACAGCGGTTGCACCGTCGTAGCTGAACTTCACTCGTTCTATATCAGCAGGAATATCGTAGCCTACCCATAGAGAATGTCTGACCTTGGGCGACGAGCCTGCATCGTTGGCAGTGGTAACGAGGAACTTTGTATCGCCACCAGCAACGGTTATTTCTGCATCTACCTTCGAACCTGCCACTGCAACGTCTTTCTTTATGGTGTCGTTGTTGGCAACAACATAGTAGGTAAGGTTGCCCGAAAGACTTTCACCGTTCATCTTCTTGCTTGGTGCGGTAAACTGTATGCGACCCGTAGTATTGCCTTTGTCGAACACAAACTTGAGGTCTTCGATGCGTGCAGGAGCTTCTGGAGCTGCCGTATTCGCAGGGATAGTCAGTGCCAACACCTGCGTTTCGGCAGGCATATCTCCAATTTTGTTGGCACGTCCCGTAGCAAGGTCTACATTATAGAGCACCGATTTGCCGTCTTGGTCTATGCTTGCCCAATAGAACGTGTTGGTTTTCTGGTCTATCTCGCCACTTTGCTGATAATAATTGCCATACGAATCCTTCACGGTAACACCAGTCGAACCTACAAGTGTTTCCTTTCCGTCGGCAGTACTGATAGAGTATAGGTCGCCCTCGAGCGATATTCCATAGAGCGTTCCCTCCTTGCTGATGCCGAGAGCCACATACTGGTGTTCCGCCCAACCGATGAACTCGCGCTTCATTTTGGTATAGTCAATAATTCCCCATTGCAAATTCGTTCCGCTTTCGTCCCAGAACACACCATAAATTTTACCTGTATTGCGGTCTTGTGCCGTTTCCATAGCACACAGCGACAATCCATCTTCACCCAAATTATCGTCAGACAGTTGTTCCCAAGTGTCTATATCGTAGGTATAATGATGCACTATGACTCGACCTTCCGAGTATGCCAAGAGGTCTAAATACATTGCATGGAACACGTCGCCAACGATACCACTACCCGAATTAACCTCCATGTAGTTCATAAGACCCAACGCATTCACCTGAATGGGGGCAGTTGTGCCCACCGAATACATTCCGTAGGCAGCTGAACCCACCTTCCAACCTTCCTGATGAATGACATTTCCCCATAAAACAGTTCCAGCAGGGTTTTTCATTATAGGCGCACCAAACGGTTTCTGCAATGGTGCACCCGCTACTTGCAATAGCGGACTATCTGTATTTAAAAACGAACTGACAGGCATATTCAGTGTTGAACCCAACACCAAACCGCCTCGTCTGCTTGACAAGGCATCTCTCAATTTGCTCTCACGCTGGCTGTTGCTCTGTGCCATTATTCCCAACGGCAAACACAGCAAAAAGGCTAAAAAGCCAGCAAACATAAAGTTAGACTTCTTTTCCATAAGCAATAAATTTAGTATTTAATATGTTACTACGATGATGACAAAGATATTTTTCTCTCATTTCGTGCCTGCATACGGCTGCCCAACCTTACTTCTCTACCACCAAATGTGTGGCGTTGGCAGTGCACACGGTGTAGCTGTCTTGCGTCAAAGCTACGTGCCGACCTGCCTGAAGATTGCTATTTTCCTTTCAGATTACTGATTGTAACGTTCTCTGCCCTACCTCTGTATAAATTAAGGTATAAGGCTATGTATGGTTTTTAATTATCTTTTCTTATAGGTGAATATCTACTAACTTTTGCAAAAATAAAAATATTATTTTAACTACACAAACGAAAAGAAGAAAAATCGTGATATTTTTCAACATTCTGCCAATTTGCTATACGATAAAAAGGGAAAACTGCTAATGGGTGAGAACATTACTCTGACAGAGCCTGCTGCGAGGACAGCACTCTTTATAGGCAAGTCCAAGTATCTACTGCTGCTGTTCAAAATGCGCACAAATAGTGTAAATATTTTTCGCAAGCGTATATCTTGTGTAACTATCTATATATCAACGTGTTGTAAAACCTATTGTTTTGCATTGCAAAACAATAGGTTTTGCACGGTAAAAGCGGCTGTTTTGCATTGCAAAACAGCCGCTTTCGCAGTGTCAAATCGAAATTATCGTTTTTCTTCGGAATAATCTTTACAAAACTGAAGTGTTTTCTGCCCTTGACGAAACAAATGCTCTTCGGCAATCGACATACTGACCGCACTTGCTATTGTGGCAGAACTATCAACTCCAGACTGTCGGTTTTCACTCTCGCCTTGAGCCATTCATAAAGCTGTTGCCTATCATCTTTGGCAAGCGTATTGTTGGTTTTAACCACTGCCATAACATATTCTTTCGTCAAAGCGGTATCTAAAAAGCATTCGGAAGACTGAGAAAGAACAAGGCTTTTGGCTGCGGGGCACACCACTTTCAGCTCGCGTTTCATATCATTTGCCAATACAGGATAGCGTGTATAGGCAGCCAACTGCTTCTGCAATGCAACGTTCTGATATGCCTGTTCTTGCCATTTGGACGAGTTTCCTTCGCCTGTAACAGCCAAACCTTTCTTGTTACGCTGTATGGCCAAAAGGCTATCGGAACTCGCTCCTTGTATCACTTTAAGTGTATAGTCGCCAAGCTTATAGTCTGCCATACTCTTCTGCGCTTTCGCTATGGCACCGACTGAGATTGGTTTGCCTATTGCACCACGTTGAGTGTCTTGGTTTTTGAATCGTATTCGTACGAAATAATGTACGTTCCATTATTATTCAACTCATCGCGTACAAATTTCTCAACGTTGTTTTCAGTTACACTCTGTTTGATAATATTCCATGTCATATAGCTGGCAGGTAACATTGTGATGATGACAATGCTTATAATATAATAGTTCACCCGCTTCATCTTCTCGCGATCGACAAACTTCTTGCGATGGAAATGTAGCAAGCGGACGCCTATGCAGGTGGTAAAGGCGATGAAAACCGTATTGATGAAGTACAGATAGAATGCACCAAAGAAGTAGGAAGTGTTGCCCATTGCAAATCCATAACCTGCCGTACAGAGCGGAGGCATCAATGCCGTGGCTATCGCAACACCCGGTATTACGTTGTTCTTACTCTTGGTGGAGATGGCTAAAATGCCCGCAGCACCACCAAAAAGGGCTATTAACACGTCGTAGAGGGTGGGCGACGTGCGTGCCAAAAGTTCCGATTGGGCTTCGGTAATGGGCGAAATGGTGAAGTAAATCGTAGCCGTAACGACACTGATTACCGTCGTAATGAGATAGTTTGTAAGTGCTCGCTTGAACAGTTTAAGGTCGGCTATGCCCACTGCTAAGCCCATTCCGATGATTGGTCCCATCAGTGGCGATATGAGCATGGCACCTATTATGACTGCCGTTGAATTGACATTCAAACCCAACGAGGCTATGAAGATGGCAAAAATAAGTACCCAAAGGGTTGCACCGTGAAAGTCTACGCCATCGCTTATCTGCGCTACCACTTCGTCTTCGCAATCTTTCTCTGGGAAAGCATTGAAGTATCCTTTCACTACTTGCCATAATGTCTGCGTGTTATCTCCCTGCATAGTGCTTTCTTTTTTCTGCAAAGATACTATTTATTTTTGATAAATGAAATTGTTGAAGAAGTAAAACAAACGTCCCACACCGCATTTCTTCTGCAATGTGGGACGTGCTGTATGTTTACTAAATGGTTTCTGCGGTTTACCCGAACCTTACTTCACAACCACTTTCTGTGTGGCGTTGGCAGTGCGCACAATGTAGATGCCTTTCGGCAGAGATACGTGCTGACCAGCCTGAACGGTGCGACTGAGCACGGTGGTGCCGTCGATGCGTGCCACACTGACGTGGGTATCGCGGTCAAGAACATAAAATCCGCCGTCGGCAATGCGCAGATTCGCATCGGTTGTGGTGGCAGATATGCAGCCGATAGCAGTTGTACCGACCTTCTCCAAGCGTATGTTGTCGAGGTAGAAGTTCATACCTTTCTCCACGTTTGTGGTGTTGGCGTGGAAGCCAATGTAGATAACAGCCGTCTTGTTGGCAGTGAACTCGACGCTGCGGGTAGCGAACTGGTCGGTATCCACTTCGGTATCTTCCACCAATTGCTCGGTCATCGCAGCGGCTTCGGGTGCCACCCCGTACTTCACTTCATACTTTTCGGTGCCTATGGTGCGCACATCGAACGACAGTTTGTATATTGAGCCTTCCTCTATGGCAATGAACGGTGTGAACAACCAGTCGTTTTTAGGTGCCGTAGAGCTGTATATCTTCATGAACTTGTAGTCGTAGTCCCAGTCCCAGTAGGCATTTCCGTCGCCGATGTGCTCGATGGTGAAGAGCAATACTTCGTCGTTGGTGTCGAAGGTGGCAGTGTAGGGCACCTCAAAAGGTTTGCCTATCATTATCTTGTTCGATGCTGTGGGTAAGCCTTTGTGCTCGTCGTCGATGTACGGAGTAACGTCGAAGAAGCACTTTTCGGCTTTTTCCTGCGTTACGGTGTAGGTGTATGGCGATGTGCTGGCGTTGTCTACAATTTCGCCCGAAGGCATCTTGCGCACTTGGTATTTCACTTCCGTTGGGTCTACATATCCGTTGTGCATTCCTTCGGTGGCTGCGTCCCACGTCAGCGTCAGTTTATCGGTGGCATCGCCCTGCACCAACTTCACGTTCTTCACCTGCTTTGGCGTGTCGTGCCCTACGTATATGTTCTTTATTTCAGCCTTGTCGCCATCGCCCTCGGCATTGATTACGATGACTGCAAAATCGTGCAGACCCTGCGTGGTGGTAACTTCGGCAGTGGTAGCCTTGCCCGCCTGCGTGCTGCCCTGCATGTTTTCCACGCCATCTACGAGGACTTTGTAAGTAAGGTCGCCCGTCAGCGTTTGTCCGCCGTAAGTCTTTTCGGGTGCGGTAAAGTTGATTTTGCCCGTCAGTTCGCCGTTTGCAAAGTCGGCAGCAAGGTCGGTGGCAGTGGCAGGAGCACCCTGTGCCACCACTTTATCGCCCACCCAAAGGCAGCCAAATTCCTCTTCGTGCTTGAATTCGCGCAGCATTGTGCTGGTCTTGGCCTTCAAATCAATTTTATAAATGCCCGGAGTGCCGCCCCAATCGTCGAGCGTGGCAGCCCAATACATTGTGTTGTTGTCGTTTGCAGGGAAGGTTGCCGACTGCTGATAGAGCGGATTCATACCCGTTGAGAGTATCTCGGTGAAGGTGGCGTCGGTGGTTGAAATCTCTCCAACCCTACCCGCCGAGTTGATGCCGTAGAGCTTTCCCTCCCTGTTGAAGGCTATTGCGAGGAAGTTGTTGCCCAGTGTGCCCACCTCGTTGCGTTCGTGTTTGGTAAGGTTAAGGGTGCATAGCTTGTAGGTGCTGCCGTCTTTGTAGACAGAATACACCTTGTCCGTCTTCTCGTCGTATGCGATAGGACAGCCTATAGACACCATATCGGTAGGCACTTTATGGCGTGTGATGTAGGTGAAATCGTTGGCATTGTAGATGTACATATACATTTCTACACCGTAACCCGAGTCGTCGAGCACGAAGAAAAAGTAGCGGTCTTTCACCTTTACGATGCCATAGTCGGGCGAATAGGGTATTTTTTGAACCGCTGTAAGTGGCGAAGTAGCTTCCGTCGTGAACTTGTAGATGCCGTTGTTTTCGTTCACACCCACAAGGTGTCCGTACAAATTGTAGTCTGCATCAGCCGTTTGTGCTGTGGCTGGCATTGCTGCAAAGAAAGCTATGGCAGCAAAAAGGGTAATAAAAAGCTTTTTCATCGTAAAAATATTTTTAATGTTGGTTTATCAGATTGCTCATTTTTCTTTCAGATTACTAATGTTTCCATGCCCGTTCCCACCTTATTATATAAGCAAGGCACAGGGCAATATATGCTTTTACATTCGTCTTTCGTGTCGGTAATAGACTACCGAGTTTTGCAAAAATAATAAAAATATTTTAATTAAACAAAAGAAAGGAAGAAAAATCGTGGCATTCTTCCATATTCCAAGCCTTACAAAAACGGTTTCTAAAACCTGCCATTCATCGGCCCTATTGCAAGGATAAAACCCTTCATCGGCAACTCCGAATATCTGCTGTGGCTATTCAAAACACCCACAAATACTGTAAATATTTTTCACAAGCGCAACTATTACATAACCACCTCTCTATCAACGCATTGTAAAACCTATTGTTTTGCATTCCAAAAGCGGCTCTTTTGCACGGTAAAAGCGGCTGTTTTGCGTTGCAAAACAGCCGCTTTCGCAGTGCCAAATCGAAATTACGGTTTTTCAATAAAATAATCTTTACAAAATCATTGCTTTAATATAAGGGCGTGATACATCACGTTCCTCATAGTCACACGGTTGTTTTTTCGGTGTCAGGATTATAATAAGCCATACCTTTCAAATAGTAAAAGCACTGTCGAAAGCAATGGGTTGTTGCTCTATATAGCAGGGCTTGCACGGTATGTATTTAGAATTGAGCCCTTATTCCTTTGCTGAAATGTTGCGCTTCAAGCCGTCGAACTTGACGCGTTTTACTGCCGAGCCTTTGAAAAGGGCACGGTATTCGTCGATGGTAAGGTTGTGCCAATCGGCTTTTGTCATAGCAAGGAGTTCGGATTTGGGCTGAAATTCGGGGGTGGTATTAGGGATTGCGAACTTGTTCCACGGGCAGGCGGTCTGGCAACGGTCGCACCCGTAAATAGTGGTGCCCATACTTTGCTTGGCTTGTTCGGAGAGTTCGCCACGGTTTTCGATGAGCTGATAGGACAGGCACTTCTCGCTATCGAAGCCCCATTCGTCAGTAATGGCACATGTGGGACAGGCTTCTATGCAGCGACGGCAATTGCCACAACGGCTTGGCATAGGACTGTCGTAGCTATCGAACTCGTAGGGCAGGAAGACTTCGCCAAGGAAAAACATAGAGCCAGCGCGGGGAATGATGAGCTGATGGTTCTTTCCTATCCACCCTAAGCCTGCCCGCTGCGCCCAATAGCGTTCGAGTACGGGGGCAGTATCGACAAAAACACGAATTTCACCCACAGGTTCTTCTCTGGTTTCGTTGGTTTTAGGGGTGGTAATGGCTGTGCTATCGCCATCGTTCTCACCCACTCTGCTGTCGCTTTCGCCTTCAAACTTATTGGCGATGAGGGCAGCAAGCTGTCGCAGCTTCGCTTTCATAACGTCATGATAGTCTTGCCCATAGGCGTAGGCAGCGAGCTGATATTCGGTTTCGGGCATCGTTTGGGCAGGGGCATAGTTCATAGCAAGCGAAACGATAGACTTTGTTCCGGGCACGAGCAAGCAGGGGTTAAGCCGCTTTTCGGTGTAGTTCGCCATATAGTCCATCGTGGCTTGACTGCCTTTGCTTATCCAACCACGCACGGCAGCGGCTGTTTCGGCATCGACAGGCTCGGCACGGGCTATGCCACAAGCAAAAAAGCCGAGACGTTCTGCCTCGACTTTAATCTCCTTCCTTGAATATCTTGAACTCATATCCTTCGTTTTTCAGCCACTCCAAAGCACGCGGCAGGGCGTAATGGAGCTTGTCGATGCTCTTCAATGAATCGTGGAACGTGATGATAGAACCGTTGCGGGCGTATTTCTGAACGTTGCGCAGCACGTCTTTCCCTGTAAGCCACTTGGAGTAATCGCGGGTTACGAGGTCCCACATTACGACACGATACCTCCGTTTTACCCACCAATAGACGGTGTGGCGGAGCCAGCCGTGTGGCGGACGGAAGAACTTTGACTTGATGAGGGCGTTGGCTTCGATGACATCGACCGCATAGGTAAGGGTGAAATGCTTGAACGAACCAAGGTGATGATAGGTGTGGTTGCCCACCAAATGCCCCCTGCGCACCACTTCTTCGTAGAGTTCGGGATACTTCCTTACGTTGTCGCCAACCATAAAGAAGGTTGCTTTTGCACCGTACTTGTCGAGCGTATCGAGAATGAAAGGTGTGGCTTCGGGGATAGGACCATCATCGAATGTCAGGTAGACGGAGTGGTCGTCGGGCGACATTCGCCACAATGCGTGCGGGTAAAGCCATCGCAACCAGCGTGCGGGTTGTTCTATAAACATATTCAGCGTGTTCCCTTGTCTTTCGTTAAGAGGCTTTTGGGGTGGGTGTTCGTGTGGTTAATGGCGGAAAAACGTGTTCCTCCATTTTCTGTTATCGCAGAATAGGCAGCGAGATAACGAACGTTCGAGGGTGCGGGGTCGGTGTTGGAAACGTGATGAAACAACGCTTTCGGACTGTTGGCAGGGTGTGGGGGACGTGAAAAATCACGTCCCTACACGTCTTGTCCTGTATTCGTTGCTTTCTGACCGCCCCTATGCTTTACTGCATTTTGCCGCCTTTTGCCTCGTAAGCCTTTAACATTCCCATAAGTTCGGCATTGCGTGCATTTGCCCACTGCGGATTGTTCTGCTCGTTTGCACGAATATACTGATACATAATCTGCAAGTGCATTGCGCAAGAACTCATGTTCATATTGAATGTATTTGTAGGAAGACTCAAGTAGTAGCGCACGTATTGCGCTGATGTCTTCCACATTGCATTGTACATTGCTTCTGCTTTGGCTTTCTTTCCTAACATTGCGTAGGCGTCAGCCATTATCGGTCCACCCTTCACGTGTGAGAACGAAAGCGGCACATTATAGGTTGGCAGTTCCTTTTCGGCCTTCTCAAGCACCTTCAAAGCCTTGTCGCGCTTGCCTTCCAACAGAAGATTCATTGCCAATTGTGCCATTTCACGACGGTGGGTATAGCACATACGCAAAACGGTTTCGTCGAGATAGACACCCTTTGTAGACACTCCGCCCCATCGGAACTTGTTCATAACGAGGTTGTAGGTCTTGTCTGTGTCGAAGCTACCTGCCTCCTTGGTGTAGAACGGTGTAATGCGGTTCAGCAATCCCTCCTGTATGAAGTTGTCGCCAAGGTTCATAAAATTGTCGCTGCCTACGGTAATAGCCACATAAAGCGGACGTGTCCAGTTGCAGTTGGCAATCATTTCGAGCATCATAATGTCGCTCTTCATCAGTCCGTCCTTACCTACGAGCGAGATAGCCATACGGTCTGGAATGCTGTCGGTAGGCATCATCATGCCACTGCGGCGCACTGCTGCCTTGTCGATGGTCATATACAACGTGTCGGTAGGTATGCAGTGGAACTGCGGGTCGCGCGAACGTACCCAGTATTTCAGCACGTTCTTCAGTTCGAATGGGTCGGCACCGAACTGTTGTCTTGCCTGTTCAGGGTTCTCCTTGTATAGGTCTAACACCTGTTGTTTCAGCTCTGACTGCACAGGAATGTATTCGTTTGTACCGCTTATATAGTCGAGTCGGTTCCACTTGATTGGCACACTTGGCGATGTGTAGGCAGGTCGGCGCATCTGGTCGATGTACCAATCGGTCTGCAAGTACGACAGGTTGCAGACGCGAGTGTCGGTGCGCACGCTTTCAACATCTTGGTTGTACCACAGTGGGAAAGTATCGTTGTCGCCGTTGGTGAACACGATTGGGTTGCCCTTTTCCTGCATAGAGTTCAGGTAATTCTGCCCGAAATCGCGGCAAGTATAGCGTCCAGAGCGGTCGTGGTCGTCCCAAGTCTGCGATGCCATCTGTATCGGAACAAGGATAGATGCTGCCGAAGCAATGGTTGCAGCGGCGGTTCCAGAAACCTTAAGCTTCTTCAGCCAGTCGTAAATGGCAAGCACTCCGAGTCCGCACCATATAGCATAAGCGTAGAACGAGCCTGCATAAGCATAGTCGCGCTCGCGTGGCTGGCTTGGTGTTTGGTTCAGATAAACCACAATGGCAAGTCCTGTCATAAAGAAAAGGAAGAACACTACCCAGAACTGCTGTATGCCTCGGCGTCCTCGCCATGCCTGCCAGAACAGACCGAGCAGACCGAGCAAGAGTGGCAGACAGTAGAACACGTTGTGTCCCTTGTTTGCTTTCAGCTCGTCGGGTAGCAAGTCTTGGTCGCCGTAGAGCATATTGTCGATGAACGAGATACCCGTAATCCAGTTTCCGTGTTCAGGTTCGCCATAGCCTTGTATGTCGTTTTGGCGGCCAGCGAAGTTCCACATAAAGTATCGCCAGTACATAAAGTTGCACTGATAAGACAGGAAGAAGCGTATGTTCTCGAACTGTGTCGGCATCTTAACGCCGTTCACGTCGTGTCCGTCTATGCCTCCCATAATCTGTTCGTAGTTCTGTGCGTGCGCATTGTCCCACATACGAGGGAAGAACATATTCTGTTCAAACACCTGCGACGTCTTGTTGCGCACCAGGAAGTAAGCGTCTGGCTCGTCGGGCGATGCCTTTTCCTTGCGTTCATAGATAGGCTTGCCTTTCTTCATCTCGTAGTGTCTGCCGTCTTCTGCCACCTTTGGCTGACTGGTATAAGCCTGTCCGTAGAGCTTAGGAGAGTCCTCATACTGGTCGCGTGCAAGGTAACTGCCGAGCGTGAAGATGTCTTCCGGCGAGTTCTGATCCATTGGAGGGTTCGCCGTCGAGCGTATTACGATTTCGGCATACGATGCGTATCCGATTATCATCATCAGCATACAGAGCAACGCCGTGTTCTTCAACCGTGCAGAAACGAGCAACTCTTTGCCACGCTTGATGTTGAGCACGAAGTACAGACCCGCAAGTATGACGATGCCAACGATGAATGCGCTCCAGCCGTAGCCCACGAACGGAATACCGATAAGTCCGAAAGCAGCGAGGAACGCTATGTTCTGACGATTGCGATTGCTGTCCTTATAGGTTTCGGCAATAGCCCAAACGAAGCTGCCGATGAGCAGCAAGATGTAAAGAATGGTGCCCGTGTTGAACGGCATACCGAGCGTATTGGTGAACAAAAGTTCGAAGAAACCGCCCACGGTGATGATGCCTGGCACGATGCCATAGAGCACGGCAGCCACCAAAACAATAGATACGGCGAGGGCAATGAGCGAGCCTTTGAGATTGGCATCGGGCACACGCTTGTAATAATAAACCAGCACGATGGCAGGAATACAAAGCAAATTGAGCAAGTGAACACCGATGGAAAGTCCTGTCATATAGGCAATTAAAACCAACCAGCGGTCGGCGTGCGGCTTGTCGGCATTGTCTTCCCACTTCAATATGAGCCAGAACACCACCGCCGTAAACGCCGACGAGTAGGCATAAACTTCGCCTTCGACAGCCGAAAACCAGAAAGTATCGCTGAAAGTATAGATTAATGCGCCCACCATCGCTGCGCCCTCAATGGCAATGAGCTTGCCCATTGATATTTCTTCGCCGTCGCGCACGATTAGCTTGCGTGCGAGATGGGAGATAGTCCAAAATAGGAACATAATGCACGTTGCCGACAACAACGCACTCATAGTGTTCACCATACGTGCCACCTGCGTTACGTCGCTTGCAAAATGCGAGAAGAGATTGGCTGTAAGCGCAAAGAACGGTGCCCCCGGTGGGTGCCCTACTTCGAGCTTATAGCCTGTTGTAATAAACTCGGGGCAGTCCCAAAAACTTGCCGTTGGCTCTATCGTGGAGCAGTAAACGAAGGCAGCAATCAGGAAAGCGAGCCACCCCAGCGTGTTGTCCACCAATCTAAACTTTTTCATCTATTATATATAATAATGTGTAATTGTCTTTCTGCGTTTTCCTTTGCAGTAAGTGCAAAGTTGCTTGCAAAGGTAATATTTTTTTTCCATTACCTTTTAAAGGGTATATAAAAATTCGTTAAAGACCCGCTGCCGACGGTATGAACAGATGTCTTCTCCTTTCTTCCTCCTCAAATTCCTTGATTTGAAGTGGCGCATATTCTTATGTCTCTTGTTTATCGTTGCGTTTCTTTCTTACTATTCTTATTTGGTGCAATACGCTTGATGTCTTGGTCAAGCTGCTTAATACTGTCAATATGCTCTATTTGTCGTTGTTGTTCTTTGTAAGCAATGTATTCCTTTGTAGCTTTCTCCACTGCCAATTCGTGAGAAATACTACCTGCATGTTCAAGAATATTTTTCTCGTTCATAGTAAGAACAAGGCGTAGTTTCTGCACCCAATCACGCATATACATAGGCTTCTCTGCCAATGCCTGTGCTTCTGCATAGGCAAGAAACTGCTCTACAATTAGTTTCAACATACTTATTTCGTCCTCATTGAGATAGTTCTTACCTATCAAGGCATCGGCTTTGGTTACCTTCCCCTCTTTCAAAGTTGAAGTCAGCCCCATCATAGGAAGCGTTGCATTGGCACGATAATAAAGAAGTTCTGCAGCCGTTTTTCCACTTACCGCCCAAAGCAATTTGTTTTGTACCTCCCTATAAAATGCCAGTGTCATATCGTCTGAAGGGTTATAGTCTATGCTGGTGGCATAGATGTCCTTTATCTGTTGATAAAATACCTTCTCAGAAAGACGTATTTCTCGAATACGTCCTAAGAGTTCCTTAAAGTAGTTGTACGATGAACCTGTTTTAAACCGCTCGTCGTTCAGTGCAAAACCTTTTATGATATATTCTCTCAAACGTTGAGTAGCCCAGATACGAAACTGCGTACCTTGTTGCGATTTAACACGATAGCCAACAGAAATAATAACATCAAGGTTGTAATAATCTATATTTCTTTCGATAGTTCTGCTTCCTTCCATTTGAACTGTTGCAAATTTTGCAACAGTTGAATTAAGGTTCAATTCTCCTTCTTCAAATACGTTCTTAATATGTCTGGATATTGTAGATTTGTCGCGACCGAAAAGCATTGACATCTGCTCTAAGCTAAGCCAAGCAGTTTCACCTTCAAAACGAACATCTATCTTGATTTTCCCATCTTCCGATTGATAGATGAGCATATTATCGTTATTGTTAGCTTCCATATTTTAATCTTTTTCATTCTTAGACAAAGTTGCACGAAAAACTGTAAGCCATATCTTATCAGTCCTATTATCTTCGAGTTCGCCTATACGATTACAATGAATACTTCATTTAAAAGTTTATTTACAAAGGTACTATTTTCTAATATCGTAGGCAAAACTTTAGATTATTATTTTATGAGAAAAAGGAAAATTAGATTTATTATCCTTTATTCTTCTTTATCTCACTACTTATCTGCAAAAATAAACCTTAATGAATCGTATCCCCACAACGAAAGGATAACAGATGCTGAAAACAGCTGCCATTTTGTAAAGATAAATCAACAAGAAAACGATAATTTCGCTTTGGCATTGCGAAAGCGGCTGTTTTGCAACGCAAAAGAGCCGCTTTTACAGTGCAAAACCTACGCTTTTGGAACGCAAAACA
>ERZ773027.677-NODE-677-length-20577-cov-3.454780_pt1 | contig 20577 bp, 13 predicted proteins | sample MGYA00511032_ERZ773027 | MGnify/ENA primary metagenome ERZ773027 (study PRJEB29015, sample SAMEA2738138) | human oral metagenome | biome: human oral; feature: human-associated habitat; material: saliva | place: China | collected 2190 ... | reverse complement strand
ATACTGTTGCTTTAACTTCTTTTGCCACCTCTTTTGGTTTAGGATCGTATAAATCCATATCGCCGCCACTGGTAACATAAAGCGCCCGCCCCATTTGTTCGCCACCTTTAAACGCAGATATAACGCTAGGGCTTTTCAGATAATTAGATCTCTCATTTGAAAGATTATCCATCTGTTTAGTAATTATATCTCTTTGAGCGGGATCTTCTGTTGAGGATAATTTATCTCTCAATGCACCTAATTGAGCATCATAAACACCTAACACTTGAACTGCACCAGTTAGATTTTTTTGCGCCTCTTTCATTCCATCGCCACCACTGCCGCTTGCTCTAGCGTATCTAGCTTTAATTCGAGCTATGGCGGCCGCCTCAGAAATATTATTGCTGAGTTTAATGTTCTCTAACTCAATATCTTGCTGATGCTTTTTATCGAGTTGAGCATCATCAAAGGCTCGCTGTTTATCAGATTCTTTTTCTTTCCAATCTAATAATTTATCAGTTTCCTCATTTTTCCAGCCTTGCTCTACATTTTTTACAACACCAGTACCGAATCCTTGAGCCATTGCGGCTAAAATGCCACCTAATCCCATATTACACCCCTTGTTGCATTGATTGAGGTTTATTGCCTTGCATTTGTGCTTGGCGTTGATTTTCAAGCTCTGATACTTTGCCAATCATATCAACATATTGCTGCTCTTCTTCAGGCGGTAAAATACCATTTGTCGCCTCGCCAAATTGATCTAACGCATCCATTAAAATGTCGATAATGATGTCATCAATCTGATCTTCAGGTACGCCAATTTGTTGCAATAATTGCATTGTTAAATCTTTTGCGACTTGCATCATCACTTGAGGCGGGATTGTTTTGCCATTTTGTTGAGCGGCTTGAATATTTGCGATCATCGCCGTTGCAACTAAATCCGCAACGCCTTTTTCAACACCTTTTTGCTCAATTCGCTCTTGTGCAACGTTAGCGATAGCATTAATGGAATTCTCCATTACCATGTTATACATCTGAGCTTTGCCGCCTTGTTGCTCTTGATTTTGCATCATGTCGCCAGGCTGACTTTGAGCTATAACATCTTGATTTCCACCTTGAGTTTGTTGAGCCATTGAATCTAAAATACCCATTATGCGTTCCTTATATTACTGAAATGTTATTCCACAAATTAACTAATTGAGGAATACTACTGTAATTTTCCTCTTCTTTGTATTGACCGTTTTTCACTTTCGCTCTTTGTTGCATCGTTCCTAAAATACCTTGCCCGGTATATTCAGTATTGCCGGCAATTTTCCGCATTTGCTCGCCATCTCTAAAGGCTTGCAATGTTTTAGCCTTGTCATCCTGAATTTCGCTATTTAGCACGGAGGAATTTAGTTTATCGGCAGCGTGTGAAATAGCGGAATTATGTCTGTATTTATCGGCGAGAGTGCTTGCGGCTGAACCTAAAAATGAGCCACCAATCCCGCCTGTTGCCACACCTCCTAAAATGCCAACGGCAGATGCACCCCAGCCAGCAGCCCTAGAGCCAAGACTATCCATATCTTCCTGATAGGCATCACGCACTTTTTGAGATTCTGCGTTATAAATTGCTCTCTGTCCTGGAGTCATTTTCCCCAAAACTTGGCTTTCTTTATTCAGCACACTATCCGCCACCGTGCCAAGCTTTGTTGCACCTAACTGCGCCGCACCTGTCGCAATAGCTCCAATCATTGATGTCGGCTCTGTAAAAGAGCCGATCATTGTTCCTATTTGATTGCCTACTGCATTACCTATCCCCTCTCTATCAAGGCTTTCTTTTGTGTTATGGTGAGCAATATCTCTAATCCGATCTCTTGAAGTAAAGGCGGTGATATTATCCCAATCCTGTCTAGCGGAATATGGCGCATTTTTCGCTACATCACGACCGAATAATCCTCCAGCTAAACTGCTCTTGCTACCGCTAACTACACTAGATGCTGCCGCATTACTTTGATAATGCGTGCCGATGCTTTGACTAATCGCACTTCTACCGCCAAAACCAGTATCAATAGGATTGCTTATGCTTTGATTTGCATTGTTACTCTTACCTCTACTGGCAAGATGCTTATCCATTCTATCTCTTGTGCTTTGGTAGTTCTCACTGCTATCATGCTCTTGCCAGCCGCCTCTGCTATCATTAGCACGCTCATAGCCAGCTCGCTCCATGCTTTCGCCAAAACTATCGCTAATTGATTTAGATTCTGATCGAGCCATAACTAAATGCCTTTGTTTTTACGTTCTAACTTACTTTGCATTTCCGTTAAAATTCCACCGTTTGCCAAGCCTGGTGAATTATCAACGGTTAAGCTGTTATATGAAACATCAACATCCGGCACTGCTGAATATTTAGATTTTAGAGCATCTTGCATATTCAATAGATCACGTTGCTGCCTCATTAAATCCTTATTTTGTTCTTTTTGAGCAAAATAACTACCAACGCCAAGCAACGTATTCCCTAATAGATTTGTCGCCTCTTTGTTGTTTTCCATCCATTTGCCGGCTTTTCCAATGGCATCGCCAATATTCGTTAGCCAGCCATTAGATGTTGCCCCCTTTTCGCCAGCTACATCAAGTGCGCCAGTTATTGCGCTCCATGCGTTATCCCAAAATGATGCCATAAATCCCCCTATTTAATTCCAATTGACGGTACGCCCAAGCTAGGGAAAGACGACCAATTTTGTTTGGTTGTTGGAATCCCTTGCATGAATTTAGATACGAAGTTGATCTCTGAATCTCGGCTAGATTTCAGTGTGTTAATAGCCTTTTCCTTATCCTCCGCTTTCATGTTTGTGTTGTTTAAAATACCGGCAATTTGAGCATCAAAGTTATTTGCAATCTGCATTGTAAAATCTATTGATTTCCCGATAGTATTAGCCGAAACTTGCGCATTTAAATTTCGCATTTCATTCTGATGATTTAGATTAGCTAATTCACGTTGATTCGCTCTATCTAACGCATTTTGAGATGCAGTGAAGTTGTATTGAGCTTGATTTAAACGACTTTGATTACTGTAATTTAAATCAGACTGTAATTTTGTTAATCTACTTTGATTATTGTAATTTAAGTCCGATTGTAATTGAGTTAATCCTCTTTGGTGCGCTCTATCAAGATCTGCTTGTGATGCTGCAAATCTATTTTGTGTGTCATTTAATCGACTTTGATTTTGATAACTTAAATCAGCTTGCAATTTCGCCAAACCGGTTTGATGCTCTCGATCAAGTCCAGCTTGCGATGCTGCAAATCTATTTTGTGTGTCATTTAATCGACTTTGATTTTTATAACTCAAATCCGCTTGTAATTGAGCTAATCCACGTTGATGCTCACGATCTAAACCCGCTTGCGATGCAGTAAATTTGTTTTGCTCTTGATTTAAGCGGCTTTGATTACTGTAACTCAAGTCAGCTTGGAGTTTAGCTAAATCCTTTTGATGCCCTCTATCTAAATTAGCTTGCGATGCGGCGAATTGATGTTGAGTGTCTTGCGATGCGATTGGAATTGCAGCATCAAGCATAGCTCTTTGCGCCGCCTCTGCACCAAGTGTTGAATTTTGCAACCCACGATTAGCAGCGATTCGCTCGCCTTTTGCCGCCGCACTTCTCATCAGCAAAGAATTGCTATTTAAGATGTTTGCGACATTGCCGGCCATTGTGCCGGAATTGTCCTTTTCTGGAGTTTGCGAAACTGTTGGAGCTTGTGGCTGCTTTTTATTTAAAGCGCCGCTCATAGTGCCTAGAATTGACATATATTCTCCCAAAAAGAAAAGCCGCTATTTAGCGGCATCTTGTTTAAAATCTTCGGTATATTGTCGGCGGTAAACTTCACTGAAATAGGATTCCTTACAGTGATTGCGATCAAAAAATACCGCATTGATCAATATATGGATTACACGCCATCGCTTACGAGGATGTTCCGTTAAGACTGCACCACGATAAGCACGACTTGACAATGTTTCATCGGCCGCCCCGCAAGTAATGGCGTTAAACAACTGATCGATTGCAATAATGACATGGTAAAACCATTTTTTCACTTTCTCTTCATTAATCATTATTTACCCTCCAAATGCTCTTGATATGTTTTCGACCAACCGGATGACCAGTTATAATCTTTCGGATTAGCTGATTGCTCTAATAGCAGTTTGTGCATATACGCATTTTCATACATTTTTTCTTTGAGCATTTTGGCGGCATTCCATACTGCCTTAAAATCCTCAAAATGAATTACTTGAGCGGTGTTATCTGCACAAATTAAAGTATAAGTATTCTCCTTGCCGTTTAAGTCAAAATCAGCCTTAATCTCAACCAACGTACTGCGCCCTTTATCGTCTGTATCAACCCATTTATTGATTTCAGGCACAAATACACCACCATTTACACAATCATCACGCTTTTTGTTAATCGCTGCTCTAATTTCAGCCCTTTGAGCATTTAATAACTCATTTTGTTTATCTTGCGGCACTACCCATTTACTGCCATCCCATTTATGGCATTCGCTAGGCTTTTCCTCCTTAACTATGTTGCCATTAACAACATAACAGCCTAGTAAATCATCTGTTTCAGATTCAACCTCCAAAACTCCGCAATTAACCGGGAATAAGAGCGAGGCATCACGAGAGCATGAAATTACTAATCCATTATCGTCAAACATAACCTTTAATGTGTCTTTAGCAAATTGTGATTGAATCTCATACCAATCTTTCTCATCTTCGCTTTTTAAATACAACACTCCATCAATAGCGTTGCTGCTTGGCTCGTATAGTTTGAATTTTTTTATGTGTAGCATATTTATTACCCTTAACCTGTGATGTTGTACCAGTTGCCATTAACTAATTTTTGTATAGGTCGATAGGTTAATGTTTCAGTAGAACTTTGAACCCTACTACCAGTTAGCACGTAACCGCCACCAGGAAGAGGATCAAGTTTATTTCTAAATATCGGAGCGCCCAATCTAATATCAGAAACGACTTCAGAAGTTAGAGCCAATGTGCCACCTCGTTCGGGGAATAAAATATCATATCTATCCTCAACCCATATTTTGAAACGATAGCCATTTAGCTCAAATCTTGCGCCTTTGCCATCCTGTCTATTGACGTGCAATCCACCAAGATTACCTGATTGCTTAACGATTACAAAACTAGAATCATCTTGGTGCGCTTTATTTAGTGACCGACTGCCTGTTTTTACATCGCCTGAACTAACAAAGTCACCGTTATGTTCAAAAGTCCATAATAATTGGTGTCCGTTATCCTCAATTAAATGGATAACACCTCGTCCAAATCCATCGCCTCCGCTTTGAGATGTTGTGTAACCAAATGAAAACGCAGCACCATAAGCACCAGCACTATTAACTAATCCTTTAATAAATGGATGATAAGTATCACGATTAATAGAGCCGACTGATGTAACAATATATGGCGCATTGGCTGCGTATTGGTTTACATAAGCACCATGTCCAGCTTGAGGAACTTCAAGATGACCGTCTGCAATGAATTTATTACCATCATAACCAAATCGTTTTTTTGCTTCACCAAAGGCGATAAATCCTTGCTTGTAGTCAAAGTTGCCCATAATCCCTATGGAATTGGAAACATTTACATCACCTATAAAAGCATCATCCCCGACTTTAATATTTCGTCCAGTGTTATTGCTGGTCACTTCTATATTAGGCAAAATAAGAGTGCCAGTCATTGTATCGCCTGATTTATCAACCGCCCAACTTCTGTATGCAACAGTATCGCCATCTCCTGATATTACCGGAAATGATAGATTAATACGTTTTCCCTCATTAGAATTGAATAGCATATTAAATCGGCGATTTGCATCTTCATGCGAATTAGGATGAACTTCTAATTGCCAATAGCCTTGTGATGTTTCAAATTGAAAAGCACTCCATCCTCCCGATGAACTGTTTTTTACTCTTAGAATGCCGTTTATTGTTGTATTGCCACTCTTAGGAACTTTTCCATCTGCATTATTATTAGCCTCAACGGCTTTATCATACGCTTGTTTAACCGCATTACTTGTCGCAACAGTTTCATCGTCTTCACTATCTATGCTAGATGATTTGCTTGTTGTTTTAATGTAACCAGTTAATGTTTCAGGTATTTTTGCTATAAGCGTTGCTAGATATTTACCCGCTTTTGCGGTCAATCCCAATTCTTCACTATCTGATGTCGTGCTGCTTGTTAGCTGCACAATGCCTTTAGTTTGAGTGTCAGCGCTTGGAACGTTTAAGATTTTCTCATATTCGATTTCGCCATTTGCTAGACTTCTAGCTCTTTCAGCCGCTTTCACTGCTTCTTCAGCTTTACTTGCGGCTATATCGGCATTGTTTTTCGATGTAATTGCGGCTGATGATGCAGTTGTTTCAGATTGCGCCGCTTTGGTTGCATAGTGATACGCTGAATATTTATCACCTTGTACCGCTTCATTAACTGGATTAGCCGCCCATTTGTGAGCCATGTTTTCAGAATTACTAGCCGCTTGTTGGCTGCTTTGTGCGGATGTCGCTGCTTGTGTTGCCGTATCAGCTTTTTGAGTTGCGGTCAAAGTATTTGCAGCAACAGATTGCGCATTTTGAGCGACTTGTTGAGCTTTGGCCGTTACATCATCTCTCGCATTATTCACGCTCTCTTCTGTTTCAGTGAGCATTTTGAGTGGAACAGGGTGCATCGGATCGGTTGGCTCGGGGATTAATGGACTGTCTTTAAACCCTTTCCCATCATCTCGCATTTCAGGGATGCGCTCAAAACTTGTTTGAATTGCATCAAATTCATCAGATACGGCTTGCCCGTCGGCTTTTGTGTATGGAGTAAATTGATGTTTGCGTTTATACCAGCTTTTTTTAGACACGATAATTTCTCCGGGTAATATAGTTTAAGATAAGTCCACTAATTTCAAATTGTGGAGAGTAGATTGATGAGCCAGCAAATGACAAGGCAATATTTCGGCTATACCCTGATAATTGAAGTGTAGGCGTTGAGTAATCTTCAGCAGACCAAAGAAAATCATTCCAAAGAGAATCATTCCAACGACCGCCGCCGCCGGCAATTTCTAAATCTTTACTTAGTGAGGCTGAATGGTAGTTTGAATTGTAATCAAGATCGAAACGGAAACTTATTTTTGATTTCCCATCGGTTGTCGCTTGCAATTCAGCACTATGCCAGCTTTTTATTAATGTTGGCGATCCGCAATGGTTAAATGCCATTTTTACAGTCCAATCTATGCTTTTACCCGAAAAGGAATAGCATTTATCAGACTGGCGATAGACTTTACCATCGCTAAAAGTAATATAAACTTGATTAGGCGATTGCCAAAGACCTTGTAACGGCTCAGGGTAAATAAAAGATGTACTTCTTGTTGTGCCGTCAGGTTGCACCATTACGCATAAGTGCCGCCCCTCAGACGAATAGAATCTAACCTGGTTTGATTTAGCTTTGGTGGAGGAATAAACAATGTTATACGACTGTTTATCAAAGGCAAGTTTGCGGTTTGCATCCATTTCGCTTAATCTGAAGTCACCGAATTGCTCAGTTTGATCTATTCTAGTGATACCGTTTTTTGTAATTGCAATAGGTATAAATGATGTTTGCAACGTATTAGGATTTATGCCGACCGATGAAATGTCTTTTAGCACCCAATCTTCACGGCCTGAACCATAAAGCCCCGATGTTTTATTTTGACAACCAATAATTAAAACGCCGCCGGTGGTGGATGATAATGCGGTTATTTCATCCCCTAAACCGAATTGCTCTGAGCCTAATAATACCGCCCAACGATTAGGATGCCCGACTAATGAATGTCCTAATTGACCGCCAGCGAATGATGCAAATAGATGATTTCTGTGCGCACAAATATATTGTGGACTATCATTATTCACTAAAATTGGAATGATAATCCCATTCGGACGAACCTCAATAATCTGCTCGCCATTGCACCCATAGGCATAATACGTATTAGATCCGCCATAGAAATTATGGTAGATAAATTGCCAGTCTTTACCTTTGGTTAGCGAAACCCTGTCACATTCTTCTATTGTCGCAACGGTTGTGCTATTTATCTGTAATGGTTGGTTAGCTAAAACAGATTGTGACAAGACAACATAGCCCGATTTACTATCAGGCGCTAAAGATACCGAATGAATCACACCTCTAACATTGCCCGATGTAAAGTCTGAGTTATCCAATAGATTTTCAGGTTTAACTAGGTTTTTTAACTTGGCAATATACGTTGCTTGAGCAACCGTCCAGCTATTGTCGGAACTGATAAATACACCGCATCTATCACCATCATCACGAAAAGCGATCAGATTATCATTCAACTCTACAACGCCACGAATATTTCCTGTTCCTGGAACTGGAAATACAGCATCAACCCCTAACTGGAATGCCTTTCCTCGATAAACCAAGTCATCAGCAAAATCACCATCGATAGAGCTATTCACATAACTTGCAGTAAAGCTAACACCACTAACAGAAAAACTTGCTCCGTTAGTCATTGTTTCCGGCTTTAAAAAAGCAACAACAAAGGCATCATCTAACACATCAATAATGCGGTATTGTTTACCGTTATGGGTAAATGCTTTATTGTGAAATTGCTCTTTATTGGCGATATTCCCAACGTGCAACACAGCATAAGTCATTTGAGATGGAACTGTTTTACCATCCAAACATTCATACCCCTCAATTCTGGAAAATCCACCGCCATAAATAGGCTGCACATTTAGCGTACTAACCGCATCACTACTAGCCTTTGCGATTGGAGGAGTAGATAGATCCATCCCACCGCTAATAGCGATAAACTGTGATTGATTTCTCGGTAACTGTGCCATTTATTTGCCTAATGATGGAGTTGGTAAGAATTGAGTGCAAAGTAAGTGCAAATATTTATCCCATTCGTTTTGCCCACGCAAAATTAGCTCTTGAGCATTTTGCGATAAGGCTTTGCCTTGCATTGCATAATAAACAATAGCAACATGGAATTTTTCAGGAATGAAAGGAGTATCAGCAGATTCTTCAAGTATTTGAGGATTTTTAGAAGAGAATCCCTCCCCCCAAAAATCCTCACTCCAATCACGCAAAGATTGAATATCTAGCCACGATTCACGAACTGCATCAACATACTCTAGGCTACGACCTTTCTGATTGGCTACGCCGAATGGGCCATCACCTGTATCATTCATTTCACGGCGTAACCGTTGAGCAAGTTGAAGATAATTCATTATTCATCACCTAATACTGTAATTGAGAATCGAGGCGCAAAGTATTCGTCCAATGTACCGTCTTTATTTTGTGTAAAGCGAACTTCACCTGATTTAGCCAATAGCTGATATGCCGGCTCAGGGATAGATACTTCTTCACCACGTTTGATTAACGCATCCCAATCACCAATACTGACATAAACATCACTATTGTCTGTTTCGCTTGGTGCAATAATAATTCGCACACGCTTATGCGCTAACAATGGAATATCGCCTTGTGTTTCTTGTGCCACTTGCGGTTGTAATTCCACTTCCGCATCAGGGCGTAAAATGCCATTCGCTGATTCAAAATCAAGAATTGCTTGAACTAGCTCTTCTTTCTTACCGTCTTTTTCAACGCCGCAATAATCACGCAAATGAGCAACTAATTCTTCTTTTGTTGCTTTTTTTAAATCAATAAATGGATAAGCCATTGTGTCCTCACTAAAAAAATAAAGCCCTCACAAGGAGGGCTTTTGATTTACGAATTAAAACTAAAGTGATGATGCAGCCACTTCTACACGAACTAACCAAGCATCGTTTAGGATTTTACCCGCCCACCAAGTTTTCCAACCAACTGAGCCAGTTTGACCTAATTCATCGCCTTTTTCAGCTTTACCAGGATTACGCACTAAAATTTGTGCAGCATCTTTACCTTTTAATGGGCAAGTTGCATAAGCATCTTGACCGAATACGGCGATTTTATACACGTCCGCTTTAGCGCCGGCAGTAGATAGCACTTTGTTTGCTGTCGGTGTACCGCCTTTGTTGATTTCAGGAGTGAATAAAGGCGATGTAATAAAGCGCACGTTTTCGATTGTACCGAACTCTTGCGGAACAATCGGCTGACGAGAGCCATATTCTGCAACTGGAGTGAATCCAGGTAAGCTGCGAATATCAGCCTCTAAGTCAGTATGGCATACCGCAATGTATGCAGCCTCAATCGGTTTAGTACCGTATTTGATTGAGCCATCAAGGATAGATGTTTTTTTCTTCGCACGATTGCGTTGTAATTTACGCACTGCCGCACGAATATGCTCAAGTTTGACATGAGTGTTTACATCGTTGGTAGATGTACCGTTAGCGAAAATAACGTTTGTACCGCCACTAATTGCGCCCCAAGCTAAAAGCTCAGTTGTTTCAGCCGCTTGCTCACCTGAAAGCATCGTGGTATCGCTTAACACTTGATCTTCATGGGTATCTTGAATCACATCAGTGATTTCAACCCAAGAGCCGTATTGTTTTAATTGCACTTCCACATCTTCATACGCCATTTTTTGAGATTCTGGACGAACGCCCTCAGTTAATGGAGTTGTTGCCGGTGCAAATGGTTTTGGACGGCGGAATTTAATGGTTTGAGATTTGTTTTGTGGAACTGGTTTAGTTTGACCAAGTTTATTCAAAACAAGGATAGGTTCTGCATGAGCAAGCATTTTTGCTTCTGCATAAACTTTTGTGCGTGGAGAAATGTCGCCATCGGTATATTTAGTTGTAGCCATGATAAATTTTCCTCAAATGAACTAACTTATTTATCGCTGTTTAGCAAATTCAGCAGCGAATTGATTGAACAACGATTCTTCATCAACTTCATTACCCCCTTTTGGACTTGTGCGACCGGTAGGAAGTGACAATGCTGAAAGTTGCTGAGAACGTTTACTCCGTTGCTCTGAGATTGATGCGGCAGTCTTTTTGTATTCATTGAGTAAGTAGATAGCATCTTGTGGATCGTCTGATTTAAACAATGCCTTGATGCCTTTTGGTTGATTATCTACCCATCTATGAAACATCGGATCGCCTAAAATGTCGTTTGCATCAGGAACGACTTGAGTAACTAAAGAGATTGAGCTATCAAGTTGTTGCTGCGCAAAATCTTGCATGTTTGCATCGACCATCTGAGCAATCGGCGCTGAAATATCATTAAGGCGTTGATTTTGTCCGGCGAGAATGCGGGATAATACTTCAGCAACTTCAGGATAGTCCGCACGCAAATTATCTAACTCACCATCAAAGGTAGTTTGACTTTGCTCGAGCTGTTCTAACGCTGCCTTAGCCTGTTGATATTTCTTAGAGAGAGCGCCAACACGACCACGTTGAGATTTAGCCATGTGTTCGTATCTCTCTTTTTCTGCTTTCATCAAACGGAAATGATCTTTCACTTCATCTGTGGCATCAGATAACCATTCAGGCAATACTTCCTCTTTTTCATCCGGCTGTTGCGGGATATTTTCTTGAGTGGTATTTTCCATGCGTTGATCGGGCGCTGGCTGTTCGGTTTCTTCTGCGACTGACGGTTTAACTTCGGCAGTTAGTCCACCTGATTCAATTTGATTAGCGGCCTCATCGAAAGCGGCATCAGCATTAAATTCTGTGGTGTCTTGATTTTCCATTTATTACCTCATTAAGCGGCATATAGCGGCTTGTGATAATTCGTTGATAACAAAAAAGCCAACTCATTGAGCTGGCTTATATTTAACTGTTTAGATCTGATACTAAACTTCTTAATTCTTTAATCTGACCTCTTAGAATATTGTATTGCTGAGGTGTTAATCCCTCAGCGCATAAATCCTGACAATACTCTTCGATCCGTTTATTTAGGTAGGAGATTAGAGAATTTCTGTCTGTTGAACTTGATAAAATCAATTTCTGCATAAAATCTCCAATAAAAAACCGAATTGCATTTCTACAATTCGGCTATTTTGTTGAATTTTACTGCAAATATTTTTAAATGTCAATGGATTAGTGTGTGTTTAATCCCTCCATTTGTCGATATTTACGCAATAATCGTGCTTGCACGCCGCTCATTTCTTTATTGTATCGTTTAATACCATTTTCATAAGCGACCGCACTGATTTTCCCCGAACGCAATGCACGAGTAAGTTTTGCCTTTTCACTTCTTGCTGACTTGATAACACTTTCTTCTTCCTCATGGAATTTGATAAGTTTCATCTTATCAGCATCTAACCAATCGCCTAATTCATTGCGCTCTTTGCGAGATTTGTATTCGTTATAAACGCTTTTTGCCTCTTCGCTTGCCTCATAGTAACGGCTTTGAATCGCAAATTCGTTTGTCGTGCCAATGAATTGATTTAGGAATGGCGTGCGAGTTTTGCGGCCTAAATCTTCACGGTTCGGATTTTCAACAAATACAGTATTTAGCTCTTTAAGACTACCAAACATTGAACTGTACCCATCAAACAAGTTTTTAATTTGCTCAGGGTGCATATCAATTCCTAATGTATCATTAAGCTCAATAGCGGTATCTTTCCAAAATTGAGCGGTTGTCGCCTTAGATTGTTCGGCTTTTAATTTGTCATCACGCACATAATTGGTTGTAATTTTATTACCAAAAGCGGAACGATTTAAAACGTTTTGCATCACCGGCTGCAAGATTGATGGTGTTGCGGTTAAAGTGATTTTCTCCATAGGATATTTCGCCGCTGAAATTTCAGATGGAGATACTGGCGAAAATGTTTTCAACGAATGGACGAGCATATTTGCCCCCGCCTCAGTCAATGAAATATCGCCAACTGCACCTTTTACAATGTTTGTGGAGAAATTCCACGCCATTTGTGCCATACCAAAACCAACCGGGATTTTGAAGTATTTACCCCCGCCAAGTGGAATCGGGATATAACGAGTGATGTCGCCAAGTTGATCCATTTTATTGCCGCCCTCGTCCTCATCGTCCATTGATCGCAATACAGTGTAAAGTGAAGTCATTGCGGCCATGTATGCAGCAAAGCGGATTTGCCCTTTACGAGTGGATAGATAACGCATTAAGTTGGCTGCACCCATTACTGTTGGTTGCGAGAACATATACAAGGCTTTAATACCACGCATTTTTGAGCCAGTTTTGCGGAAGTTGGTTAATTCGAGTGTTGTCGCCGCCGCTTGTTTTGAATCAATGCCATTTTCCACTAGCGCTTTATAGGATGCTAACGCTGATACTGTATCGAACATCTTATTGTAACCCTCAAGCACTTTGCCAACTTTCTCAAGTTTACCGGCTATTGGATTATTTTCCTTGCGCAATTTCTTAATTAAATCAACTTCTGATTTATCGAGATAAGTACCATAGTTTGATACTCCCCCCTCTTTTAGAAGTTGTTTTAACATTCGCTCTGCTGGAACGCTATCACGCAATTCTTGACCGAATCCAAGCCGTTTAGTTGCTTGCCATACTTCCTTGTCAGCCAGTGCGTTTTTAATAGTATCACGACCGATTTTATCCATTGTTTTGCTATCAACTAGACGATTATTTTTATCGTAAAGTTTTTGCACTCGGATAAATTCTGATTTTTCCCAAGTATCACGCATCATATTCATTGGCGCAAACGTAACAGTCCATTGAGTAACGCCTCGAGCATACCATCCTGTCGGTTTAGAAATTACTTTCAAGAAAGCATTGGCGTGTTCAACGTTGTCATTACGCAATGATTCCATCACTTGAGTTGGCAATTCATACTCATAATAATCACTGCCCTCTTTACGGATAAGCACGTTGTCGCTTGAGCGTGTTAAGCCTTGCATTTTACGTTTGCTAATACCTAAATTTGCGGTTGCTTGTTCTCTTGCCTCTGCATCAGAATAGCCTTTATCTTTTAATAAAGTCACTTCTGTTTCAAACAAGTCATCAATTTTAGATTTAAACTCAGCAAAGCCGGCATAGGTGGTGGATTTACCGATTGACTTCCAAACAGCATCAATCGCATCTTCAGCCTCAGAACTTGTGCGACCTTTCAACGCTTTATCTCTGGCAATGTTGAGTGCATTTGAGCCAGCGCCCGAGATAATATCAACATCTACATCAGCATTCGGATCGCCAGTTAAAGGCACATAATGGCGATTTGCCTTGTATTCTTGATACTCAGCCTCAGTATATCGACCACTTGCACGATCAATATCTAATCTTGATTGATTGAGATCGTAAACGAGATCGGCTACATATTCCAAATTAGAGCGGCTGATATGTTTTTCTGTATTACTCATAATCAATTCAGCTTCAGGAATTGACCAACCGCCAGCAACCCCAACTTTAAAGCGATTGCCTTTGTTTTTGTAATCCGTGTTGTAAATATCAGCCTTGCGGTTATCGTATTGCTCTTTTGCTTTTAGATAAGCCTCATTTAAGCGGCGCACTTCTGCACTTGTACCGTTTTGTTTAGCGTTATCCAATAAGCGTTTTGTATCACGCATGACTTTTTCATCACGATTGAGTAAATCAATGTTTTTCTCAATGGAATAGCGAGCGGAAATCCAGTTGCCAACCATTCTTTTCATGGTCAATTCATCAATCGGATGACTTTTATTTTTGCTTTGTTTAGAAAGTGCGGCAATTTTTGAAAGAATTGGCTTCAAATACGCTTGTTCTAATTCTGAATTTAACGCATCACGTTTACCCTTAGCCGTGTACATCGCATCTTTTAAGCGGCGTTTTTCATGGTCACGGCTGCTCGTATTCCCTTTTTGATCTTCAAGGTGCATTGAATCAATCCAATCATTCACCGGGCGCAAGCTATCAGCTAACCATTCATCAACTTTACCAATCGCACGATTAAAGCGCTCTTTAAAGCCTGAGAAGTCTTTGGATTTTAAGCTATCCCATGCGCTAGGCTCACTATGCGCCACGCCTGTCATGGATAAATCAAGAGCGGATTGCATTGTGTTTGCACGAGAGAATAAAATATCCCCGCCACGCTCTTCATCTAATTGATTTGTCGCTTGCTTAATCGCCTCAATTCTTGATTTAGGATCGGTAGAATCATAGGTAAAGATTTTCACCCCTGATTTTTCCAATACATCATAGGCGTTTTTAGCAAGGTTATCAGGCACAACAGCACCGGCAAAGTTGCTGAATTGTGTAATATCTTTCGCTTTACCCTCAAAATATTCAGTTGGCAATGCTTTGAGTTTATTTAAAAACGCATCAACTGCCATTCTGTTTTCTTGAGTGTCTTTAATGCCGGCATAGCCAAATGCTTTTGAAGTGTTTTCATCAATCGCATTCCATAACACATCGTAAATATCTAAAGTACCAACACCTAATTTGTCCGCTAATAAATCTCCCTCTTTTTCGAGCGCATCTCTTGCGATTTCAAATTCTTCTTTAGATACGATTCGATGTTTATTGGCTTGAATATCAGCGATAGATTTAAATTTAGGCGTAACGGCTGCACGCACGTTAGGCATTCCATAATTAAATGATTCGCCACCTCGTAAATCTTTTTTGAGTTTCTTCACAACGTTTTCAATGGTATGCGCAACGTATTTATTGCGGCCATAATCATCTGTACCATTCCAAATTTTCTCTTTAACTGGCATGGTTTCAACGATGCTATCAACATAATCACGGAAAGCATCATTGTGTTCGCTAACCGCTTTTCGCATATTTGATAAGGTTTCAGGTTGATCTAATACTTTTTTAGATTCCTGTAATTTCAATCCCTCTTTTACTCTTGTTTCAGCAAATGCACGAACCGCATATTTATCACCATCTAAGGCTTGTTTTGCTCGCACAATCACATTTTTAAGCAACGGCGATGGAGATACTCTGCTCTCAATATCCTTGATGTAATCTTTGATAAATTCTCTGAATAATCCCTCAAATTTATCCGCACTTTCGATGGATGAAATATCTTCCTCGCTGATGCCGGCTTTAATTGCTTTTTGAATAGACGGATAATCAGCGTGTACGCTTTTCGGAATATCTCGATAGGCTTTTTCATACGGAATGTTATGCTCTTTCAAGAATTGATGTTTGACTGCATCACTATCAAGCATAGCTTGTTTTGCGCCAGTATCTTCCAATCCTTGCGTAAAGTCATAATCAAAGGATCTATCTTCAATCTCTTTTGCTGAATTTTCAAAACGATTGAATAATGCTTTTCGATCTTTTGCTGAATACTCATAGCTGATTCGAGGATAACGAGGCGAATAAATATCACTGCCAAACACTTGAGCTTTATTTACACCTTTCGGATCGATGTAATTGCGGCTGCCAATTAAAGTAACTTCACCAAAGTTGGTCAATGGATTGCTTTGTTTTGCCACTGCAACGGATGCGAGTGGTAAACCGCCCATTTTATCAGCGTGCATAATGCCGTCTGCGCTGATATTGTGTGTCACAATTAAATCACGTTGATATTCTGATTCGCCTTTTCTGCTAAAACGAATATCGTCATTCTCTTTGGAGAATGCACCAGTATTATCAGTTGCGGATTTGATTTGATTTGATTCAAAAACAATGTATTCATAAGAATGGCCGAATCTGGATTTAACACCATCAAATCCAGCATCTAAAATAACATTCTTAATATCTTCAACACTTCCAATCGCCTTATTGTAGGCGTTCAATTTATCCGTTGTTGGTGGATATGGAAAGTGAACTCCTTTCACCTCTTCGGCGTATTTTCTTGGATTTCCATTTAGTTGTTTTTTAATGTTTAAGAAAGCATGGTATATTTTATCCCCATATTCTTCTATCATTTCCTGATCGATTTTATCTGTGAAATAAATACCGTTTATATTCCCAGCCGCAAATCTAGGATTGCTAGGCTCGAATACATTAAAACTAGCAGTGCTTGCATGATAAACCACTAACGGCTCACCAGTTTTAGGATTTACAACCTTGCTTGCATTTTCAGGATCGTTTTCCCAATCACCGAACCACGCTTTAAACTCAGGCGAGCGAACTTGTTGCCATTGTTTGAATGTAAGCTCGGTTTCGCCTTTTGATTTTGCTTGGTTATAGCGTTCCTCAGTTAATTCTTCATTACGACTAAAACGCACATCACTATTTTCGCCGGTTTCATTTAGTGAGCTATTCTTGATTCGAGAAATAAGATTCAATACATCTTCATCAGAAAACTGCGCTGCACGCTCAACACCAAAGAATTTTGATAAGAAGTCTTTGATACGTTGTGCGGTCATTGCCAACCATGATTTAGTAGATTGTCTTTGACCTTTTTTAATCTCTACGCCATAACGACTTTCAAGCTCATTCCATTTACCTGTTTCGTGTGCGGCCATCATTTCTGCGATAGCCTCTTCAATCGCAACGGATCGATTGGTTGCGGCTAAATCATCAGTGTTTTTGCGTTGTGCTTGGATAGCATCAGCAATCTGACTAATCGCTTTATTTTTGCCAACATCTTGCATTAAGCTGTCATAAGAGCCTTTATAGCCAACGTTGATTCCACGATGCGCCATTTCATGCCACGCAACGAATTGTAAACGTTCTTCTTTGCTCATTGTTTTGGTTGCATTGATGCTATCTGCGATTAATGTAACCTTGCCAGTTTTAGGATTGAACCAACCCTCTACATCAGAAGTGATTAAATGTCGCACGTCTTTTGGCGGATTAGCAAAGGTTGCAACTTCAATATGTTCTGCCGCTTTGCCAAAGGTTTTGCGAATAATGTCTTGAGCGTGTTGAATTTCAGGATTAAGTGTATTGACACTACCATCACTTTTTACTACACTAGCTCTATCGAAAAGCTCGTTTAATGTATCATCAGCCAGCAATTGTAGCGTGTGATTGATACGACGGGCTTTTTGCTTATCTACAAATCTAACTTCAGAATGTTTCACCATATTGGTGAGATAATTACTCGGTTCATTTCTTCCATAAACACTAGCTATACGATGAAATTCGAGACCTCTCTCGGTTTTATTAGCATGAATAGCTGAGATCACAGGATTTCCATTAGTACCTTGTAGCTCGGTTAAAACAACATAAGAATTATTTGGTGAACCCTCTTTTGTGTTTTTAAAAACGGCAACCGGATTATTAATTTGTTGCGGAATTTGCTTTAATAAATCAGCCGTCATCTCAGGGTGTTCGTGCTTAATTTTTACCAATTTTTGTTTATTCATAAACATCGGTAAATCATCAAGTCCTGATTCAATGAGCGCTTTAGGTGTCGTTCCCAAATAAATAGATTCTGCTTTTACTTTAGTATTTGTTGAACTGAAAACATCATCCACCGCTTTCGTAAAATCAGAATCAGCCGATTCATTTAGGCTTAATCTAATAGTTTCATCAGTGTTTTTCGCTTGCTGCAACGAACCTAATTTATCAAATTCTACATCGCCGAACATACTGGCTTGTGATAGATTTCCTTGCGTTTGTGCCTGGTCGAAATATGCGCCCAACACTTGTGCAATGCGTTTTCCACTTCTGCGGTTTTCATCAAAGATGGTTAGGATTTCACGAGCCTCAGGCGATAAGTCACCAACAAAATCATTTTGAGCAAGATAATCAGCGATTTTAAACCCTTGAGCATTAAGCTGATTGTATTTCTCAACCGCCTGGATTACATCTTCTGAAATATTTACATCGCTTGATAACTTGCCGCTGTCGATACCTTGCTGAATTTGAGCAACTTTAGGTGCAATGGAGGTTAATGCGTTCAATACGTTTTTTGCACCCTGATCGGTATTTTCAATCAAGCGGGATAATGTTTGACTGTCACCATACGCCTCATACAACATTGCATTGCGCATGCGTTGCACGCCAGTTTGACTGAGATTGCCTCGACTATCTAATAATTCATTACGCACGTTCTCAGGCTGATTTTTCACAAATTGGCTGATGAAGTATTGATTATCTACTGAGTTAATATCACCATCATCATTTGCAACAAAGTTATCCATGCTTGGCAAGCGGCGAGCATCTACTTTCGCTTGCTCTAAATCTGACATTCTCATGCCGCCTTGCTCGTTGGAATTGATAGCCACTTGAGCAATATCAACCGGCGAGGTTAGACGGCGAACCAATACAGGATTTTCCATTTCATTTAATTGAGCCGGATCAATGCCAAAGTGCGCTGAATTATCTTGCAAGAATTGGCGATAACCATCAGCGCCGCCCTCTTGGTATGCTTGTTGAATGGCCATTGAACGACCATTGCCGGCAATAATTGTTTTACCGTCTAAGGCTAATAATGGTGCGCCAATATCCATTGTTGGACTTGCGGCAAGTTTGCGAGGATCTAAATTTCGTGCAATGTTATTAATTTGCGCTTGGCTTGATGCTCTGTCACGGTCACGGAATTGGTTTTCATCTTTTTGTTGTGTAGGCGTAAGCGTGCTTGCATCTACGACTTCATATTGGAAAGGTTGATAATTACCATTGCCAACATCAATTTCATCGTTAGCGCCGATTACAACGCCATTTCTGAACTCAGGCGCAACGTTGGCGGTAGATTGTAGATTGGCTGTTGGTGCAACGGCTTGCGGATCATCGTTGGCGTATTCTTTAGCTTGTTCTGCATAATCCTCTAACCAACGGCGCATAGCTTTACCGTCTTTCGGATCAATGCCGTATGATTGAGCAATATTGCGCACTTCATCAAACGCACGACCGGTCACATAATCTTTTCGAGCTTGTTCGTCTGCAAAAATGGTTGGCGTATCAATAAACTCATTCGCACGGGATAAATCATTTTTTCTGAATTGACCAAGAATTGAATGCAATTCAAGCGCACGTTCTAAATTCGGATCAACTTTGAAAGTGGAGGTTGTTTCTTGTTGCGGTTGTTCTTCATCAAAAAAGTCTGATTCAAATTTTGCTTTTGCTTGTTGTTCTGCGAGCGCCTCTTCTGCAACTTGTCGTGCTTTAGCGGTTGCGATACCAGCATTGTTGAGAGCTTGCACTCGACTGGCTGATACTAAATCGCTCAATTCAGTTGCGCCATTGTTGAGCATATCAACATAGTTTCTTAATTGGTTATCAACTGCATCATTGCCGGTATTGATATGATTTAAGATTGTGCGTTTTTGATTATTAAAAGCGATTCTATCAGTGTGCGTATCAAGTCCACCCATAGCCGAACCAAAGACTGCACCAAGCACTGCACCATTGATAGCATTATCAGCCATGCCCTCAGTTAAATCTTTATCGGGATTGAAGTATTTTTGATCAGCTTTGTTTAAGGCGTATTGTTCGCCAATACCTTGAATAGCCTCAGTACCACCCTCAACTGCTGCACCTTTTAATAAACCGCCTTTGATTGTTTTAGCCGGCGAACCTAAACCCCAAAATCCACCACCAAGACCGCTAACTGCATTTGTCACTAAATCTGTTGCAATAGCCGTTGGATTAAGCGCTGCATCACGACCAACTTTATCAGCAAAGGATTTTTTCGCCATTGTGTAGATTTCATCGACCGATTTATCTTTTCCATCTTCACTATCGGCAATAGAATAATATTCATCAGAAAACTGCGGAATTTGAGCTAATTGCTCGTTGGTCATACTCATGACTTCATCACGTTTTTGACCATAACGGCTACCACCTGACATGGCTGACATGGTTGCTGT